>OHWE01000741.1_pt1 | contig 12983 bp, 10 predicted proteins | sample 1579661 | NCBI WGS metagenome assembly OHWE01 (sample SAMEA3882552, study PRJEB24775) | human gut metagenome | biome: human-associated habitat; feature: intestine environment; material: feces | place: Netherlands | collected 2009/2010 | reverse complement strand
GAAATTGTTTTCAGATATTTTCATTTGCGCATTGTATAATGCTGCTGTCTCTGCTTTCGCTTTAATCGTGGCAAGCTGTTCTGTTACAGCATTATAGGCTTCCAGTACTCTTAGCTTACGCTCCTCCATTACTTCATCCTGAGTATATTGTAATTGTTCTATATTATAACGATAATTTTTTAGCTTTAATGGACGATTGAACAGATCACCCAGGCCTATACTTATACTAGCCCCTAAATTAAATGTATGGCGTGTACCAACACTTGTCGATTGATACCAATCAACGAGTGTCTCGCTATTTTCGTTTAGGCTGTTGAAGCGACCAAATGCATAGCTACCATTTAATCGAAAATAGTTCCACCAATTACGCTTTTCAATGCGATACTCATTCTTTTGTTGCTCCACTTGTGATTGTGCTCGTCTTACCGTAGCATTTTCTATTACAGCATCTAAAAAAATCGATAACGGGGGTAATTCCAAATTCTCAATTTCAAGAGGTACCTCTTTTCCTGTTTGCATCACAGTAACTGTTTCCCAGCGTGCATCTTCCATCTTTAAACGCTCTAGAGCTTTTATACGTTCTTCGCGCGTCATTGTCTGTTCTTGGGCAACAACGGCTGTGGGAAGAGCAAACAATCCCGAAAGAGTTGCGCTACAGTAAATGAGTGTAATATATCTTCTTATCATTTTTTTATTTGCTATACATGGTTAATATTGCAATTATACATTCTCTTTTTGTACAAACGCTGTCAGCGTCTTAAAGATAATCTTCATGTCCAACCAAAACGAAAAATCCCTTGCATATTTGATATCCAATTGTTTCCGTTCTTCCGCTGACAACTTACCAGCACCACCTCGTTTTTCTACTTGCCACAATCCTGTCAATCCTGCCGGAGCCATGAAGCGGTCTATATAGGCATCGCTGGTCAGCTGTTCAGCTTCGTAGAGTGGGAGAGGACGATTACCTACAATACTCATATCTCCTTTCAGTATATTGAATAACTGTGGTAATTCATCGATACTGTATTTACGGATAAAGCGACCGACGCGTGTCACGCGCGGGTCATTCTCCAGTTTTACGAATGTATTGTTTTTAGCTTTCTCCTTTTGCTTCAGGAAATCTTGTTCCGAAACCACAAAGTCATCCGAAATCAATAAGGTCTCTTCTTCGTCCGGTGTACCGGCCAGATCATCAAAACGAATTTCAGGACCTTCGTCCGAACTTTCAACCTCTTCAATCTGATATTGATTTAAGGCATTCAACTCTTTCAATCGCTTGTCCGCATTGGTATACATGGAACGGAATTTCAGAAAATCGAAAATCTGATAATTAGAACCAACACGCTGCGATTTATAGATAACTTTTCCCTTGCTTTCCATGCGGATAGCAATAGCGGTGCCTATCAATATTGGAGAAAGTATAATAACAGCAGTTCCTGCAAAGAGAATATCGAATGTGCGTTTCCACATAGGAAGACGGAATGTATTCAACACCTTACGATGTGTTTCGCTGAACTCTTTTAGTTTACTCTCTTTGCGTGCCTTGAGATATGCATTCATGTGTTGAATACTGTTTTCTTCGGCATGTGGAGGAAGTGTATTGTTAACGCCTGCCTGCAAGTAAGATTTTCTGTGTTCGGGTTCTAATGCTTCGGTGATAAGAGTGATATAGACCCGGGGATAACGTTTACGCAGATAAGTGATCTCATCTGTTTGTTCGTAAAGGATGGATATGTTATAGCGTTCGCGAATACCGTCAATGACTTTTGCCGCTTTCTGGGAAGAGGAAACGGCAACAAACATACCACCTGTGACTTTGCTCAGATGGTCGATGATAATCCGGTTATTTCCGATATAGATGTAGTATAACATATCCTTTTACGTCTTTTGGTCAATTAGAGAAACTTCTGTAAGCGCACTTTCAATTCCATGGGATTGAAAGGCTTCAGAATATAATCGACTGCTCCTTCTTCAAGCAAACGGATGCGTTCGGTGGTGCTCTCTTCACTGGAAAGCATCATAACCGGAATATGCTTGAATAGCTCATTGCTTTTGAGGTAACTTAAAAACTCCGAGCCGGTCATTTTCGGCATACGGATATCGGATATAATTAAGTTCGGCTCATTACCTTCATGCAACCATTCGATAGCTTTCAGAGGGTCTTCGCAATACACAAGGTCATACTCTTTTCCTAAATACATCGAGAGCACTTTGCCTATGGAGGCTTTGTCATCTACTAATAAGATCTGTTTCATTATTGTAATTTATAATATTCTATACCTGTTATTTATAATATGGTTATTCTTTATCTGTAAACATTCTTTTCGTTAGGGTGGAGATGCCAATCCTCATTTTCAGGTGTGCGGTTTTGGGCCCACTTCAAAAATAGAGGGTATGCGCAATTACCGTCTGTCGTACTAATGTTGACACTTTCTTTTGGATAGCGGAAATTGGGTACACAAATAGCCCATGTATTGTTACCTGCTAACTCAAGATTTTCTTTCTGTACGGTTCCTCCCTTGGTGGCGCCATAATCCCAGAATTCGTAAAGATGCACTTCCATACGTTGCTGCATACTTCTGAACTTATAAGCAATGAAAAAATCGAGATTGTCTTTGGATATTACCGGAGACTCACGTTGGTAGGCATTGCTCTGTTCAATCTTTATTTTATATGTATATGTGGGGGCTGTTGCAATCCCCGTATTGATCATAGTGCCGGGAGTGACACCGAATACACTATGCACATTTCCGAAGAGAGGAATTACCATACCATCTTCAAAGTTGACGTTGGCTAATACAGAACCGGATAACGTGTTCTGGAATCGGTTTACATCTCCTTCATAGCTGATGTTTGCAATGGCGGCTCTATCTACATTCACCAACCGTAAACCGGCCCCAATGGTTTTGGTTGCTCCGGCTGCTGCGAGGGTGATGTCAATATTCGTAGTTGTTATCTTGTTGTCACTACTGCGGTCGTGATTGATTGAGACATCCAATACGACGTCGTTGAAGTCATAGTCGCCCACCAAGGGGAAATTGTCTTCGAAGACATATGTATAGGGTATCGGACCGGAAGGAGTTTCACTACCTTCTCCTGGGTTATTACCCTCACCCGTGCAGTCTCCTTCGGGAATAACAACGGGGGATTCTCCCCATTTGGAAATAGTACTGCCTGTATTGGTCAGGCATTTTACAAACTGTTTGTACTTGTCTCCTTCATGTTCTTTTATTTCGTAGTAGACAGCACCTTCACTTGTCATTTGGTTAACTTCTTTAATTTCCTCGATCTTAACGAGAGAGGGCTTTGCTGTTCCTTTAAACCTTGTTTTACCAAATTTGCCTTCTTCAATAGTGAGTATTGTATTTGCTCCAAGGCTAACTTCGGTATCCCACTGCGGATTGAACTCTTCTATTTTAGTATAGCAGTTGTCACCCAATACTAAAGATAAACCCGTAAATTTTTCAACCGTAAGAAAACAGCCGTTTTCAATGGTGGTTTGGGTATACGTTTCTTCTATTTCCGTCTTACCTTGGTTGACGAATTTGGTGCCTCTGTTATTTATGTTCAATTTCTCAACTTTTACAGTGCCACAGTTGTAGAAGGTACATCCTGGTGTGGATATATTTAAATTTTCTAATTCAATGGTTCCTGCATTATAGTTATATTGTCCTGCCGATCCGTTGGTCAAGTCTATCTTTTCACCGCTGACTTTTCCACCTTTGTAAATGAACAGACGGCTGTTGTTTTTGATAGATAAGGTTTGATTATCAGGAATAGAAATTTCTCCACCATTCATGACGCATACGTCATAGCCCTTTTCTATATCCATGTTGGTAGGAATCCATTTCCCTGCAATAATGATTGTTGCCGGTTTTCCGTCGTTGAGATGTTTGTTTATAGGGCCTTTATAAGTGGTCGCTTCAGGGATAATGTATGCTTTCCCACTTTGGAAAAATTCCCATTTGTTAGCGTCATCTACCGTGATAACAGCGGCTTGGGGGATTAGTGCCTGTACTTCTGACTCAGAACGTTCTGGCTCATAAGTGGTGATACTGTTGTTTACAGCGCGGGTAAAGGTACGTGTGGTCGGTGAAGTTCCGAAAGTTACATTTAGTGTACCGTTGCTTATTGTTGCGACTTTTACCACGTTGCGATTGGCGGCATCTGTGCGGCAAACATAAACTTCAGTCAGTGCAGTTGGACAATCCATTTGGGTAGTGAAAGGCAGTTTATCATTAGCGGTACCTTTTGCCAGGACTTTCGCGGAACTGTTTACTTCTAAGGGATCAGCGTCATAAATACGGATGGAATAATCGACACCTGTGTCTTCATAAACGGATATGTTGACTGAAATCATATTCGTCATCTTCCAATTCATGTTGGGGTCGATGTCCTTTACCGGAAATTTATCTTCGTAAGTCGCTTTTACTTTTTCGGGGTCGAATGAGTTTTTCTCACAACTACCTAACAGGGCACATGATAAAATCAGTGCAGTTGGCAGAATATGATTTGTCTTGAACTTCCTTCCCATGATCTGTTTGTTTTGCTTGATTAATAACAAAAATACGGACTATTAAGATAATAATAGCTTTTATAAGCTTTAAAAAGATAACTCATTAGTATCTTTTAACTATATGATGGGGTATTTGAAATGATACCCTCTCATATTACTGAAAAAGCCGATGAATAAAGGTATTCACCGGCTTTTTGTATTAGGGAATATTTAAACTATTTTTTGAATACCTGGCCATTGTGGTTATTGTACCAATCTTTGTTTTCTTTGCCGCCGGTGGTTACCCAACTAACAAAGTCTGTGTATACATCTTTGATGTTCTTGTATTCTAAAGGCCATGCAAAATCTGTTGGAATAACAATCCCCCATGCTAAGTTTTCAGAGCTCAGGTAATAACGTTGCTCTTCTACAGAAGATTGGTCGTTTCCTTGTCCGAACAACTTGGTGTTGCCCAGGTCGGTAGGTGCATGACCGGCTATGTGTATTTCTATACGCTTAGTTTTGGTGTCTGCTTCTTTAGAAATAGCAAATACATCAAGCTGGTTGATATTGAGATCCTTGGGTTGCACTGCACCTTTTCTGAACTCTATGGATATTTCAAATTTAGCGCCGTTCTTATTGTTGCTGTTATTTGCAAGGGTATTGACATAACTCCTGTCATTTTCTGAATTGCCTATGAAGCGGTGCGCATCATTGCAAATGATGATTACAGGATTGCTTTGATTGGCTTCAAAACTCAATGGAGTGGAATTACTTGTGACACCTTCTACGATACCTTTCAGCTCTACAACATTGGAAGCTGCAAATCCCAGGAACTGAATGCCTAAACCGAGTTTCTTGCTGGCACCTACAGCTTGTAAGGTTCCGTTGAGTGTGTATGTTCCTACAGAGCCGTCTTCATGCTGGGCAAAAGTTACTTTATCGATAGTGGCTACAATGTCATTCAAATCAAAGTCACCGTAAGTGGGCCAATTGTCTTCGAATGCAAAAGTATAGTTGGTTGCATCTTCAACGATGATCGGGAATTCCGGATCACTTGGGTCACCACCTTCGTTGCCACCGTTGATTATACCGCTACAAGATTCGATGGAATGTTTGGATTCATCGTAACCGGTGGTAGCACATGTAACGTCAAGCTGTCGATATTCGTTTGTATCTTCCCTCTCAAATACTAAATTTCCACTAATACTGGTTTTTCCGTTGTTTTTTAGTGTGAGCTGACGAATTTTTATCATGGATATTTCACCTTGTTCGCCAACGATGTTGTTGGGTGCATTGCCTAAAATGAAATTATCAGCTTTTATGATTGAGCTGTTTCTCATTTTGGCATCAACCTTTTGATTACAGGTGATGGTCGGAACAGGTAGCCATTCGTTTGCTGTTTGACTCCAATCACTTGTAATAGATCCATTATCCAAAATTAAATTAACGAAAGTAAATTCATTTCTGATGATAAATGCACAGCTATTATATATATCACCTACTGCTGTGTTATAGAAATCAGTAAGTTGAACAAGTCCATCGTTATAAACTGAAGCGCCATTGTTCCATGTTGATCCTGCCAAAGTGGCTTGGTAATGATTGATGAAACTTGCCGTACCTGTATTGTTATTGGTTGCAAGTGTTCCATTGAATTTCACATCACCATAGTTGGATATCTGACTACCGTTGATCAGGATATCTTCGCAATTTTCTATATATGATTTATTTAGTACGGTAGTTTTTATAAATTCAAGTTTACCCGCGCTTAATACACCGTAGTTAAATACTTGAGCACTATTGAAATAGCCTGTTTCTGTAGCTTTAATACTTCCGTTTTCACCAATATATATTTCAGGTGTGCCAATATTTACCTTTACGTTTTTTGCATTAATGGAGCCGTAGATTTTGGCTGGACATCCTAAATAGAAGATGCCGCCTTGGGATTCAACACTTCCTCCACTTTGAATAGTAAGGGTGTTTTGGGCATCGATTGTGATGTCTTTTGAACCAATTATCTTACCGCCATTCATCACATAAATATCAAGTCTGGAGGTTAGCTTTTTACCCGATGCAGACAAATCCCATACTCCTTGAACAAATACAGTTGCTCTGCCGCTGCTTTCGTAAACTCGTATATTGTCTTTGAAAGGAACGTCATCTGTGTATTCCGTTCCGATAATGAATTTAGCTCCGGCGTTCAAAGCTCCCGGATTATACTGAACATAACCGTCTGAAACCGCGGGTACTTCAGGTATTATTTTTGTTTCATCATAGAGAGGCTTGATATCTTCGCTGTCCTTATGGCTTGGTTCTATGAAGCCTGCTCGTTTGGCGGCTTCGAATGCTGAACCTGTATTTCCTGTAGCTCTTGTGTCAACTCCGGTATAGTACAACTTGCAATTCATTGAGCCGCCATTCTCGGGAACTGTACGTGCGTACACTTCTTTCCGTTGCTTCGGGTCGGTCTGACGAATGTATAGTTTCTCAATGGCTGTAGGTACATTGATTTCTGTGATGTAACTTGTGTTCCCGTTTGTTACACCTGCTGCAATTGGCGTTGCATTTTTATCATGCAATGGATTGGTGGTGAATACTTCAATCAAGTACTTGTACTGACCATTGAAGTCGTCCTTTACCTCAATATTGAGCTTTACTGGGGTAATCATAGTCCAACCAAAGCCATCCGGGGCTGCAAAGCCTTCCCCGAAAGGATTTTCTGCTGGAGGTGCCTGCGGTTCCTTACTGGGATCGTACACGTCACCCGCGCAACTGGCTAAAAATATGGTGCTTACCACAGTAGCCATTACTGATAATCGGTTAATTAGTCTCATACTTGATAGAATAATATATATGAATTATAGCTTATTTTTTATTAATTAACTGTCGAAAATGTGCATATCTTGCATATTCTCGCCACAAAGATAACGATAAATTTGATATAATAACAAAAAAGTTGTTTTTTTGTTTCAATAAGATGCTTTATTTATTAAAAATGAGTATGATATATATAAATGGAGAACTTGTAAATTTTATCCAGTGATTTTTTTGAGATATGCAAAATAAAGCGGGTTATAGTCAATAAAAAATGTTTTATTGACTATAACCCGTTGATTTTAGATTGAATATTTTTTATCTGCTATTTAGTGATTTCTCCCGCAAGATCAGAGTTCATCCGGTAGCGGATTTCGGCTTGATTGAGACCATGGCCAAGGAGGAACATAAGTTTGGTTACTGCACATTCGGGAGTACTGTCGTATCCGCTGATGACGCCTGCTTGCAGCAATTTCAGTCCGGTTTCGTAACGTCCCATTTCGACTACTCCACGTTGGCATTGAGTGATGTTAACAATAATGATGCCACGTTCTGTGGCGTCCTTCAGTTGGCGGATGAACCATTCCTTCTGAGGAGCATTTCCAGAACCGAATGTTTTGAGTACAACCGCTTTCAGACCCGGGACATGGAGAACAGAATTGATGATGCTTTCCTGGATACCGGGAAAAAGAGTGAGCATAACCACATTGGTATCGAACAGGTAATGAGGCTTCATGGGACGCGTCGGATCAGGACGGCGGATGATGTGGGCGTCATATTTGATGTGGATGCCTGCATGGGCCAATGAGGGATAGTTGAATGAACGGAATGCGTTGAAGTTTTCGGCATTGATCTTTGTGGTGCGATTACCGCGCATCAATTCATTTTCAAAAAAGATACACACTTCGGGAACGATGGGAGTACCATCGGGATTCTTTGCCGCAGCTATTTCTATAGAGGTAATAAGGTTTTCTTTTCCATCTGTACGCAGAGTGCCGATAGGAAGCTGAGAGCCGGTGAGAATAACGGGTTTAGCCAGATTCTCAAGCATGAAACTGAGAGCAGAGGCCGTATAAGACATGGTATCGGTTCCATGAAGAATGACAAAGCCGTCGAAGTAATCATAATTGTAGTTGATAATCTTTACGATTTTTGCCCAAAGCGAAGGCTCCATGTCAGAAGAGTCAATAGGAGGATCAAACTGATAGGAAGAGATGCGGTAATTGAAACGTTTCAGTTCGGGAACATGTTTGAGAAGATGATCGAAGTTGAAATTTTCAAGCGCACCTGTCTCTGGGTTCTCTATCATGCCGATGGTTCCACCGGTATAAATTAGCAACACGGATGGGTAGTCAGTCTTCATAAACATAACCGGGTTTGATTATTTTGGGTGCAAAGATAGGAAAAAAATAGTGATTAGGGGTAAGTGGTTAGTGATAAGTGACATTTTGCCATTACAATGTCATTTACTTATCACTAATCCACTCCTTTCCAATCACTTCTTCAGCCCTTCTTTCAATTGTGTGATCGCCTTTTCCGCATCTCCTTCAGCTTCATTCAGCAGGGTGACGAAGCGGCTACCGATGATAGCACCGGAAGAGTTGGCACAAGCGGCGTCAAATGTCTGTTTGTTACTGATGCCGAAGCCAACCATGCGGGGATTGCGCAGGTGCATATCCTGTATCTTTTTGAAATAAGCTTGCTTCTGGCTATCGAAATCTTTCTGGGCACCGGTAGTAGCAGCGCTGGATACCATATAGATGAAGCCGTCGGTATGTTCGTCGATTTCACGGACACGGGCTTCGCTGGTTTCGGGGGTGATGAGCATGATGACACGGATGTCGTAACGGTCGGCAATAGGTTTATATGTTTCTTCGTAATCTTTGAAGGGAAGATCGGGAATAATAACGCCGTCGATGCCACATTCTACACATTTCTGACAGAAAGCCTCGAACCCGAATTTCATGATAGGGTTGAGATAGCCCATCAGAATGAGAGGAATACGGACATCGCTACGGATATCGCGGAGCTGCTCAAACAAAATACGCAGCGACATACCGTTGCGAAGAGCACGCGTGGCAGCTTCCTGGATAACGATGCCGTCAGCCATCGGGTCACTGAAGGGAATACCGATTTCAATCGAATGGACCCCATTGCGTTCGAGGGTGCGGATGACGTCGGCAGTACCTTCCAGGGTTGGGCAACCGGCACAGAAGTAGATGGACAGCAAGTTTTTAGGGCTGTCCTGAAAAAGTTGATTTATACGATTCATGATGTTATTCTAAATTTAATTCGTTCTTAATTCTTTGAGAAAACGTTCGATCCGTTCCACATCCTTGATGCCCGGAGATGTCTCGAAGCGACTGTTGATATCGATACCGGCAAGGCGGGGATGGTGGAATTCTTTCAGAGCTTTGACACTGTAAGAATTGATACCGCCGCTAAGCAGGAAGGGGGTACTACCAGTGTAACGTTGCAGAATGCTCCAGTCGAATTGCTGTCCGGAGCCACCGTAGTGGACGGTACGTGTATCGAACAGATAGTAGTCGCAGAAACCTTCATAATCAGATACGGCAAGAAGATCCTTGGGCAAAGCGATGGAAAACGCTTTGATGATCCGGATACCCTGTGAATGAAGGGTGCGGCAATATTCGGGTGATTCGTCACCGTGCAGCTGGACGTAGTTCAGACCGAAACGGTCGACATACATAAGGATGTTCTCTTTGGTTTCGTTGACAAAAACACCGACACGTTTGGCAAGCGTAGGCAGATACCTGGGTATCTGGTACAGGTATCTGGGGGATTTGGGGTAGAAGATAAAACCGATCATATCTACACCTAATACTTCTACATCGCGGATATTGTCTGCATCGGTCATTCCGCATACTTTGATCATTGTATTCATGGGCTTATGTACCTTAAAAATCACGAATATATGACATTATGTGTGAATTTCCAAATTTATATACCGTGAATGAGTTCTTCCAATGTGCTCCCGGGATCGTCTGTACGCATGAATGTCTCTCCCATAAGGAAACCACGGAAGCCTGCCGAGCGTAGTTCACGGATGGTTTCAGGGTGCGAAATACCACTTTCGGAAACGAGCAGCGGAGGCGTCTGAAAATCAATTTCAGCAACAGCATTTTTTAACTCTTCTGCAATGCGGAAAGAGTTTTCTATGTTGGTGACGAAGCTGCCCAGATTGCGGTTGTTGACGCCGACCATATCCGTCTCCTTATATATATAGGAGAGTTCGGAGATACTGTGTACTTCGAGCAGAACTTCGAGCCCAAGTTCGTGTGCCTGCATGGTGAGTGTGTGGCACTCGTCAGGTGTGAGGCAGGCGGCAATGAGCAGCACTGCATCGGCACCTACAATGCGGGCTTGCAGAAGCTGATACTTGTCGATGATGAAGTCTTTACGCAGGATCGGGATGTTGACCAGAGGGCGTGCTGTACGGATGTCACGCAGAGTTCCGCCGAAGAACTTTTCATCCGTGAGGATGGAGAGAGCGGAAGCTCCGGCTGTTTCATAAGCAGGAGGGATGAGGTCGGCCTGTGCACTTTCCTTGATCCAGCCCTTGGAAGGGGAACGGCGTTTGAACTCGGCAATGATGCCGGATGAAGAGTTTGCGAGTGCACGCTTCATGCTGCGGACGGGCGTTGTGCCGGAAGCTCCGGTTTCGACAGCTTCCTGCATCATGGCAGCAGCTTGCTCTTGCAATTGACTGAGGGAGACTGCTTGCTTTTGCTGCTCTATCTCAATCCGCTTGTGGGCGATGATTTCGGATAAAATATCTTTCATTGTTTTTGTTTTTTGAGTTGACGAGAGGGGGGGAGAAGTTGACGAGTTGACGAGGGGGGAAGGGCTGCGCTGTACTTGTGAGCGAATTCGCCCAGCCATCATGCCGAAAGGCCTTGTCCTCTTGTTCCCTTGTTAACTTGTTAACTACTTCCCTTGTCAACTATTAATCATTATAAACTTCTTCAACGTCTCCAGCGCCCGTCCACTTTCCAGCGATTGGCGAGCGATGGCAATGCATTCTTCGATTTCCTTTTCAGGTTCCATCACCTGGATGGCGAAGGCGGCGTTGACAATGACACATTGCGTTTGGGCACGTGTGGCACGGTTATTAAGGATGTTATCAAAGATGCGGGCGGCATCCTCTTTGCAGGCTCCGCCGAAGAGCTCTTCAGGCTGTGCGGCATTGAAACCCAGCGCTTGCGGACGGTAAATCCGTTCGTAATTGCGCGTCATAACTTTGAATTCGTCCGTGAGGGAGATTTCGTCGTAGCTATCGAGACTGTTGACTACCGCAAAATCGATACCGAGTTTGTAAAAAACATTTGTGTAGAGTCGCATCTGTGCAAGATCGGCCACACCGAGCAACTGGTAAGTAGGCTTGCAAGGATTGACAAGCGGGCCAAGAAGGTTGAACAGTGTACGTACTCCCAATGCCTTGCGCACAGGGCCGACGAACTTCATTGCCGGATTGAAAAGTTGGGCGTGCAGGTAGGCGATGTTACACTCGTCCATGCTGCGTTTCAACTTGTCGGGATCATTGGTGAAGCGGATGCCGTGTTGCTCCATGACATTGCTTGCCCCACTGACGGAAGTGGCACCATAATTGCCGTGTTTGGCAACTTTGTAACCGGCTCCGGCCACCACAAAACAGGCACAAGTGGAAATGTTGAACGTGTTCTTTCCATCACCTCCCGTACCTACGATATCGATAGGCCGATAAGGCGCGAAGTCGATAGGGATACGAGTCTCCATAAGGGCTTCGCGAAAGCCGATTAGTTCATCTACTGTGATGCTACGCATCTGAAATACAGTGAGTAATGCGGAAATCTGTGCTTCGGGGTAAGCTTCCCGGGTGATGTTCAGAAGAATTTGCTTGGTTTCTTCCGAAGTAAGCTCTTCGTGGTTGAAGAGACGGGTTAATATATCTTTCATTTTCTTATTTACGATTAGACGATTTACAATTTACGATTGAAAATTCTGTTGTGTTCGGAATGCCTCACTTTAGTGTTTGAAATGTGGCATTTCAGACGCCTTTCAGCCAGTTGCCTACAATCTGTTTTCCATCGGGAGTCAGTACCGATTCCGGGTGAAATTGGATGCCGTGAATATCGTATTCCCGATGTTTCAGTGCCATGATTTGACCTTCGGAACTGATGGCGGTGATAACCAATTCTTCGGGAAATCCTTCCGTATCCACTACCCAGGAGTGATAACGGCCGACTGGAATTTCAGTAGGAAGACCGGAGAAAATGTAATCTTTATTCTTTATTTTTACATTCGTTTGTATGCCGTGAAAGACTTCACTCAGATTGGTGAGTTTCCCGCCGATTGCTTGTCCGATGGCCTGTTCACCCAGGCAGACGCCAAGTATGGGTTTTCGTCCTGCGTAAGTGCGGATGACCTCTAATAATAAGCCTGCCTCCTCGGGAATGCCGGGGCCGGGTGAAAGGATGATCTTATCATATTTCTCCAATTCCTCAAGCTCAAATTTATCATTGCGTAGCACATCTACTTCTGCGCCGAGTTCTTTTACCAGATGGGCAAGGTTGTAGGTGAAAGAGTCGTAGTTGTCTATGATTACTGTTTTCATGATTTCATTTACAATTTACAATTTACAAAGTACAATTTTTTTAGTACAATTTACAAAGTA
>OHWE01000734.1_pt1 | contig 13103 bp, 14 predicted proteins | sample 1579661 | NCBI WGS metagenome assembly OHWE01 (sample SAMEA3882552, study PRJEB24775) | human gut metagenome | biome: human-associated habitat; feature: intestine environment; material: feces | place: Netherlands | collected 2009/2010 | reverse complement strand
AATTCCTGTTGTAACTATTATCAGCCTTGTAGTGCTGCTGCACATTGTAAACCATACCAAAACCGGCATGGCCATGCGTGCAGTTTCCAAAGATTACGAAATTGCCAGAGTAATGGGCATTAATATTGATAATGTTATTTCCATTACCTTTATTATAGGTTCGGCGCTGGCAGCAATCGGCGCTATTATGTACGGCATTCGCTATCCCGGCATTACGCCGATGATGGGCGTTATGCCCGGCCTGAAATGCTTTATAGCAGCCGTTATCGGCGGCATAGGCAACATTAAGGGCGCAGTGCTCGGCGGCTTTATTCTGGGCCTCGGCGAAATTTTAATTGTTGCTTTCTTCCCGGATTTAAGCGGTTACCGTGATGCCTTTGCTTTTATTGTGCTTATTGTTATTCTGTTTTATAAACCTACTGGCCTTTTGGGCGAAAAAACAACGGAGAAGGTGTAATTATGACGAGAAAAAGAGATGCTTTGTTAACCATAGCCGGCATAATTGTCCTTTTCGGGCTTGCGTTTTTCGTACAAGAGGAAATGGACTCTTATATCCGCAGAATAGTTAATTTGTGCCTTGTTTATGCCATTATCGGCCTTTCCATGAACTTAACCAACGGCTTTGTAGGGCAGTTTTCGTTGGGGCAGGCAGGTTTTATGGCCATTGGCGCTTACACGGTAGGTATTTTTACCGTACCTGTGGAATTCAGGGAAAATGTTTTTTACGCCGTGCCGATGAATCCGCTTATTGCGGATATAGAACTGCCGCTGTGGGCGGCGCTGCTTTTGGGCGGCGTGCTTGCCGCGCTGTTTGCGTTTATGATTGGTACGCCGGTGCTGCGTTTGCGCGGCGACTACCTTGCCGTAACAACGCTCGGCTTTTCTGAAATAATCCGTATCTGGATTACAAACGCGCAGAGCATTACCAACGGCGCGCTGGGCATTAAAGATATTCCGCCGCTGAACGATGTGCGCTATATCTTCATTGTAACGCTTATCAGCTTTGTATTTATTACGCTTTTGGTTAATTCCTCTTACGGCAGAGCTTTTAAAGCTATCCGCGAAGACGAAATTGCTGCCGAAGCAATGGGCATTAACTTGTTCTGGCATAAAAACCTTGCCTTTATGGTAAGCGCGTTTTTTGCAGGTATTGGCGGCGGTTTGTACGGTGCGCTTTTAGGCACGGTTGACCCGAAAAACTTCCTCTTTACGCTTACTTATAACTTCCTGCTGATTATAGTGCTTGGCGGCATGGGCAGCATTACCGGCAGCGCAATTGGCGCTATTCTCGTAACGGCAGGGCTGGAATACCTGCGTTTCTTCGATGAACCGCTGATGCTGTTCGGTATGGATATTCCGCTGTTCCGTCCGGGCTTCCGTATGGTTATCTTCTCCGTACTCTTAATGGTATGCGTACTGTTCTGGCGTCACGGTATTATGGGCACGCGGGAATTTTCCTGGCAGAAGGCCATTAATTTTGTAAAAAATCCTCTTGGCTTTATTAAGCGGAAAGGGGCTGCGCAATGATTTTAAAAACCAATGATATTACCATGCAGTTCGGCGGCGTAACCGCTGTTTATAAACTGAACATAGAAATTAATGACCATGAAATTATTGCTTTAATTGGCCCTAACGGTGCCGGTAAAACAACGGCCTTTAACATGATTACCGGCGTTTATACGCCGACTGAAGGCAAAGTTATTTATACCGATGCGCAGGGGCAGGAGATTGATATTACCGGCCAGCGGCCGAGTGAAATTGCCAAACTTGGCATTGCCCGTACTTTTCAGAATATAAGGCTTTTTAAAGATTTAACGGTTTATGAAAATGTGCTGATTGCAAACCATCTGCATTTAAAAGCGGATTTTCTTTCGGCAACACTGCATCTGCCGTGGTACATGAAAGAAGCCAAACAAATGCACCGCAATACCGAAAAGCTTTTGCAGGAAGTAGGCTTGTGGGATTTGCGCAACGAAAAGGCATCCAGCCTGCCTTACGGACAGCAGCGCAGGCTTGAAATTGTGCGTGCGCTGGCAACAAAGCCTCGTTTGCTTTTGCTGGATGAACCGGCTGCCGGCATGAATCCCAAGGAAACCGAAGAATTATCGGATTTTATCCGTCAGATTCATAAAGAATACAATTTAACAGTATTTATGATTGAACATCACATGGATTTGGTTATGGAAATTTCCGACCGCATTTATGTGCTGGAATTCGGCATGACCATTGCCGAAGGCACACCTGAAGAAATTCAAAATAACCAGAGGGTTATTGATGCTTACCTGGGGGTGGATGAAGATGCTTAAAGTAGAAAATCTTGTCGTATCCTACGGAGGCATTGAAGCCTTAAAGGGAATTTCGCTTGAAGTGCCCAAAGGGCAGATTGTTACCCTTATCGGCGCCAACGGTGCAGGCAAAAGCACGCTGCTGCGCAGCATTGTCGGCCTTGTAAAGCCTGAAAGCGGGCAGATAGTTTATAACGGCGATAATATTACCGGGCTTAATTCGCAGCAGATTGTAAAAAAAGGTTTAACGCTGGTGCCGGAAGGGCGCCGCATTTTCCCTAACCTTACAGTGCTGGAAAATTTGCAGATTGGCGCATACATGCGCAGCGATAAAGAAGGTATTCAAAAGGATATTGACTGGGTATATGAAATGTTCCCGCGTTTGCAGGAGCGCAGCTGGCAGATGGCCGGTACGCTTTCCGGCGGCGAACAACAGATGCTGGCGGTTGGCAGGGCGCTGTTGTCGCGTCCGGAACTTTTGATGATGGACGAACCTTCGCTTGGCCTTGCGCCGCTGATTATTAAAGATATTTTCAACATTATTCAGTACATCAATTCCAAAGGCATGACGATACTTTTGATTGAACAGAACGCCAATATGGCGCTGAAAGTTGCCCACCGCGCCTACGTGCTTGAAACAGGTAAAATTACCATGAGCGGCACCGGCGCCGAACTTTTGGAAAATCCTGAAATCAAAGCCGCTTACCTTGGCAAAAAGAAAAAATAAAATTAAAAATCCTGTCTGTATACCGTTAAAGTATGCAGGCAGGATTTTTTTGTTAATTATTAATCAAAACTTTTGTTAATTCAAGCTGTTGTTATCTATTTCTTCGTCCGGAAATTCCATATTCAGCATTACCGGCGAATCAAGCGCTCCTTCTTTGGGAGTGCTTATTTCATAATGCCTGTCTTTGGCAGAGTCGTAGTAAACAAGGGTAATGCTGTAATCAAGGTTGAACACAACAAGCACAAGCTGGCAAATGCCGCTGCCGCAGGGGCGCTGCAAATAGTGCATGGCTATAATATCCTTTTGTGCAGCCAGCCAGTCAAAATTTAATTTTGACATTGCCGCTTCGTTCATGCGGAACATAACACGGAATTTAATGTTGTTCAGTTCTATCAGCCCATGGCAGAATGGAGAGTCGGCTTCCCAGTCCTGCGGCGCAAACAGCATTTTAATTTTGTTGAATTGTTCTTCGTTTTTAATGATGCCGGCAATGGAACGCTGTTTTTCGTCGGCGTCCTTATCAAGCCCGGCTTGAAGCTTTTTGTCCTGCTCCGGCCCAATCCAGTGGTATTCAAGCTGTTCCAAAGTATAACCGAGGCCGATTTCCTTACGCAGCGTTAAAAATTCGTAATCATCTGGCACAAGCTTTAAGCCTTCTTCAATGGCCTGTAATGCGCCTTCCGTAGAGCCGAAGTGATAACGCAGCTTTGCTGCCTGTAACCAGCCCCACGTATATGTTGGTTCTTCCGTTACTGCTTTTTCGGCGTATTCCATAGCTTCGGCAGGTTTGCCGCAGTAGGTAAGCGCAATAGAATAACGGTAGTACCACGCGCCGCAGCCTTTGGCATTTTTTTCTGCGGGCTTCATTATCTCAAGGGAGCGGTAATAGGCAGGGTAAATATCAAGATTGTTGTAGGCAAAGCCGTACCACAGGGAAAGCTCCAGGTCTTCCGCTGCCTGCTGCTCTGTAAAGCGGCCTTCTTTTACGCCCCGTTCCACAAATTTATCAAGATAATCAATCATTTTGCCAAAATAGGCTTCATAGCCTTCGTCAAAAGCCTCCAGGGCTGAAACGTCTTCATCGGTTAAAAGACGCGCCGGGCCGGTTTTATGGGCTTTAGTATCTGCTGATGACATAATTATCACTCCGTTTCCTTTACTTGTTTACAGTTTAGCATATAAATTTATTTATGTTAAGAAATTTGTGCTGCCGGTTAAAATATAACCGGCCGTTTTTATATAACAGAATAAAAATGTAATGTTTTTTATAAAAAATTGCAAAAAAACAGAGCCGTTTTACATAGATTTAACATTTCTCCTCTAACAGATTTAATGTTTGGTCAGTATTATTTAACCATAGCAATTAAATAAAGCAAATCAAAAGCAAATTAAAAATCTGGAGGCTTATGTAATTATGAAAATGAACAAAAAACTTATTGCAGGCGTTATGTTGGCAGTTATGAGTGCAGCTGTATTCACCGGCTGCGGCGGAGAGAAAAAAGAAGAAGCAGCTCCGGCAGCAGGCGGCAAAATCGTTGTAATCTCCCGTGAAGACGGCAGCGGCACCCGCGGCGCATTCATCGAACTTTTCGGCATTGAAAAGAAAGGTGACGACGGCAAAAAAGTTGATATGACCACTCAGGATGCTTCCATCACCAACAGCACCGCTGTTATGATGACCACCGTTGCAGGCAACAAAGACGCTATCGGCTATATTTCCCTCGGTTCTTTAAATGATACCGTTAAAGCACTGAAAATTGACGGTGCAGAAGCAAGCGCAGCAAACATTAAATCCGGCACTTACAAAGTTGCCCGTCCGTTCAACATTGTAACTAAAGACGGCGTAAGCGCTGTTGCTCAGGACTTCATTTCCTTCATCATGTCCAAAGAAGGCCAGGAAGTAGTTTCCAAAAACGGTTACATTGGCAGCGACAAAGCTGAAGCATACAAAGGCAGCAAACAGAGCGGCAAAATTGTTGTAGCCGGTTCTTCTTCCGTAACTCCTGTTATGGAAAAACTGAAAGAAGCTTATGTAAAACTGAATCCGGATGTTAACATCGAAGTTCAGCAGAGCGACTCCACCACCGGCGTTCAGTCCGCAATCAACGGCGTATGCGATATCGGCATGGCTTCCCGCGAACTGAAACAGAGCGAACTTGATGCAGGCGTTAAAAACACCGTTATTGCTACCGACGGCATTGCAGTTGTAGTAAACAAAGCCAACAAGATTGATAACCTTACAAAAGCTCAGGTTGCAGATATCTTCACCGGTAAAGCAACCGAATGGAACAAACTGTAATTCACATTCAGCTTTAATATCGACAATACAGCAAATTTTAACGGTTGCCTTTCACCGGGCAACCGTTAATTATAATAATGCAGAAAATTATTATTGATGGAAATTGTGAGGGTTTATGAAAACAGGTAAAGAAGAAATAATGCGCCTTGTCTTTTTGCTGGCGGCATGCGCTTCCATTGCCCTTGTTGCAATGATTTGCGTATTTTTGTTCGGCAACGGCCTGCCGACAATAGGCAAAATTGGCGTAACTGAATTTTTCCTGGGCGAAACATGGCGGCCTAATAACGATTTGTACGGCATTTTGCCGATGATACTGGGCAGCGCGCTTATGTTACTTTGGGCGCTATCGTTGTCGGCGTGCCTATCGGCATTTTAACCGCTGTTTTTATGGCTCGTTTCTGCCCGGACAGCATTTACAGATTTTTAAAACCGGCAGTTGAACTTCTGGCCGGTATTCCTTCCGTTGTTTATGGCTTTTTCGGCCTGGTGGTAATGGTTCCTTTCATCCGCGACAATATTGGCGGCACCGGCAGCAGCATGCTTACAGCTTCACTGCTTTTGGCCATGATGATTCTGCCGACCCTTATCAGCGTTGCCGAAGCTGCACTCAGAGCAGTGCCCAACAGCTATTATGAAGGTGCCCTGGCACTTGGTGCAGGGCATGTGCGCAGCGTATTTTTTACGATTGTGCCGGCTGCCAAATCCGGCATTATGGCGGCTATTATTCTGGGCCTTGGCCGTGCTGTTGGCGAAACAATGGCAGTAATTATGGTTGCGGGCAACCAGGCACGTATGCCGCAGGGGCTGCTTGAAGGCGTGCGTACAATGACGACCAATATCGTTATTGAAATGGGTTACGCAGCCGATATGCACCGCGACGCGCTTATTGCAACGGCGGTTGTGCTTTTCATATTTATTCTCATTATCAATTTAACGTTCTCGTATCTGAAGGGTAAGGTGGTACAGCAATGAGCAGCAGTTCTTTAAGCAAAACGCTGTACAGGTACGGGCGCGACCCTGTGTCCATGACATTACTTGTATGCGTAATAGTTTCGGCAGTAATTACATTCCTGTCGCTGGCCTTTTTGTTGGGCTACATTCTTTTGCAGGGTATTCCGAACATTAATTTAGATTTATTTGCTTTTGAATATAATACGGAAAACGTTTCACTTTTCCCTGCTTTGGTAGATACAGTTATCATGGTGCTGCTTGCTCTGGCAATAGCCACGCCGCTGGGCATCTTTGCAGCAATTTACCTTGTTGAATACGCAAGCCGCGACAATAAAATTGTCGGCGTGGTAAGGGTTACGGCAGATACTTTGTCCGGTATTCCTTCCATTGTTTACGGTTTGTTCGGCATGCTGTTTTTTGTAACCTATTTAAAATGGAGCTACTCGCTTTTAGCAGGCTCCTGCACGGTTGCAATTATGATTTTGCCGCTGATTATGCGTACTACCGAAGAAGCGTTAAAAGCAATTCCCGATAGTTACCGCGAAGGCAGCTACGGCCTTGGTGCCGGCAAACTGCGCACGGTATTTGCAATTGTTCTGCCTTCTGCCATTCCCGGCATTCTGGCAGGCGTAATTCTCGGCATTGGCCGTATTGTAGGCGAAACCGCAGCGCTTATGTATACCTCCGGTACCGTTGCAGCGCTGCCGCACAACGTATTTTCATCCGGCCGTACTCTGGCGGTGCATATGTACGTACTTGCCAGCGAAGGCCTTTTTATGAAACAGGCTTATGCAACGGCTGTTATACTTGTTGTAATTGTAATTGCCATTAACGCGGCTTCTTCTTATTTGGCACGTAAATTGATGAAAGGGAACTGAGATGGAAGATAAAATTACTATACAAAACCTCGATTTATATTACAGCGAATTTCACGCATTGAAGGATATCAACATGCATATCCGTGAAAAAGAAATCACTGCATTCATCGGGCCTTCCGGCTGCGGCAAATCCACCTTGCTGCGCTGCCTGAACCGTATGAACGATTTGGTTGAAGGCTGCCGTGTAACAGGCAAAGTTTTGCTTAACGGCGATGATATTTACCTGAATGACGATGTTAACATGCTCCGCAAACGCGTAGGCATGGTGTTCCAGAAGCCTAACCCGTTTCCGATGAGCGTTTATGATAACATTGCTTTCGGGCCGAGAACCCATGGCATCCATTCCAAAAGCAAACTGGATGACATTGTTGAAGATTCTCTGCGCAAAGCAGCTATCTGGGACGAAGTAAAAGACCGCCTTGACAAAAGTGCGCTGGGCTTCTCCGGCGGCCAGCAGCAGCGTCTGTGCATTGCACGCGCTCTTGCCGTACAGCCCGAAGTGCTTTTAATGGACGAACCTACCTCCGCCCTTGACCCGATTTCAACTTTAAAAATTGAAGACCTTGCAGTAGAATTAAAACAGAATTATACTATTGTTATAGTAACGCACAATATGCAGCAGGCAGTGCGTATTTCCGATAAAACAGCCTTCTTCCTTCTGGGTGAGGTTATTGAGTTTAATGACACTGAAACGCTGTTCAGCAATCCGAGAGAGAAAAAGACGGAAGATTACATTACAGGGAGGTTCGGCTGATGGTAAGAAGCAGATTTATGGCACAGATGGAGCAGCTCAATACGGAACTTATCGTAATGGGAACCCTGTGCGAAAACGCTCTGGAAAAAGTTGCAAATGCGCTTGAGAATCCTACTGACGAAGTATCAAGGGACATAATTATTTTAAGCAAAAAAACCGAAGAAAAAGAAAGAGAACTGGAAAACATCTGCATTAACCTGCTTTTGAAGCAGCAGCCGGTTGCTTCCGACCTGCGCCAGATTTCTTCCGCTTTAAAAATGGTAACGGATATGCGCCGTATCGGCGAAGTAGCAGGCAATATTGCCGAAATTTTAAGCCAGGATAATTTAAGAATGGACTATGACACAAGCATTCTTAAAAAAATGGCTGCCGCTACCAAAAAGATGGTATCCAATACTCTGGATGCTTTTGTAAAAAGCGATATCCGCACCGCGCAGCAGGTTGAACGTGATGATGACCAGGTTGATGAATTGTTTGCCCAGTCCAAACATGAGCTGATTCAGATTATCCGCAATTCTCAGGACAGCGGCGAACAGGCCATTGATTATCTGATGATTGCCAAATATTTTGAAAAAATCGGTGATCATGCTGTAAATATCTCGCAATGGGTATTGTTTATGATAACCGGAACGCTTGAGGAGGACAGCATACATGATATTTTGCGTGGAGGACGATCCTAATATCCGCGAACTTGAAGTTTATACTTTAAAATCTACCGGTTTTCCGGCGTTGGGGCTGGAAAGCGGCGATGAACTTTTTAAGGCTCTGGAAACCGTGTTGCCGCAGTTGATAATTCTTGATATTATGCTGCCGGGCGAGGACGGTATGGCTATATTAAAACGCCTGCGCCGTGATAAGCGCACTGCGGACATCCCTGTTATTATGGCTACGGCCAAAGGTTCGGAGTTCGACAAAGTACACGGGCTTGACAGCGGTGCAGACGATTATATTGCCAAACCGTTCGGCATGATGGAAATGGTATCGCGCGTTAAAGCGGTGCTGCGCCGTTATGTAAAAGAAGATAAATCGAGCGAGCTTACCAACGGCCTGATTACCATGGATATTGCCCGTCATATGGTTTTTGTAAATGGCGAAGAAGTTGTGCTGACTTATAAAGAGTTTGAAGTTCTGCATAAACTTATGGAACGCCCGGGGCAGGTTTTTACCCGCGAACAGCTTTTAACCGATATCTGGGGCTATGATTTTGCAGGCGAAACCAGAACCGTCGATGTGCATATCCGTACACTCAGGCAAAAACTCGGCAGCGCCAGTACGGTTATTGAAACCGTGCGCGGTGTTGGCTACCGTATAGGTGCGGAGCATGAAAAATAAAATTTTCCGCGCGCTGGTGGCTCTGGCTGCAATGGCAGTGCTTGTGGCATCGGGCTTGATAACTTTCCTTGTTTCTCAGGATTATTTTAACGAAACAAAAAAGGAACTTGCACAGGAAGCACGCTATATCAGCATGGGGCTGGAAAGCGGCGGCAATGACTTTTTAAATAAAATTGCAGCCGAAAACGGCAGCAATGTGCGCATAACGCTTATAGACAAAGACGGCATAGTGCTTTTTGACAATCAGGCAGAAGCAAAAACGCTTGAAAACCATGCCATGAGGCAGGAAATTATGGAAGCTGTTGCCGTTGGCGCGGGCGAAGCAGAGCGTTTTTCGGATACGCTTGACAAAACAACGTATTATTATGCCGTACGCCTTGACGACGGTAAAATACTGCGCCTTGCGCGCACTATTGACAGCATTTATAAATCTGTGCTGCAAATGCTGCCGATAATGGGCGGCATTGTAATTGTGGTTGCGTTTTTGGCAAGCATTGTGGCGCGCAGGGTTACGTTTAACCTTATTAAGCCTCTTGACCAGGTTAACCTTGACGAGCCGCTGGACAACGAAACCTATGATGAGCTGGCTCCGTTTTTAACGCGTATAGCCAAGCAGAAACGCCAGCTGAGCAAAAACCTTAAAAAGCTGTGCGGCAAACAGGAAGAACTTACCATTATTACCAATAACATGAATGAGGGGCTTGTTTTGTTAAACGGGCAGCAGAATGTGCTGTTTATTAACGAAAGCGCGGCTAAAATTTTTGGCTTCAGCGCTAAAGAGGTTATTGGCAGAAATATTTTAACTGTTGACCGTGCGCAGGAAGTGCAGGACCTTTTGCAGAAGGTTTCGCAGGCCGGTAAGGGCGAAGGGCTTTACGAAAAAGACGGGCATTTTTACCAGCTTTCCGGCAGCAGTGTAAACGGCAGCGGCAGCGTTATTTTAATTTATGATGTTACCGAAAAAATGACAGCCGAAAAACTGCGCCGCGAATTCAGCGCCAATGTTTCGCACGAACTTAAAACCCCGCTGCAATCTATTTTGGGCTATGCCGAGATAATGAAAAACGGCCTTGTAAAAGACGAGGACAAGCAGCGCTTTTTGGAACGCATCCACGCCGAAGCGGGCAATATGATAGAGCTTATTCAGAATATCATGGAGCTATCCCGCCTGGACGAAAATAAAACGCTGGATGAGTTTGAAGATGTTGATTTACTTAAACTTGCGCAGTCGGTAACTTTACGTTTGAAACATAAAGCACAGACCAAAGGTGTAACGCTTAACGTAAGCGGCAGCAGCGCATGTGTTTGCGGCGTGCAGTCTATTTTAAGCGAAGTTTTGTATAACCTTGTCGATAATTCGATAAAATACAACAAAGACAACGGCAAAGTTGATGTTAAAGTGCAGGACGGCAGCGAAGAAGTAACCGTCAGCGTAAGCGATACCGGCATTGGCATTGGCGCAGCCGACAGGGAACGAGTTTTTGAACGCTTTTACAGAGCGGACAAGAGCCATTCCAAAGAAATTGGCGGCACCGGGCTTGGGCTTTCCATAGTAAAGCACGGCGTGCTGTTCCATAAAGGCAGGGTAGAGCTTGAAAGCGAACCCGGTGTTGGTACAACGATAACTTTTGTTCTGCCTAAAAAACGGCAGTAATTTTGAAATTCTCCATTTTAAAAGACTGCAGTTTAATTTGGCTGCTGTCTTTTATTTTTTGCTTGTCAAATATAAATTTTTTGGTTATAATGTTTAAGTAACTTAATAGGACTGTTCGGAACCATCCAGTCCCTAAACAAAACTACGGGCGTGTGCCGCATAAGCGGCCTTTATATTGTTATGCAATCCGTCTGTAGCCAGACGGATTTTTTATTTTACGGAGGCATAATTTTGAAAGCACTGGTATTATTAAGCGGCGGGGTAGACAGTACAACCTGCCTTGCCGTTGCCAAAGAAAAATACAGCGAGGTTATCGCGCTGGCACTGTATTACGGGCAAAAACACAGCAAGGAACTGGCGGCGGCGGAAAAAATAGCAGCATATTATAATACGCAGCTGATAAAACTTGATTTAACGCCTGTTTTTGCGTACAGCAACTGCTCGCTTTTGCAGCAGTCAACCGAAGAAATTCCGCATGAATCTTATGCCGGGCAGATTAAAAAGCAGCACGGAGAACCGGTATCCACTTATGTGCCTTTCCGCAACGGCGTGTTTTTAAGCGTAGCCGCAAGCATTGCACTGGCGCAAAATTGCAGTGTTGTTTGCAGCAGCGATTTTAACAATAAAATGAATGAAGGCATATATATCGGCAGCGGCCGTAAGGTTCAGCTTGCTGCGCCGTTTGTAAATTTAAGCAAAAAAGATATTGTGGCAACAGGCCTGCAGCTGAAAGTGCCTTACGAACTTACATGGAGCTGCTACTGCGGCGGCGAAAAACCGTGCGGCAGCTGCGGAACCTGTATCGACAGAAAAGCGGCCTTTGCGGCAAATGGGGTGCAGGACCCCTTAAAATACGAAGATTAAAAGGAGATTTATATGAAAAGATACACACAAACACAAAAATTAACTATTGCCGGTATTTGCATAGCCTTGTACATTGCGGTAATGATGTGCACGCAAACTTTTGCTTTCGGGCAGTATCAGGTACGCATTGCAACAGCTATGTATGGCTTAAGTGCAATTTTTCCGTTTTTAATTGTGCCGTTTGGCATAGCCAATGTTATAAGCAATACCATTATGGGCGGGCTTGGGCCTCTTGATATGATTGGCGGCGGCATTGTAGGCATTGTTACTACTTCTGTTATCGTGCTTCCAAAAAAATACGGCTGCGGCAACTGGTGTATTTTGTTTGCCATAACTTTAATTCCCGGCCTGGGCGTACCGGTTTGGCTTTCCGTGCTGCTCGATTTGCCGTACTGGCTGCTGGCATCTTCTGTGCTTGTAGGGCAGTTTGTATGCGGCCTTGCCGGAGCAGCACTTGTAACTGCGCTTGAAAAATCGTTTGCCGTAAATATTGCGGCGGAAAGGAAATAAACATGACATCTGGAAGAACTAAAGAAGAATTGCAGGGCGTCGGCCTTTTAGGGCATAAAACCAACTATCCAACAGATTATGCGCCGGAGGTTTTGGAATCGTTCATTAACAAACATACCGGCAACGATTATTTTGTAAAATTTAACTGCCCGGAATTTACCAGCCTGTGCCCGATGACAGGGCAGCCTGATTTTGCCACCATTTATATTTCGTATGTGCCTGATATGAAGCTTGTAGAAAGCAAATCGCTGAAGCTGTATTTGTTCAGCTTCCGTAACCACGGTGATTTTCATGAGGACTGCGTAAATATTATTATGAAAGACCTGATTAAGCTGATGGAGCCTAAATATATTGAAGTTTGGGGCAAATTTACCCCGCGCGGCGGCCTTTCAATCGACCCATACGCAAATTACGGCAAACCAGGCACCGAATGGGAAGAAGTTGCCAAAAAGCGCATGCATTACCACGATATGAATCCGGAGATTGTAAATTACAGAAAATAAAATATACAGTTTTTAGCTAAAGTTTCATAAGAGCGGTATTAACCAAATTTTTGAATGTTACTTCATTTGGTAATACCGCTCTTTTTGCGTTTGTGTTTTCAAAGTTTAATAGTAAAAATTTAATTACAATAAAGTTGCTTTGCCCGGTTTTCTATAAAAAAGTGTGAGAATTTAACAGATAAACAGCCCGGTAACCGTCCTGCTAAACGCATCAAAATGCTGCGGCTCCTCCGATTCCGTCCGGAATAGTAACCGGACTCTCTTACAGAGTGCCCTAAATTCAGCCGCCGCAGTTTTGACAGTGCATTTATCATTACGGTTGCCGGGCTGTTTATTATATAAAAAT
>OHWE01000729.1_pt1 | contig 13186 bp, 13 predicted proteins | sample 1579661 | NCBI WGS metagenome assembly OHWE01 (sample SAMEA3882552, study PRJEB24775) | human gut metagenome | biome: human-associated habitat; feature: intestine environment; material: feces | place: Netherlands | collected 2009/2010 | reverse complement strand
ATAGCTGTTTTTAAATTTTGCTTAAAAGAATATGCAAAGTTTATACAATTTTAATTGAGGAAATTTTTCCATAATATGGAAATAGTTGTAAATTTGCGAAACATAGAGAACAAGAAAGGTATTATCATATATTAATTTTAAAATCAAACAATTATGTCAAAAGTATCGGTTATCGGAGCTGGAAACGTTGGCGCTACTTGTGCAAACGTGTTAGCATTCAGAGAAATTGCAGACGAAGTCGTTTTGCTCGATATTAAAGAAGGTGTATCGGAAGGCAAGGCTATGGATATGATGCAGGCTGCTGTAACGGCAGGTTTCGCATCGCGTATCAAAGGTGTGACCAACAACTATGAGGCTACCGCCAATTCGGATATGGTTGTTATCACCTCGGGTATTCCCCGTAAACCGGGTATGACTCGTGAAGAATTGATCGGTGTTAATGCAGGTATCGTTAAGTCGGTTGCACAGAACATCTTGAAATATTCTCCGAATGCTATCCTTGTGGTTATCTCCAACCCGATGGATACCATGACTTATCTGTCATTGAAGTCTCTGGGCTTGCCGAAGAACCGTATCATCGGTATGGGTGGTGCTTTGGACAGCTCTCGTTTCAAATATTTCTTGTCTCAGGCTTTGGGCTGCAACGCCAACGAAGTGGAAGGCATGGTTATCGGTGGTCACGGTGATACTACCATGATTCCGTTGGCTCGTCTGGCTACTTACAAAGGACAGCCGGTAAGCACACTGCTGAGCGAAGAAAAACTGAACGAAGTGGTAGCTTCTACTATGGTAGGTGGTGCTACTCTGACTAAGTTGCTGGGTACTTCTGCATGGTATGCACCGGGTGCAGCAGGAGCTTATGTAGTTGAGTCTATCATTCACAACCAGAAGAAGATGATTCCTTGCTCTGTATTGCTGGAAGGCGAATATGGCGAATCTGATCTTTGTATCGGTGTTCCCGTTATCTTGGGCAAGAATGGTATCGAAAAGATCGTTGAACTGGAACTGACTGCTGATGAAAAAGAAAAATTCGCTGCCAGCGCTAAGGCTGTTCACGGAACTAACGCTGCATTGAAAGAAGTAGGTGCTCTCTAATCAAGAAAGCGTTTTTATATTAATATTCGCGGTTGACTCCTTTTGTGGGTCAGCCGCTATTTTTTTGTCCATTCAGAATGGAAAGGAGTATCCATTTAGAATGGAATACCTATATTTGCACTTGAACTTTTTTAATCTGCCTGAGGGATTATTGCTGTCATTTAATCAGCATGACAAGTTTATTATTGGGGATAAAACGGTGCGTGTACTACCTGTATATGATTATTTCAAAAATATACATTGATGTATATTTTGTAAGCCTTGACGGGTACTTTAGGATGGCTACACCCTTTCGCCCGTATGGTGTAGCCCTTTGTCATAAAGGGTGTAGCTATAGGAGGCAAAGGGTGTAGCCTTGGCAAATGCTGATATTAGCCTTGATTATCAGCCGTTTCCGGTTTTCTCTTTTCTTAGTGCGGCGATGACGTATTTTCCTTTTGCCAGTACAGTACTCCATCGTGTACTACTGATTATTTTAAACACATACCCTCCTAGTCTTCCGTAGTCGGATAGCCGTAGAATGGCATTGATTTCATTTCGGTCTACGATATGAAGTTGTTGCAGCTCCAACATCAAACCTTCCAGATTGTGTGTCTTCTTGTTGTAGGCATATCCCGGGATGTCGAAAGAAGAGCCCTCCGTTCCTTCTCCTCCGTCCTCCCCTTGGGGAGTTAGAGGGGGAGTGTTTTCCTTTTCTTTACTTTGCTTTTCTTTACTTTGTTCGGAATTGCATGCATTTTCTGGTGGAAACAATACATCCTGTATCTCATTTTCTTCTTTCCCGTTTTTAGGAACTTTGGTTTCCATAAGGAAGTAAGGGAGGGGAGTCAAGTCCCGTTTTCTGCGTTTGGTAGCTTCCAGCCATACTTTCTGTATGTGTACGGATGTCAATACCTGATGTTCCTCATACATTTTCCGGTCAAATATGTCTTTCGCTATCAGAAGTTCTACGATTTCCTGCATTTCCTCATCCGATAATTCGTTTCCTAATTTGTGGGCAAAGAGCATGCATTGCTCTTTGTTCCACACCAGGTAATACCCCTCTTCTTTATAAATTTTTCCGAGTAGCTTTATGAATGCCGCTACACCTTTCAGCCCGAACCGGGCTTCTATCAATTCTGTTGCTACTCCTTCGAGCAGACTTATAGTTATGGGGAAATACAGTACCCCTGTACAATTCATTGCCATTTCTTTAGTGATTAAACGATAAGTGATTAATGATTAGCAGACGGGGCTCCAGTCCAATAAATTCTCCAACTGGAAACTTCTCCAAGCCTGTGACTCTACATCCCAGTAAACTACAGTACTTTCTATGCGCTCCATTTCATAGAATCGGTGAAAGAAACTTTCATAGGGTATGAGGGTTGCTTTCACCATTTTGAAGATTGTGCCTTGTTTGTGAAAGGCAATAAGGGCATAGCCATACTGCATGTGGTCAATGAGGTCGATCAATCTTTGTGCCATGTATTCTGCACATTCCTCAGAATACCCCTTTTCGAACATGAACCGTTTTTTCCATTTTTCTGCCATTCTTTCACGGACTGGAACCGGATTTTTGAACTCGTGTCTTTTCATCTTACGATATATTTAATTAATAATAATGTTGGTTACGTTTTCAAGCTCATGCCATAGCATAAAAAAAGATGTCGCTTCGCATAAGAGGAAGCGGCATCTCATTGAGGTCTGACTTGGTCTTGTTAACGTGAGGGCAAAGGTAGGTCTTGCTGTTTTGACAGTATCTTTTTAATTTCTGTCTTTTCTGTAGGGTGATTTCTCCTTATGCTTTTCATTGTGTCGTACTCTTTTATCCTTTTGCCACATTTTTTCTGCCATTTTGGTTAAAGTACTCTTTGACATAGGGATTCCGTCATTATTTAGGAAGAGTTTGGTTTCTGCTATGCGCTCTATAAGCGGGGCCAATTCGAGTTTTTCGGGTGGAATCTTTTCATTGTTTCCAACGTAGAAATTACCCTCGATGTATTCATCCAAAAGATTTCCCAGCATGCTTTCTTGGTTATTGTTAATTCCTTTAACTTTTTTACCCTTAGGACGGCCTCTGTGTGGCTTATTTTCCGCTTGTTCAGAGGATTGTCTGTTTTGTTCACTTGGTTTTACTAACCCTGTTTCTTCGCTTTTAGCAGCGTTTTTTTTGAATTACTCATTTTGAAAAATTATTTAATTAAAAACAGTTAATTTGTAAATAGGGGCGCAAAGATAAAAGGATTGTTGATGTGCAGAATAGAGGAGAGACAATAAAATGAAATAAATACTTTTCGAACAGATGTAATATGCAGTAAATTAGAATGGTATAGCGAAAAATAGGGGGTGTTCAGAAAACGTTCGTTTAATGGGCAACACTATCATGCCTTTAAAATGAAGTTTGAAGGTATAAAAATGAGAGGATATTAAATATATATACCATTAGTATTATCATACTGATTATTAGTAATATAACTAAGAAAACCCGAAATAATAGAAATATTTTTATTAAACATCTTGCACGTTCAAAAAATACCTCTTATCTTTGCGCCCATTAAACGAACGATTAAAAAACGCTTTTTTGAATTTAATATCTTCGTTTATAACGCATTAAGTCGAAATATCTATTTGCTACGGTTTGAAAGAGAATATGTCTCGTTCAAACCGCGAAGCGCACCCGAAACTATAGTAAAATCCTCGATTCTCTTTTTGCAAGTGATTGAAAATCAAAAATATTGGTTTGCTGCCCGCACTCGTGATAAGCAAGAGTTTGCTGTCCGAAAATCCTTAGATAAGCTTAAGTCCGAAGAGAAGCTGGATCTTGACTATTATCTTCCCACGCGAATTGTGATATCACAGCTGAAGTATCGCCGTAAACGTAGTGAGGTTCCTGTTATTCGAAATTTAATCTTCATCTGTGCTACTAAACAAACAGCTTGCGACATATCCAATGTTTATAATGTCCAGCTTTTCTACATGAAGGATCTATTTACTCATTCCATGTTGGTTGTTCCTAATAAGCAGATGGAAGACTTCATGTTTGTGATGGATTTGAATCCTAATGGGGTTAACTTTGATAACGAACCTTTTGCTATTGGAGATAAAGTGAAAGTTGTCAAGGGGGATTTCAGTGGAATTGAAGGTGAGGTTGCTACGGAAGCTAATAAAACTTATGTGGTTATCCGTATCAAGGGCGTTTTGGTCGCGAGCGTCAAAGTGCCCAAATCCTATCTAAAGTTTATAAAATAATATCATCTCAATTATAAAATGAATTCTTTACTTTCTCGTGCTGTTGAGCTTCAGCATGCCGCCCATACTTTAATGTATCTCGGCATGGATGGTGAGCCTCTTTATTCTGATGACTTTTGCCGTCAGAATAAAGATGTTCTCTTAAAATCCGATTCTCTTTTTGCTGCAAAAAGTTCCGATATCGAAGAAGAGGCCAACTTGTGTCTGGCTCTTTTGATGGGTTACAATGCCACTATATACAATTATGGTGATAAGGAGCAGAAAAAGCAAGAGATTCTTGTACGTGCTTGTGATGTTTTGGAACGGCTTCCGGATTCCTTGCTCAAAGTCAGGCTGTTGACCTATTGTTATGGTGAGACTTATGAAGAAGCTTTGTTGCAGTCTGCCCGTAAAATTGTGGATGGGTGGGGACAGACTTCCCTTACATCCGAACAGATTGAGGCTGTTGAAGAACTTCGTAATATAGAAGAGAATCCCTATCCATGGGAATATGTCGATGAGTAAAAAATAACCGGGGATTTTGTTTGGAGCGTCTGGACTCTACGCATAAATATAAATCAATAAATCACCTCAGGCGTTCCCGTCCCCGGTTTCTATTGCAATATAGGCTTGCTGTCAGAACTTTTGTCAGCGGATGATATATAATAATGATGAACAAGTGTATGCGAATGAGTAAGAAGAATGGCATGAGAATTCTGTTTCTTTTTTGGCTTTTGATGATGTTCGGGTTGATTTATATGCTTTTCCTTTTACTTTTCTGACTTGTTGTCAAGTATACTTTGATATTTAATTTAACATAATCTTTTATTTTGGTTATAGCAGTAGATTTTGATGGTACCATAGTCGAGCATCGTTATCCCTCTATCGGTCGTGAGATTCCCTTCGCCATCGATACCCTAAAAAAACTGAGTTCCGAACGCCATAAGCTTATCCTCTGGAGTGTCCGTGAGGGTAAGCTTTTGGACGAGGCGGTTGCTTTTTGTCGTGAGCGTGGTCTTGAGTTTTATGCCGTCAACCGTGACTATCCGGAAGAGGAGAAGAACTTGAATAACCATTTTTCCCGCAAACTGAAAGCGGATGTATTTATTGACGATCGTAATCTTGGCGGTCTTCCCGACTGGGGAATAATTTACGAGATGATTAACCGTAAACTTACTTATGAAGATCTCATGCGCAAATATGAGTATGGTTCTGAACCGGAAAAACCGAAAAGTTTCTTTGCGCGCTTATTCGGGAAATAGAGACTTATTTTTATAACATCATTACTCTTGCTAAAAAAACAAGTAACAAATATGAAAATCAGAAAATTTCTCTTAGTATTGGCTATTCCTTTGGCATTGGCAGGCTGTACTTCTTATAAGAGTGTTCCTTACATGCAGAACCCTGAAGTTGTGAATAGTGGCAGTAATTCTCTTCCTCTTTATGATGCTGAAATCATGCCGAAAGATTTGTTGAGTATCACCGTGAATACTACTGACCCTCAGGCAGCTGCTCCATTCAATTTGACAGTGCAGACACCGTTGAATGCTGCCTTGACCAATATCAATACTACTACGCAGCCCACTTTGCAGCAATATCTTGAACAATAAGGGTGAAATAGATTTCCCTGTCATTGGGCGTCTTCAAGTTGGTGGTTTGACTAAGAATCAGGCTGAAGACCTTATTCGGGAGAAGTTGCAACCTTATTTGAAAGAGAGTCCGATTGTGACCGTACGTATGGCTAATTACAAGATATCAGTTTTGGGTGAAGTTGCTCGTCCGGGAACGTTTACTGTTGGTAATGAAAAGGTAAATATTCTAGAAGCCCTTGCTATGGCCGGTGATATGACTGTTTATGGTATTCGTGATAATGTGAAGCTGATTCGCGAGGATGCCACAGGAAAACGTGAGATAATCACTTTGAATCTGAATAATGCTGATTTGGTGCTTTCACCCTATTATTACTTGCGTCAGAACGATATCCTGTATGTCACTCCTAATAAGACGAAAGCCAAGAATTCTGATATCGGTAGTAGTACTACCCTTTGGTTCAGTGCTACTTCCATATTGGTATCCATTGCCAGTCTGATAGTTAATATCGTCCGGTAACCAACCTTATTGTTATTTCAATCGTAAATTGTTAAATTGTAAATATTCCCATGTTGCGAGACGACCAAAATTTAGATAGTGATCAATCAAAGAGCGACGAATCTATCAATCTGTATGCCATCTTCTTTAAATATTTTGTCTATTGGCCCTGGTTTGTAGCCAGTGTGCTGATCTGTTTGGTAGGTTGTTATATTTATCTTCGTTACCAAGCTCCTGTTTATAATGTGAGTTCTGCTGTCCTGATTAAAGAGAATGATAAGCGTAGTGGAAATTCAGCCAATAATCCTCTGGGTGCTCTTCAGGATTTGGGTATGTTTTCGATGACTAACAACTTTGATAATGAAGTTGAAATCCTGAAGTCTCGTACTTTAATAAAAAAAGTAGTGAATGATTTGGAACTTTATATTGGTATTTCTGAGGAGCGTACCTTCGGTTATAATACTCCTTTATACAAGAGTTCCCCAGTTAATCTCTATATGACTCCGGAAGAGGCTGAAAAGTTGGAAGCAGGTATTAAGTTACGAATGATTTATACTAAGGACGGTAAATTATTTGTTAAAGGAGAGTATACTCTTGATGAGATTGAACAAGACTTTGAACGTAATTTTGATGAGCTTCCCGCTGTTCTTCCTACTCCTGTGGGTGTGCTTAGTTTTACGGTTAATGAATCCATTGTGAACGATACTATTCAACCTATAGAAGAAGATGTCTATTTGGCTGCCTATGTTGGTAGTCCTACAGTCATAGCAGAGAATTATGCAGAGAATCTGAGTGTTGAACCTGCATCTAAAACTACTACAATTGCTCTACTGAGCTTGCAGAGTACTGTTAAGCAGCGTGGAATTGATTTTATCAATCGCCTTATAGCTTTCTATAATCAGGATACCAATGATGAGAAGAATGAGGTGGCTCAGAAAAGTGCGGAATTCATTGAGGAACGTATTGGCATCATCAATCGCGAGTTGGGAACTACTGAAAGTGAACTTGCTGATTTCAAACAACGTTCGGGTTTGACTGATTTGACGAGTGATGCTCAGCTTGCTTTGCAGGAAAATTCCAGATACGAACAGCAACGAACTGAAAATGCTACTCAGATTAGTCTGGTGACCTATCTGCATGACTATATCAATAATCCTAAGAATCTTGATGAAGTCATTCCCGCTAATGTAGGTTTGAAGGATGCCAACCTTGCATCGATCATTGAACAATATAACACAATGTTGATTGAGCGCAAGCGTTTGCTTCGTACGTCTTCTGAGAATAATCCTGCTATCATCAATATGAACACGGGTATTGAGGCCATGCGTTATAATGTTCAGACTACTGTCAATAGTGTCTTAAAAGGTCTTCAGATAACCCGTGATGATATTGATCGTCAGGCTCGTAAATTTGAGGGTCGTATCAGTAATGCCCCTTTACAGGAGAAGGAATTTATGACTATTTCCCGTCAACAGGAAATCAAGGCTGCTCTTTATATTATGCTTTTGCAGAAACGTGAGGAAAATGCTATCACTCTTGCCGCTACCGCCAACAACGGACGCATCATTGAAGAACCGTTACCCGGTAAGTACCCGGTATCACCTCGTAAGAAGGTATTTATGCTTGCTGCCCTGATGTTAGGTTTGGGTATTCCTGTGGGTATTATCTATCTGAATGACTTGTTGAAGTATAAGATTGAGAACCGTGAGGATGTGGAAAAGATCACCAATGTTGCGGTTCTGGGTGAAATACCTTTGGGTGCCAAGCCCGAAGAAGGTGCGATTGTTGTTCGTGAGAATAGGAATGACATGATGGAAGAAACCTTCCGTGCTCTTCGCACTAACATGCTTTTTATGCTGGGAAGTGATGAGAAAGTTATTCTTTTCAGTTCCAGCCAGCCTGGTGAAGGTAAATCTTTTATTGCTGGTAATACGGCAGTTAGTCTTGCGTACATGGGTAAAAAAGTTATTATTGTGGGTATGGATATTCGTAAACCCGGTCTGAATAAAGTCTTTAATATGTCTCGTCGTGCGGAAGGTATTACTAATTATCTGAGTGATCCTAAACATTCGAATCTGTTTGATTTGATTCAGCGTAGTGATATCAGTCCTAATTTGGATATTCTTCCGGGGGGGCTTATTCCTCCTAATCCAACGGAACTGGTGGCGAGTGATGCTCTTGACAAAGCTATTGAACAGTTGAAGGAACATTATGATTATGTTATTTTAGATACTGCTCCTATTGGTTTGGTGACGGATACTGCTATTATTGGTCGTGTTGCTGATTTGTGTGTTTATGTTTGTCGTGCTGATGTTACTCCGAAAGCTGCTTTTGGCTATATCAATACGCTTCGTGATGAGAAGAAATTCTCAAAACTTGCTACTGTTATTAATAGTATTGATATGAGTAAGCGTAAGAATAGTTATGGCTATGGTTATGGTAAGAAATATGGTTATGGCTATGGTAAGAGATATGGCTATGGCTATGGTTATGGCTATGAAACAAATGAGAAAAAGAAATCAGAGGGAAAATAGATTAAAATTTTTGATAGATATATGGGGTACAACCAATAGCTGTATTCAAACTATAGTTTGGAAAGTTAAAACTTGTGTAAGAAGTTGTTTTAGACCGTATATTATACGTTGAATTATGTCTCTATTTTTGGTGTGCCTAAAAAACATATCAAAATGAACAATGCAAAGAATCGTGAAGGAAGCTTCTATGCTTCCAAAGTCCACTTGTTTCTGAATGGGATGAATACGGTGATGATAATCTGGTAAATTGTAGTTGCGAAACTATCGCTGAACAGAAAAAGTTGAAGTTTGAAATAGAGAACATGATAGACGAATATCGTCCAATAGCCCTTTTATAGGGGCTAAAAGTGTTAAAATCGAAAATCCTTTTTCTTTTTGAATGTTGTTAAATCTCTAGTAAATAAGTGATTTGGTACTGTTTGGGTAGAAGTGGATGCTTACTTTTAAATAGAATATTAGTTATGGATGCTACTCAAAAAGTTGTTTTCAATACAGTTATTTTATATCTAAAAATTTTAGTAACAATGGCTGTGTCGTTGGTGTCAGTTCCATTGGTACTCAAAACTTTAGGGACAAGCGACTATGGTTTATATAATCTTGTAGCAGGTATCATCACTATGCTTGCTTTTCTTAATAACTCAATGTTAGTTTCATCCCAACGGTACATGTCTGTTGCTATGGGTGAAGGTAAAGTTGATAGGATTAACAGTATATACAATACAAGTTTTATACTTCATCTCAGTCTAGCCATCTTGATTGTCCTAGGTTTGGAACTTCTAGGCGTTCCATCCATAGAAAAATTGAATATTGATTCAAACAGAGTTACAGTTGCTCAAATTATTTTTCAATTTTTGATAATAAGTACTTTTTCAAGAATATTGTCTGTCCCTTTTGATGCAATAATGAATGCGCATGAGGATATGCTTCCATTCTCTATAATTGAGTTTATTGACTCAATCTTAATGTTAATTGTTGCATTTACTCTTAGGTTTGTCCTTATTGATAAATTAGTGTTTTATGGTGGTTGTGTTGCTTCAATTGCGCTACTTTCGTTGATTATGAAATATGGATGGTGCTTTTATGCATACAAGAATTATAGATTAGTACTATCAAAATACGTAACTAAATCACAGATTAAAGAAATGCTTAGCTTTACAGGATGGAACTTATTTGGAAGTGCTGCCCTTATGGGGAGAAATCAAGGTGTAGCAGTTCTCTTCAATCTGTTTTTGGGAACGATTTCAAACGCGGCTTATGGTATATCTAATCAAATAAATAATGCTTTAGTTCACTTTTCTTCCACATTTCAAAGAGCGATCAATCCACAGCTTATGAAGAGTGAAGGTATGGGGGATCGAAGTCGATTGCATCGAATTGCAAATATTTCTTCCAAATTTTCTGTTCTTGCCATTACATTTATTTCTGTCCCTTTGATTGTGCTTATGGATGATGTGTTATATATCTGGTTAGGTAATAAAATTCCATCATTTACTTCAGAATTAAGTAAATGCATTTTAATAATGTCAATTTTATATCAGTTTTCGACTGGATTGATGTCTGCGATTCAAGCAACTGGGAATATTCGTAATTACCAAATATTGATGGGTAGTATCATTCTTCTTAATGTACCATTAGCCTATGGCATTCTCAAATTAGGATTTCCAATCTATTATGTAACTATAGGTTTTGTTATGTTTGAGTTTCTATCTTTGATTATTCGAATGATTATGGCGAAATCAATTGTAGGTATAACAATAGAATCATATATAAAAGATGTTATTATTCCATGCCTGAGTGTTGTCTCTTTTTCGACATTATTGTGTATGATTCCATTTTTTTTTATTGAATCTTGTGTTTTAAGATTAATTTCAACAGGGGTCGTTTATATTATTATGTTTATATTCCTTTCATATCTTTGGGCATTTAACAAGAATCAAAAGGCTATGTTTAAATCATGGATTCAAAATGTAATGGCTAAGTTTACTTTTTAATTCGACAAAAATGAGTAAAACATTGTTTAGATATATAGAAATATTTATCATGTCTTTGATTTTTTATTATTTAAATTTTGAGATGGTATCTATGATGAGGGTGAAATTTGATGAAGCTACATCAAATTCATCGGTTTTTTATTTTACTACTATATTGTTTTTTCTTTTGTTATTTCTTTATTTTTTCCGACATAATTTGAATCTAAGATTTCAGATATTGTTTAGTGTTTGTTTGTTTTATATTGTATTAATAACTCTTTTACATTTGGATAGAGGTGATTCTGTATATCACAGTTTCTATTTAGTAGTAAGATTAATTCTTCCTATTCTTCTGTTTCAGAATTTATTTAATGCTGCTAGTTATATTGATTCTAAAACCTTTAATATTTATGTTGTTGTAGGTATATTGTATATGCTGTATAATTACAATATTAATTATCAATATGTTGTTTTTAATCAGCTGTTTGCGGAAGATGAGTTTCGAACTTCTGCAAACTATATTTTTTTATATTTAGGTCCTTTACTCTTTCTAAGTAATAACAAACTTATAAAGTATGGAAGTATGATTATTGTAACAGTCTTATTAGTTACGTCTTTAAAACGAGGTGGTATGATCTGTCTTGGCTTTGGTTTTATTTCATACTATATTGTTAACGAAATGATACAAAAGAAGTCTGATATCATAACCAAAGCATTAAAATTGGGTGCAATCTTCATATTTTTCGTTATTGTTGCTGTTTATGCGAATGAAAAAATGGGTGGTGTTATTTTTGAACGTTTTGCTTCGATTCTATCAGATAAAGGATCAGGTAGAGATAAAGTTTATAAAGCTACATTTGATTTGATAATCAATACAGACTTTACTTCATTTTTATTTGGCCATGGTTGGAATTCTGTTGTTTTAAAGTCAAAAGCCAACTTGTCTGCTCATAATGATTTGTTAGAAGTTTTATACGATTTTGGCGTTTTTGCTTTGTTGCTATATTTATTTGTTTGGATTGAACTTGTAAAGTATTTTAGGTCCATGATTCGTCGCAATTCCAAGTATGCTCCAGTTATGGCTTTTACAATAGTTTCATTTCTTGTTAATTCTATGGTTGCACACGTTTTATTATATCCTTCATATATTGCATCATTCGCTATTGTTTGGGGATATATTATAGGTAAAGATTATCAAACAAAGAATTATATAAAATAGTATGAGAATAGGTCTTTTAGCTTATCATTCTGCGATAAATTTTGGTGCTACTTTACAGTTGCTTTCTACATACATGTTTTTTAAGAATAATGGATATGAACCTATTGTCATAAACTGGGTAGCATCGGATTTAGAAGCGTTTTATAATAGTCGTTCACAAGAGGGACAAAGAAGCTTTTCTTTGAATTTACGTCAGAACATTTGGACTGAATCTAGATTGTGTCGGACTTCGAAAGAAGTTGCAAACGTAATTTCAGATTATAATATTGGTGGGGTTATTATTGGGAGTGATGCAGTTTGTCAACATCATCCTACTATTGAAAGAGTTTCTTTCCCTTGTAGATCAATTATAAAAATACAAAAGTATACAACTGATAGGATGTTTCCAAATGTATTTTGGGGGGATTTTTTGAATTATCTTCCTCATCCTGTTCCAGTTGCTGTAATGTCTGCTTCTTCTCAAGATTCTGCCTTTAATTATTTTGGACCTTCGTTGAAGAAGAAAATGAATAAATATATATATCGTTACTCATATTTATCTGTTAGGGATGTTTGGACTCAAAAAATGTTTTCTCACATATCAAATGGAACTATTATCCCTCCTGTAACTCCAGATCCGGTTTTTGCATTCAATTATAATGCAGGTTGTTTGGTTCCTAATAGAGAAGATATTTTAAAAAAGTTTCATTTACCAGAGAAATATTTGCTTGTTAGTTTTTTTGACTCTTATAAGGTTTCTCAGTCTTGGATGGATGAATTTGTTGAATTAGCAAGCAATAAAGATTTAGTATGTGTATCTTTGCCATTTGCTCAAATTCGGTCTGCAATTAAATGCCCTTATGAGATTTCATTGCCTCTTTCTCCAATTGACTGGTATGCTCTTATTAAGTATTCATCTGGCTACATTGGAAATAATATGCATCCTATTGTGGTTTCATTACATAACCAAATTTCATTTTTCTCTTTTGATAATTATGGTATTAAGAAGTGTAGGAATATATTTACAAATGACAGATCTAGTAAGATTAAACATATTTTGGATTCTGCTGGCATGGGGGATTATAGAATTAGTG
>OHWE01000717.1_pt1 | contig 13320 bp, 8 predicted proteins | sample 1579661 | NCBI WGS metagenome assembly OHWE01 (sample SAMEA3882552, study PRJEB24775) | human gut metagenome | biome: human-associated habitat; feature: intestine environment; material: feces | place: Netherlands | collected 2009/2010 | reverse complement strand
CCAGAAGAAGCTGCTTCTTTTCGTTCAGGTCTGCGATCCAGCGTTGCAGCCCACGAATCGCACTGCGGATGGACTGCATCAGGCTATTGGCGGCGCGAATATCCCGGTTCAGGTTGCCGAGAAAAGTTTCCACTCCACGCTTTTCCATCTGGTGTGCGGCGGGACCGAGATGCACGGTCGGTATCTGCTGGATGCCCTGTCGCTCAAAGGAGCGCAGGTCAACACGTTCCGGGCGGCCAGCCGCTTCCAAATAGCGGTTGGTAATGGTCTCCCAGCCATGCCGCCAGACCTCGGCATACTTCTGGTCGTTCCAGTCCACCGTGTTTTCCTTGTGGCACTTCCAGTTGCCGGAAGCGAGCCGGATGCGCTCACCGTTCTCGTCAAGGTCGTACACCTTTCTGGCTTTCGGGAGCCACTTGCCGTGTTCATCTATTGCCCGGAGCGTCAGCAGAATGTGAGCGTGTGGGTTTCCATCTCCCTTGTCGTGGATGGCAAAGTCGGCAATCATCCCTTTGGAAACAAACTGCTCCTGACAAAACTCTTTTATCATGGACAAATACTGCTCCTTCGGCACCTCCACCGGGAACGCCAGCACGATGCGCCGGGCAAGCTGGGAGTTCCACTGGTTCTCCACAGCTTCTACGGCGTTCCAGAGGGTCGCCCGGTCTGCATATCCGGGCGGCGCATAGGATGGCAGCATGATCTCAGCGTGGACAAGCTCTTTCTTCTTGTTGTAGAATTTTGTTCTCTGGTCGTACTCGCTGAACAGCCGTTCGCCGCTTTGGTAAGCGGCCCCGGCAACAGCGGACTGCCCTTGGCTGCGCTTGACGATGGTAATTTTGAAATGCGGACACGGAATAGGCATCACCCCCAAACAAAAAGACCGCCCAGCAAGATTGCTCTTGGTGAACGGTCTGGAATCGTATTCGGTTGTGCTCACCGCCTTGGAACGGAGTGCTGTGCGCTTCGATCTCAGGCGGGAGCCGCAAAAGGATAGCTGCAAAGCAGCGCAAGGAAAATGCAGTTTTCCTTGGGATGGAATCGGGCTGGCGCACAAACGCCAGCTTCGATTTCATCGAGCCGTCTGCAAGACCGCAATTTCACCGGAACGGTGTATAATTGCGCCCTTTATTCTAAAGGGTTTTGGACGTTGCTGCGTTCGTGAACATCATGCACCATCTTTGCAAGTGCCAGCACGACTTCAGGCTGGCGGAACGAGATTTTCAGCAGTTCCATCACCTGATCATCGGTCAATTCTCCCGGACAGACCAGAAAACTTTCCAGCATTCCAGCACGAGTGCAAAGACGATGCACGCGCTCTTTTCGGTTCAGCTCTGACATCTGGCGTTCAAGAATCTTCTCTCGGTGCTGGCAAGAGCGCAGCTTCTGCTCTGCTTTGGCTTTTTCGTTGCGGAGATAGGCAAGGTCGGTTTTGGGTTGGGTCAATGGCATCACGCTCCTTTTTCAGAAAATAAAAAGCCAAACAATCAGACCTGCTTTGCAACTGATTGTTTGGCGAGGAAAAGCGTATATGGTTTTGGCAGTTGAATCAAACAATGATAACGTGAACAGCACGCTCGTAATCAACTTTGCGAACGTATATTGTGTAGAGCGTTTGATAATTGACCTTTTGAAATGCAGTTCCGGCTCTTTCACGGGTTCCCATTGAAAACAGAGACGGTGATGATAAATCGCGTACTTTTGTTCGATAGGTTATTCCTGCCTTTTCTAAAAGCGATGTGTATTTTTGGTATTGAGATTGATTCGAGCAAACAACCAGCTCTTTTTGATTGAAAAATGGCAACATAGAAACTCCTAAGCATCTCACTTCTTGTCGAAAAATTTCAGCAGAAGTCCGATTATCAATGCAACGCCGCAGACCAATATAACCAGAATGGTTTGTGATGACAAGACGAAAAGCGGTTGAGGAAGCAGTCCCAGCATTCCACCAATAATAAATAAAAGCAATATTAGAATCACAATTGCAAATAGGATTGGCTTCTATTTTTTCATGCTGACACACTCCCTTCTTCAAGAAACAAACTATTATACGCGAACTCTTATAGATGCATTGAAATCATCTGCATCTTATTGTTACTATACATACAATAGAAGATTTCGTCCATGCTTTTGTACTAACATGGATAAAATCTGTCACGAAATCGGAGTGAACGGTATATCAGCAGTGAACTGGAACCACCCATTTTCATAGAACATCGTATACTCTCCACTGTATTTTTCAAGAATCAGCCGGATGTTCGCAAGTCCAAAACCATGCAGCTGTGGTTCTGGTTTTGTAGTTGGAATGGAACCATTTATAATTACAACAGGTTCCGATGTGTTTCGGACAGAGATAAAAAAGTCTTGCTGAACAACTGCCATAACATGAATCGCTTTATCGCCCTTGTCATACCGCTGACACGCTTCAATGGCATTATCCAAAAGGTTTGATAGAAGCACTACCATATCGGAGGCATCAAATGGGAGATTTGATAAATCATTCACTTCAAAATCAATGCTGATCTTCTTTTGAGTTGCTTCGGCAGCTTTTGTGTTGAAAAGCGCATCCAAGATAGGATGGTGCGTGTTAACAAGAAATAGTCGATCTGATTGCTGTTCGGTGATTTTTCCAAGATACTCTTCAGCAGCAGAATACTCTTGGCTTTTCATCAGTTGATTTAGAATATTCAGGTGGGCCCGAAAATCATGAACCTTTTTCCTTTGAGCGGAATAAAGTTCGCTTGCCGAGGCCATGCTTTTCGATTGCAGCTGAATCTGCTGATTAAGTGTCAATAGCTGTTCTCTTTCCGATGCGGCATATTCCATTCGCTCCAATAAAAAGAGGATTGCGATATTTGAAATAAAAATGAGAATGCAACAGCCAGCAGAAACAAATTCTTCTATATTGTGTCCGCTTGTAACGTAAAGTAGAATCACAAGCATTACAAACGATGCGCATGGAAATAGAAAGTAAAGAATCAGCTGCGAATGTTGAGCATGGCTTCTTGGTCTGCTTGTCATGCGCTGAAGCATTATTTTGCGAAACAGTGCAATAATAAATAATTCGGCAGAATAATAAGAGATTCCATAGATTAGAGATAGCGTCTTGTCAGCTTGAAACGTCTGAGCATCCATCCCACAAACTGCAGTTGCAAGCATTCCAGCAGCAAAAGACAAACTGTATGTTAAAAGATATTCTATAATGATAAGAAACAGCAAAAACTTTCCTGTAATGTTTTTATATAGGGCTCTGGCAGCAATAAAGCAGGATAGCAAAATCAAAAGAATCTTGATAATTTGATTTCGGTTTAAGAAAGCAGCATTGAATTCAATGGACGCATACATTAAAATGGTTTGAACTATTACGCCAACAAGAAATCTATGATTTTTCCAACGATGCGAAGCAAAAGCGTCTAAAAACAGACATACGCAGACTGAATCTATGATTGTGTAAACCAAACTGATTAAAGCATCCATCTACTTTTACCTCGCCAATGTAAATATTTCTGTTTTAGCTCATTATAATTCTTTTCGCTTGGAGCCAGACAAAGACCACCGCGCAATTGGACTTTATTGTATTGAAAGATTTCGACATAGTGCATATTGACAAGATAGCTTTTTTGAATACGAAGGAAACCGAGTGGCTCGATTTTTTCGGATAGTTCCGTTATGTTGCCGTAAAATTGGTATGCTGGGCGTTTTTCGTCCAACAAGTGCATAACAATGATTCTTCGATGAGATTCTAAATACAGAATGTCATTTACAGGTACATCAATAATTTCAGAGTTTATCGAAATTGTAACAAGCTGTTTCCGTTGAAGCACTTCTTGGACGGCTGAATCAAAGTAGGAATCAAGTTTAGCAGAGAAATCTGCTTTTAGTAAGTATCGAAAGGCTTGAACCTCAAATCCCTCTGGAGCATACTGAATGAAATTCGTAATGAAGATAATCACAATGTTTCCATTTTCTGCTCGTAACTTTCTGGCAAGCTCAATTCCATTTGTTTCGCCCATATCAATATCCAGAAGCGCAATATCATAAGGACGAGAAAAGTCTATTTGACTTGGCTGCGAAACTCCATAGAATCTTGATGATATCTGTGTTCCTTCGGTTTTCTTTTTGAGTGTTTCAATGACAGAATTAACGATCTGCCGTTCATCGTCACAAACCAAGACATTCATTTGGAAATCCCTCCATTGCACATGGAACTGCTTTTCATTACACAACATACAGATCTGCTCATCACAAGTATAATACGATTATGTTGAAACTTCAAATAGTCTGGTTAACGATTGACTTGTAATATGGCGAAATGTAGCTTTGGGGGCCTCTCATGCGGGAGGTCCACTGTTAGGGAACATACTATCTGTACGCACACCGATTTCGTTACAAAATTTCTCTGTTTCGCTACAAAATTGTGGACGTTAATTGATTCTTGTGCTTTGATGTTATCTAAACAAAAAGCAAGGAGGGAGTTTTGATGACCTGTAAAAATTGTGGTTATGAAAACAAGCTGGGTGTTCGATATTGCCAACGGTGCGGTCAATACATTGAGCCCAAACGGACATTGGCACAAGAAGTTAAATCGTGGGATTTTAGAAGTCTCGCTGGTGTTGGTCGTAGAGATGTAAATATTGCACCGCTATTTACTTCACCAGAAAACAAATCTCAGATGAAAAAAAGTCAAACACCTTCGCCAGTTGATCCGCTACCGGATGGAAGATGGTATTGCCCAGACTGTGGGAACTTAAATGATTCTTCCGAACGGTTTTGCAAAAGCTGTGGAAAAGTCCGATAACTACTAACAAACCGACAGCCCTCTATTTGCAACGACTGCAAGTAGAGGGCTGCTATTTTGCTTTGGATATTTTAATTAAAGGTTAGTCTTTCAGTCTGCCGTGATTGCAGCCAAGTGAGAAATAATGCTCAATTTCACCACCCAGCACAAGTTGGGCATACTCCAGCGGCTTATTGTACAGCAACCAGTCCAGTTCCGCCCGCTGTGCCGGGGTGTTGCCGTACTCGTCCTCAATGGCGATACAATCAATGGAAAGGGTGGTGCCATCTTCAAATCGGGCTTCCGCCCGGTTGGTGTCCATGTTGTAGCGACAGGAAAGCACTTTTTGAGAGTGATTATGGTCGAAATTCTGATTTCGTTTCATTTGAATCGCTCCTTTAATGATTTTGAAATTTAATTTTCAACGATATGTGGTATCTTTTTTCTTTCTCTTAAGTCACCCAACCGCACTGTCCCGCATCTGCCGGACGGTCAATGCAAGCTGCTCCTCGACTTGATTGTCCAGCTTGGCAAGGTAGCTACCCAGCTCCCCGGACAGGACCAGTTGATTGTACCGGATGGGATGATGTTCTTTCAGATACCTTTTATGTAAGCGGCCCCACCGCCCGGTGGGGTGCTGCTCTGTCGGGGCTGCTGCGGTCAGGTTCGGCAGATAGTGGTCATTGACAAGGGTGTAGTCCAGACCATTGTTGCTGTCGTGGAGCGTGTTCTTTAAGGTAGTCATGCTGCATTATCCTCCTTTGGTTTCGGCGTTGGGACTGCTTCTGGGTCGGGTTTCGGATTTCCTTTTTTCTTGTGATAGAATTCCAAGGTTTTCCTGTTGTGGTTAATTCTCCTGCACTTATCGGAACAAAATTCCTGCTGGCTGTGTGTAGGCCAGTAGGAGTGACCGCACACGGCACAGGTGCGTTTCCGATAGTAGTGAGTTCCTCTCTCGGCTTCTCTATCCGCTTTCTTTTGCTCCTGTCTTGCCTGAGTCCAGCATTCCCTTGAGCAGAAAAGCTGTCGGTTGCTCGTAGGTGTAAACACCTTCCCGCAGTGCGGACACGTTTTGGTTTTAATGATTTCGCCACCGTTTTTAGCGATTTTCTTTGCTTTTCGCTTTTCTCGATAGGCTTTTTCACGTTTGCGCTGCTTTTCCATGCGCTGCCGTTCTTCCTGCTCCTTCTGCGCTTTCAGTTCGGCAAGTTCTTCCTCAGTATAAGCAATATCGACTTGGCCGATATAGTTGAAATAAATGTCAACCTTTTGTGTGCGGGCATTGCCTGCACCCTCGGCTTCATAAACAACGATTTTATCGACAAGTTCGTTAAACATTGAATCGGAGATTTCTGTTGGATTTTTGCACTTGCGAATCAGCGAAATGAAATGCCGAATATCAGCAGAACTTGATTTATCTTCGGCAATTTCGGATTTCATCGTTTCCATCTGCGATTCCAATTCTGCTTGCTCGCTATCATACTGTGCCATCAGCTGCTTGTACTGTCGTTCGGGCAATAGTCCAGACATAAGATTTTCGTACAGACTACGAATAAGGGCAGAAAGCTCATCATAGCGTTTTTGACAACGTTTCAATTCCGATTGGTTCTGCTTCGGCTTTTCTTCACGTTTCTCTTTCCAAAGTGATTGCAGTTCCAAAGCGAAGGTTTCTTCATCTTTTAGAACAAATCTCGAAAAGCGTTTGACCGATGCCAATATCAGGGCTTCAACATTATCGGCACTGATTGAATGGGCAGTACAGCCATTCACCCGACTTGCATATCCACCACAACGATAAGAATATTGAGTAGACCCATCCTTTTTACTGTAGTGTGTTTGCAAGGTCAATCTTCTGCCGCAGTCGGCACAATACAGATACCCGCTTAAACGGTTGGTGTGCGTTCCCCAAGCAGAAGCACGATTCACTCGGCATCTGCGTTTCTGAACACTATCCCAAAGTTCTTGCGATATAATCGGTTCATGCGTGTTCTGGAAAACGTACTGTTCATCTTCATCTGTTTCTTTTCTCTTGTGAAGTTTGAAATTTGTGCTTACAGATTTTCGTAAAACAGTGTGTCCCAGATATTCCTGCCGACTTAAAATTGTTCTTACGGAGGAGGTGCCCCACAGGTACGGATTGGAGAACTTTGTCCCATTGTACTGCTCCGGGTGATACTTCTTTGCGTATGCAGCAGGAATCAGGACTTTTTCCTCTGTCAACAGTTCTGCGATTGTCCGTGGGCTTTTTCCTTCGTTCGCAAGAAGAAAAATGCGCTTTACGACTTCGGATGCCACCGGATCAACAACAAGTGTCTGCTTGTCGTTCGGCAAACGGTTATATCCATACGGAATAGAGCCGCTGCAACGTTTTCCATCTTTCATCCGGGCATCGAACACAGCCTTGATTTTATTGCTCGTGTCTTTGGCATACCATTCGTTCATAATATTCAAAAACGGAGCAAAATCATTGTCTGAAGCATTGTTGCTGTCGATGCTGTTGTTGATTGCAAGGAATCGGACGTTTTTCTGTGGGAACAGAACTTCCGTATAAAAACCGACTTGCAGATAATTTCGTCCTAAGCGGCTCATATCCTTCACAATCAGCGTTTCGACATTTCCTGCTTCTACTTCTTTTATCAGCGATTGAAAGCCGGGACGATTGAAATTCACACCTGAAAAGCCATCATCTGTAAAATGTCGGATGTTCTTGAAGCCGTTCTTTTTGGCGTAATCTTCCAGATATTTCTTTTGGTTGGTGATGGAATTCGATTCACCAGCAAGATCATCATCTCTTGACAAACGCTCATAGAGTGCGGTAATTCTTGGTGTTTTCGGCATTTGTTCTACCTCCTTTCTTATGGAATCTTTCAATTTAGGACAATCAATTTTATTGTCCTGATTAAGTATAGCCTTCCGGGGCCAGTTCGATGGCCGTGGTCGTCTCACCAAAGGTGGATGCCCAGCAGTCGAAGTGAGTCAGCTTTTTCTGCTGCAAGGTGCTGTACTGGAGGTAGCGCATGACCGTGTACAACTCGGTCATGGAGTTGCTCACGGGCGTTCCTGTGGCGAACACCACGCCCCGCCCGCCGGTGATCTCATCCAGATAGCGGCACTTGCCGAACATATCGCTGGATTTCTGGGCTTCGCTGGTGGATAATCCTGCGACATTACGCATTTTTGTCGTGAGGAACAAATTTTTGAACGCATGTGACTCGTCCACAAACAGGCGGTCAACGCCCAACTGCTCGAAGGTAACCACATCGTCTTTACGCTCATCGGAGCGCAGTTTTTCTAGCTTGGTTTCCAGCGTTTTCCGGGTCTTTTCCATCTGTTTGATACTGAAATTTTCACCTGCGTGGGCTTTCAGCTCGTTGATGGCGGCAAGCGTTTCGTCAATTTGCTCCTGAATGATGCGCTCCTGCCGTTCAAAGGACAGCGGAATGCGCTCGAACTGGCTGTGCCCAATGATGACCGCATCGTAGTCACCGGTGGCGATACGAGCGCAGAATTTTTTGCGGTTGGCGGTCTCAAAGTCCTTGCGCCGTGCCACCAGCAACTTGGCATTGGGGTAGAGGTTCAGAAACTCCGAAGCCCACTGCTCTGTCAAATGGTGGGGCACTACGAACAAGGATTTCTGGCACAAACCAAGGCGTTTTGCTTCCATGGCAGAGGCAGCCATTTCGTAGGTCTTGCCCGCACCAACTTCGTGTGCAAGCAGCGTATTGCCGCCATAAAGCACATGAGCGATGGCGTTGCGCTGGTGCTCCCGGAGGGTGATCTCCGGGTTCATGCCGACAAATTTGATGTGGGAGCCGTCATATTCACGGGGGCGGGTAGAGTTGAACAGCTCGTTGTACTGTTTCACCAGCGCAATGCGCCGCTGGGGGTCCTGCCAGACCCAGTTCGCAAAAGCGTCCTTGATGACCTGCTGTTTCTGCTGTGCCAGCATGGTCTCCCGCTTGTTCAGTACACGTTTGAGTTTGCCATCAGCATCCTCAATGGTGTCGTAGATGCGGACATCTTTCAGGTTCAGGGTCTCCTCCAGAATCTTATAGGCGTTGGCACGGCTGGTGCCGTAGGTTTCGGAAGAGATAATGTCGCCCCGTCCCGTAGCGGTCTTACCTTCCACGCGCCACTCGGCGGTGTAAGGAGAATATCTCACTTTGACTGCATGGCGCAGATAGTAGGGGATCTGGAAAATCTCGGTCATAAATTTTTGAATGATTTCAGGTGCAAGCCATGTGGCACCCAGCCGTACATCAATTTCAGATGCTTCCAGTTCTCTGGGCTGTGCTTTGGTCAGTGCATCCACGTTGACCACAAATTCCGGGTTGGTCTCGGCGGCAAACTGCGCCATCCGCAGCTTCGCCCGGACATCGCCGGAAAGGTACTCGTCTGCCATCTGCCAGCCGGCTTCCGGGTCGGTGGGGTCGGCGGCGGGGTCCTTGAAGATCACACCCGAAAGTTCGGTGGTAATGCGCCCGTACTCACCGGGAGTGCCCAGCAGTTCTGCCATATAGGGCAAATCCACTTTGCCATGCTCACCAATAGATACCGCCAACGCTTCGCTGGGGGTATCCACGCTGGTAACGGTACGCTCCGGGCGAATAGTGCGCTTGGTGAACATTGCAGCCTTGCTCTTGAGCTGCCCCTGCTCGTCCAGATTTTCCAAAGAGCAGAGCAAATAATACGAGGAATCCTGCTCAAACAGCCGCCCATTTTTGCGGTCGTTCAGCAGCCCATATTTGGCGGTAAAGGCATCATAGGCGGCGTTCAGCTTGGCCTGTGTCGCTTGAATGTCCTCGTCCGGGTAGTCGTTCAACTGCTGGTCAATCAGGTCGTTGACGATCTGGCGCAGCTCCACCATGCCGGTGACACGCCCCTTGGCGGTATCGGACAGCTCCACCTGCGTCATCACGGAATTTTCCCGGTAGAACACCTCGCCGTCCACCACCGTGTAGGAGAAGTTTTTGACCTCCGGGTCAGCCGGGAGAATGTGCTTCTCATTTTCGGCATCCGCAATATCTGGTGTTTCTACCTCAACTTTGGTGTATTGCCCCTCAATATGCTGTACCGCTTCTGCAAGCTGGTCTGCAAGGCTGGTGCCCTCGATGGGTGCAACGGTCAGGTCGTGACCATATTGGGTGCTTTCCATCGTGAGCTGCCCCAGCACCATCTCCGGGTGGTCTACGAAATACTGGTTGATGGCAAAGCCATCTTCCGTTTTGCCCAACTGTACCCATGCAGGTTCGATGTCCGCAGGGCGGTCACGCTTCTGCAAAAAGATAATATCGCTGACAACATCCGTGCCTGCATTTGCCTTAAACGCATTGTTGGGCAGACGGATGGCACCCAGCAAATCGGCACGCTCTGCCATGTGTTTGCGGGCAGAAGAATCTTTACTGTCCAGCGTGTAACGACTGGTAACAAACGCCACAATGCCGCCCGGACGCACTTGGTCGATGGCTTTCGCAAAAAAATAATTGTGAATCGAAAATCCCAGCTTGTTGTACGATTTATCGTTGACCTTGTACTGACCGAAAGGCACGTTGCCCACCGCTAAATCGTAGAAATCACGGCGGTCGGTGGTCTCAAAGCCAGCCACGGTAATGTCTGCCTGCGGGTACAGTTTTTTCGCAATACGCCCGGTGATGCTGTCCAGTTCCACACCATATAGGCGACTGTCCGCCATGCTATCCGGCAGCATCCCAAAGAAGTTGCCTACACCCATGGACGGTTCCAGAATGTTACCACTGCGGAAACCCATGCGCTCCACGGCATCGTAAATGCCATGGATCACGGTGGGACTGGTGTAGTGGGCGTTCAGGGTACTGGAACGGGCGGCGGCGTACTCGTCCTCGGAGAGCAGCCCTTTCAGTTCAGCATATTCCTTTGCCCAACTATCCTTGCTGGGGTCAAAAGTGTCTGCCAGACCGCCCCAGCCCACATACTGCGAAAGCACCTGCTGTTCCTCGGCGGTGGCACCACGGTGCTCCGCCTCCAACCGAAACAGGGTGCGGATGGCTTCGATGTTCCGGGCATATTTCTGCTTTGCGCCACCCTCGCCCAGATGGTCGTCCGTGATGCGGAAGTTCCCGGCAGGCACAGCATTCAGGGCTTCGTCTAAGGCAGTGGCATCCGGGAAGGTCTGCACCTTTCCGTCCATCACGGTAGAGATGGGCAGTTCGTCCAGTTCTTCGTCGGAAAGTTCCGGCTCAACTTGCCGCAGCCCGTCCTCGAATTGTTGCTTGCTGATGACTTCGTTATCCCACGACTGCCCGTGCGCACTGGTGTCGATGCGAACATCCGTTTCACCTACATAGCCGATTTTGCCCTCGATGGTTCGTGTGAGAAGGTCTACCACAACATCGTCCCCGACCTTATAATCAACGGCCTTTTCGGGAGCAGCGTCAAGGGTCTCGTCCTGCTGTTCGTACAATTCCCGGACAACAGATAGCGGTTCTTCCCGAAAAATTGGCATCCGCAGGTCGGCCAGTGCCATATCCTGCAAGGAAACCTTGCCCTTATCAAAATCCACTCCGTCAATCCGAAATTTCCGGCCATCCATATTGATGATGGAGCCGATGGGCAGATAGTCCTCTTTGTGCAGATGTTTAGTCTGGTGATGAGTCCCATCTTCGTTCAATCCGGCAAGGTAAACATCGTTGCCCACAGACCACAATTCTTTTGACTTTCTTGCCCATAAGCTAGGTGGAAAGCCTGTGACCTGAACTTCGCCCAGTGCTGTTTCACTCGTAAACAAAGCACTGTTGAGAACTTTTGCGACCTTGGCAGCATCTTCTCCATAGAACATAAAATTGCCGCCAGCTTCAAATCCAACCAGAGTATCCGGGTGCTGCGCCTTTAATGCAGTGTATTCGGCTGCACTGGCGGCGTTCAGTTCAAGGGGAAAGTCGATGGCTCTTCTTTCTTTGTCCGACAGGTAGCGGTTAGACTGAATCATCAGGTTAATATATTTTTCGACCCGATCCCAGCGGAGAAGCACTTTCTGATGGTCGGGATAATGCTCAAACGTCAGACCCTTGCTGTCATGGTCAAGCCAACCACTGCTTCCGTCTAGATAAGTGTGTGAAGAACCGCCGGGGCCATACGGCGCATATTCGTTGGCAAGAGCTTTTGCCCGGAGTTTTCGGTCAGGCTGCAACTGATAAATTTTCCATATCCGAAGTTTGCTGCCTTCAACATTGGAACCTTTCCGCAGCGCATTTTCAATCTCCGCCTGCGACAAAACAAAAGCGGAGGGCAATTTTTCGCTCTCCGCTTGGTCGATTTTTCCAATTTGTTCAGCTTCGGTAGGGATGTGGGCATCGAAGAAACTTAACTGTAAATCAGTTCGTTCAGCACCAGTTCCTCGGCCTGTGCTTTCAGACTGTTCATGTGCTGCACCCACCCCATCTGATGCTGCTCCTTGTTCGGAGCCGGGTTCTGCTTCAGCAGTCCCTGCATGGTCTGCTGCATCTGGCTCTCTGCCGTCTGCTCCACCTCCATCAGGTGCGGGTATAGGCTCCCGTTCAGGAGCATCGAATTGTACAGCACCGGGCGATGCTTCATCAGGTGAGTCCGGCGCAGTCTGCCGTATTTGCCCAGTGCTTTCTCCTGCTGGGGCAGGGTCAGGTTCGGGAGCTGGTAGTCCCCGACGGTCGAGTAGGTCACGTTCCTGCTGTTCATATTCATACTGGCTCCTTTCTACATTGCGGCGGCGGATTGTTGTTTTTACGGTTCTTTCAATGTTGCGTAGCACGTCCCGGCTACATTCGCTGACTGCGGTGCCCAGCGCATACACGGCGGCAGGAGTTGAAAAGGAGAAGATGGCCTGAAAATCGTCCCGGTCAAAATGTCCCGCTGGCTCAAAGCCGCAGCGTTCGAGAACAGTGTAGGTGATACTGATTGCGGCGGCACTTTTGAACTGGAACTCCTGTCCGGCTTCATCATAATCCATCAGGAGAGAACCGTCAACGATGTCGAGAATGTCACCGCTGTTGTTATCCCAATAGGAATCCACCAGCTTGCCACAAACATCTGCAAGCTGCTGGCTGACACGCTCCCCGCTGATGCCGTAGGTGGCGGCGAGCATTTCCGAAATCGGCTGCTTCAGGTCATCGTTGTACTGCCACATCTCCGGGTCACGGGAATTGCGGCGCACCCCGGTGTCGCTTACGTCAAAGACGTAGTGCAGCCGGGGGAATCCGCTGGATTCGTCCAGCAGTGCAATGCCCTTGGCACCCCGGCGCACATAACGGTTCATCCGGTTGTTCCAGATGTCAAAGTCGGCGCAGGCGGTGGCATCCGGGCGCTGGGCGTAGATCATCAGCTGGTCGGGAAAGCTGTACTTGTACAGCCGGGATGCTGTGGTCAGGTAGTCCGTCCAGCTTTCCCAGTACCGGGTCAAGCCGTTGGCCGTGCGCTGGGCAAGGGCGAGATATTCTTCGGTTTTGCTTGGCATTTTAGCCTCCTTTCAGCTCTGTGATAAACAAAAAAGCGAGCGGCCTTTTCAGGTCACTCGCTTATGGAATCTATGGTAG
>OHWE01000706.1_pt1 | contig 13465 bp, 9 predicted proteins | sample 1579661 | NCBI WGS metagenome assembly OHWE01 (sample SAMEA3882552, study PRJEB24775) | human gut metagenome | biome: human-associated habitat; feature: intestine environment; material: feces | place: Netherlands | collected 2009/2010 | reverse complement strand
TTTTGCCTACTTCCATTTTATAGTTATACGTTCCATACCAGTTGGATAATGAGGCTTTGGTTTTCCATTCGGTTTCACCGGTAGCCAACTTGTCTACCTTATTCTTGTTGAACGCAACGTTGAAGTTTGCCGATAGCTGGAAATCCTTTGTCTGAATGATTTTTGCATCCAAAGAGATTTCAACTCCCTTGTTTGAAGTCTGTCCCACATTTGTCATCTGACGGGAATAACCTGATGAATTAGGAATGATGGAAGGAACCAACAAGTCCTTGGTTGTATTCCAATACACATCAACCGTACCGCTCAGACGGTTTCTAAAGAATCCGAAATCCAAACCGATATTACGGGTTATTGTCGTCTCCCACTTCAAGTCTGGATCGTAAAGATAAGTCTGGTCTGCAAACTGATAATAATTATATTCCTCATTACCGAAAGCGGGAGCACTTGTTCCACTGTATACACGATAGATATTATGCCACAAATCATTACCAATACGGTTATTACCAGCCAAACCGTAGCTGGCTCTCAACTTCAAATCAGAGATGAACTTTATAGGCTTCATCCACTTTTCATTGGAAATTCTCCAGGCGATGGAACCTGCCGGAAAATATCCCCACTGCTAACCGGGAGCAAACTTGGTAGACCCGTCGGCACGAACCGTCAGAGTAGCATAATAACGATTTTTGTAATCATACAATGCACGTCCGAAGAAAGAAGCGGTTCTGTCGGGAGCACTTTTATAACTGGTGCTCTGATTGGGAGTCCCCAAAGCAAAATTCTCCAACGCTGCCTCTGCCGTTACAGAAACCGGAAAGAGCTTTGCACTCATAAACGTATTATCGTTCTGCGCATGGTTAATTTCCTGTCCCAGCATTACATTGACATTGTGAGACTTATTAAACGAGTTACGATAGGTCAGCGTATTTGCCAAACGATATGATTCCTTATGGGTTTTGGTACGTTTAGCAGAAGGCATATTATTCATACCGGCAGCAGAAGCCGTACTGGACAATGGACCGTAAAACTGATTGTCATTTGCATGAGTCGTGCTTATTCCATACTCGGAACGAAATTGCAATCCTTTTATCACATCCCACACCAAAGCTGCTTTCAGGCTGAGAGCCTGTTCGTCACGTTTTCTGTAATTCTGTTTATTCTCTTCCACCGGAGTATATTTCTGGTTCAGGGAATTTCCATCTCCATCCAGGTTTTCCTCGTCATCATCAGGGTCGACGGCAACTCCTGCCGACAACCCATTGGTAGGACGAAAACGAAGCGCAGTAACAATATTTGTCCCCGAAGTTCCGGCACCATCGATAGTACGCGTACGATAAGTTGCATTTGTTTCCAGTTTCAGATTCTTGAACAACTGATGATTCAATTTCAGATTAATGTTATTACGTGTCAGTCCCGAACCAATCAATTGTCCCTCGTCTTTATTGCGGGTATAACTCAAATTGAATTTGGTTTTTTCATTACCGCCATTAACGGTTATATTATAATACTGCGAAATAGGATTACCGCCTAGAATTTCATCCTGCCAATCAGTAGTGTTCGTGTATTTGTATAAATCAATATCATCATAGTAACCGAAATTTTTGATAAAACCCTCATCCGAACCTTTACGAATCATCTGATATTCATATTCGACCATTACAAACTCATAGTTGTTCATTACCGGTATTTTACGCGCCAATGTACGCATCTGCAAATAGCTATTAAACTGTACGGTTGTTTTACCCATTTTAGGGTTTTTGGTAGTCACGATAACAACACCGTTTGCACCTCTTGCACCGTAGATAGCTGTCATTGACGCCTCTTTCAAAACATCAATAGATTCAATATCCGTTGGCGGAATACCGCTTAAATCATCTACCGGAAAACCATCTACCAAAAATAATGGTGAATTATCTTGGGTTATGGAACCACCGCCACGCACGCGAACACTGATTTCAGCATCCAGCGCACCATCGGCAGTAGTAATCTGTACACCGGCCATCTTTCCGGCTAAAGCATCAGCCACAGAAGCCGAAGCAACTTTGGATATAGACTCGGATGAAACAGATGCAATGGACCCCGTTACATCACTACGACGTATGTTACCATAACCCAATACAACAATTTCATCCAATACATTTGCATCCTCACGCATAGTTATATCCAGCTTCTTACCCTGTTGAGCCCTTACTTTACGTGTCTCATAACCAATATAGGATATTTCCAAATTTACGTTATCTGCAACATCCAACGAAAAACCACCGTCAATGCCTGTAACTGTTCCGTTAGTTGTTCCTTGTTCTTTTACAGTTGCACCAATGATCGGCTCCCCTGCATCATCTACAACCTTACCAATGGCTTTAATTCGTTTATTCTTAGTCTTGTCCCCCGATTGTATCTTCTTTACTATTATTCGCTTATTCTGAATTTCATAAGTCAGATTATTTTGTCCCTGGAGAATTTGCTTAACGACATCATCAATTGTCGCTTTGTCCGTAGATATTGAAATTCGCTTATTCGTATTTACATCCGCAGATGAAAACACAAACGAGTAACCAGATTTTTCTTTCAATAGTTCCATTGCCTCTTTTACAGTTATTTCCCTATTTTTCAACGATATACCTTGAGAAAAAGCAGAAATATGAAGACAAAGAGCTACTGAGGCTATTAAAATAGCCTTACTGAAGTTTCCCATAAACTTTTTGAATTTTTAATTAATGAATAGAAATAAGGTTTGGTAATAAATTACCAAGTAAAGCTGACTTCCAGACTATTGTCCGGGAAGCAAAATGCCAACGTCAGCCGGAAAAAGTAAATTTCATACAACTCCTGTTTCTCATGTTTTATTTTTTAAGTTCAACATTAATATAGTATATATACACCGTTTTCGTATTTATAATTCATTTGCTGGGTCGAAGCCATCACATCCAGAATCTTATCAATCGTATTGCCCGAAATACCGAAGCTTCCATAAAAACGCTTGTTACGTAAAGAATCGGCAACTTCCACCTTTACATTATAGCTACGCATCAGCTTCTTGGCTATATCTTCCAGCAGCTCTTCATCAAAGAAAAGTTCGTCGTTAATCCAGACATTGGCTTTGGCAGCTTTCGTACTGCTTTTTACCATTTGTCCGGTCGCCTTATTAAGAACCATTTTCTCGTCCGGAGTCAGATAAAGTTCAGGCATTTCCCTGATACCGTTCCTCAAAGCAACTTTTCCTTCCATCAGATTTACCGTCACCTCTTCATCATCCGGATAGTTCCTGAAATTGAACTTTGTACCCAATACTCTCAAATCCAACTCTTTCGTGTCTATCTCAAAAGGTACTTCTCCGTTCTTCATCACCTCAAAATAACCTTCTCCTTCCAAGCGCAACCGACGGTCGTCTACTCCAAAGCCTTGCGAATATATAATTTTCGATCCTGCGTTCAACCATACCAATGTCCCATCCGGTAAATAGAGTTTTGTATGCGCTCCCATAGGCGCCTCTACAACCATATCTGCAAAGCTTTGCTTTACAGCCTGCTTTCCCTGCCAATACGCAGCAAATGGAATCATCAGAATCAGTACAACTGCCGCCGCCCGCATAAATGTCTTCCATGAGAAGCGGAACATCTGTTTTTGTTTCTTCTCAGCCCCGACAATACGTTGCTTGAATAAAGAAAATGCCTTGTCTTTATCAAACTGCACAGCAGTATCAGCAACTCCTGAAGAAAACCAAACCTCTAACTTATTCCGTACATATTTCCGATTAGACTCAGACTCCAAACTCCAACGTTTCAGTTCGGCAAAAGATTCTTTATCCATTTTTCCCGAAAGATATCGAGTTATCAATAAATCTATATCAGTATGTTCTTCCAGTTGCATAATTCCGTTGCTTTATATATAAGACAAAAAAATCAAGAATGAGGGTAGTCGAAATTTTATATTTTTTCAAATATCCATAAAAATATAAATAATCAATAAATGCAAATAGTTGTCCAAACGCTTTTGAAGAAGAGATAAAGCATTCTTTATATGATACTTAACCGTATTGATGGAGATTCCCAACTCTAAAGCAATCTCTTCGTACTTTTTTTGTTCAAAACGACTTTTCTTAAATACGGTACGACATTCCACAGGCAGTTCTTCTATACTGCGGGTCAACTCATCTTCCAACTCCCGTTCGAGCAATACACCCAAGGGCTGATTCTCTTCCACAAAAACAGAATCAAGAAAATCCATATTTTCCGGTAACATAAAAGATGAGAAGTGCAGTTCCTCACGATGACGCAAGGATTGCAATTCATTCAGACAACGATTACGTACAGCGCGCATCAGATAAGCACGGACAGAATACGTGATTTCTATCTCCCGACGATGCTCCCATAAATAAAATATAGCATCGTCCACCACCTCTTCCGAAAGAGCTGCATCATTCAATATCTGATTGGCAAAGCGGCAAAGCAGAACATAATGACGTTCATAAATGTACTTAAATGCTTCTTCATCCCCCCTACGTAAATGCTCAATAATTAATGTGTCTTTCATAGCCGCCTCCATTTATAGGAGAGCAAAAGTAGTCAAACTTAGACAACTACACAATCATTAAGAAGATTTTTCAGAAGGAAATATTTGTTTCCAAAAACACATTTGAATGCACTATAATTAGTTCTTATGTCAATATCTTTTATATTTTACACCATCAAAAACAGTTTTCTACCGTAGTTTGAAATCTTGCATATAGTTGTGAGTTATTTCTTATTTTAGTATCTTTGAACCATTGGAAACAGCCACGTACTCAGGCGTCCAGAGGTTGTCCGCGTTGTGATTTGCTTTCATTTTAGTATCTTTGAACCATTGGAAACAGCTCATTATTAATAGTAACCTAATATACAAAGATTTATATTAAATATTAGAATTAAAAAAAGATGTAGTTTCCCCCAAAAAAATCCCGCCATATAGCGGGATTTTCTTTTCAGAATAATTCTAACTGTTGTCCGGGAGTATTCACATCTATAGTCTTTTTCCCATAGAAAAGTTCTATACTCCCAAATTGTTTGTCTGTAATACACATTATTCCAACATTTCCATGTTCAGGTAAAATCGATTTGACTCTTTTTATATGTACCTCCGCATTTTCACTACTTGCACAATGACGAACATATATAGAAAATTGAAACATTGTAAATCCATCTTTTTGCAGATTTTTGCAGATTTTTTCTAAAATCTGCATATGCCTTTTTATCTTTCTTTGTTTCGGTAGGCAAATCAAATAGTACAAGTACCCACATAACACGATATTCGCTAAACCGTTCCATTACATCTCAGGATAAGATATTCTGCGCAACTCACCGCTGAAACATTTATACAGAGAAGCTGTAGTTTGCCCAACAGCTACCATCAACGGACTACGTTTTCCCGAAATAATAGTATCCAACGTAGGAATAGTAAGCAGTTGTACTTTTTGTTCTTTAGCCAATTCTCTACAATTTATTTCTCCTCCCTTAATCATATCATATACCAACCTATCCACATAGGGGCGATAAGGCTCCATTATATCATCTGCCAGGCAATAAGCATTATAACGGTTGTGATGATGTATTCCCAAAGTGGGCAAAAGTCCACTTGCAACCAAACCACGGGCAACGACTGCCCGCAAAATAGCATACCCATAATTCAACAGATTATTAGGTGGAATACCTTCCCTATCCCTTGTAAAACCTTCTATCTTAAACAATTTTTTCCAATAATAAGCAGCTGCACGAGCCTCCAAATTGTCCGGATCTCCACTTTTCACATCAGTAGCCCATATCTTCATACACTTTATTTCCTCTCCAACACATTTATTCAATACCGCTGCCTGATTTTCTATTTTAGCTTTTACCGTTTGTTGCCAAAGTTGTTTCATTAATGGCAAAGAAGCACCAATTTGCTGTCGGAACCTCTCATTTTGTGTCGTATTTCCATACAAAGGAAGCATCAAACCAACCGGCATACTTTTAGAATCGCAAGTTATAACTGCACAATTCTTTTCAAGTAAAGCCTCCAACACTCCCGAAGTAATGGTTATCTGCTTGTTATCCAATACCACTATCCCAATATCCTCTATCGGCTTAGTCACCTCAGATATTTGCTTGAAACCCTCGGACAAAGCACCGTTTTTTATGACCTCTGGTAATTTAATCACTAACTGAGCATTTTTCAAAGAGAGATAAACTGGACTTCCAAAATAAAATGTTTTCTTAATCATAGTATACAGATTTTAAAGTTATTCATTCGTTGTTTTCCTCAAAAGGAAGTTTTAAGGTATCATCATGATTATCTGAATCCAACAAAAATTGTCGGAAAAAATAATACTTCTACCTAGTTCTTTTTCAGCTTGTTCACGCACTACTTCAACAACATTTCCACCACACTGTACAACTTACTTTTCAATAGTAAATGTATATGGTTTTTCTTTCTGAGAAATTTCCGTAGTGACGTGTTCGCCAAGCATCGCGAATATCAATTCTAAATCGAGCATATAGTCACAAAGGTTCTAATTCTTCTTTGTCAGTCCTTTATATATTTTAATCCGAAGGGCTTAATCCCAACGTTGCCTTAGATATTTCTGGCGTAAGAATAGCATAGTCACTTTTCCATAGCTCCCCTTTCTTTCCACTCATCCGTCAAATTCTGATGAATGGTAGGTCCTCTCAAACGTTTGTCAATCCAATCCTTTGGATAACCTTTCTGCTCATACAGTTCTTTCATACACTCCTGAACTAATTCCGAATTTTCTATTTCCTATACATTTGTTACCAAAGTTTTTCTTTTTTTCTGTATCTGTCAACATTTCTACTTGGGGACAATTTGTCCCCAGATAAGTAGCCAATTCTTCATCCCATTTTCGCATCTTCTTCAAATAGTCCGTAGAATTCACGATATCAGCCAACACACCAACTACATAAACAACTGAAAAGTACCACTGTTGTTCTTCTTCATTCCACATAGAACGGATTTTCTTTTCTTGAAATAACTTTATACTATTCATTTATTCTATACTTAACTTCTATTATATGCCCCAATCTATCAACTCTTATAGGAATACATATTTCTTTTATTGACTCTTTAGCATCTGTCAATTCCACTTTATTTAATGAAGAATATTCTAATTTATCAACTATTACATTAGCAACATTACAAGGGACTCCATACAAACGATTTCCTGTAAAACTTACAATTTTATAAATCCTTCCCCTATCTATTGGTTCATTTATCCTACCCAACTCCCGTTCTTCTTCAGTTGGCAGATACACCAAATCATTAGGAGATAACCAAAACAATAGTTTATCCCCTTTATCGTTTCTATCAGGAACAGGAATAAGCCCTTGTTTCTCACGTTCTATAGCCACGTCTAAAGGGACAGTCACATACGTCCTTTTTCCATTTTCTGTTACATAAATAGCAAAAAATAAATTAGTACCTTTAGCAGCTCCTACCCATTTAGTTCCTTTATTACCTGATACACCAACGCTAAATTTATTCCCACGTGATTCATACACTCTCACCTTATATATTGGCTGATGCTTTTTTCCACCATTCAACTGTAAAATATTACGATTCATTTCTTCTATTCCTTCTGCAGAAAAAGCCCAATCCGCTTTTCCCCCCTTTACAGATAAATGATTCAAAAGAATTTTCTGTATGCCAGTGTCCGTTACTGATTCTTTTATTTTCTTCTCATTGAAAGTTGAATCAAGTGATTTACGTACTGCGACCAAAGGTTCAGAAGTATTTTCTGTAAAATAATAGACTGCAACTTCAGCTATGTCCAAATCTTTCCAAAAGAAAACATTCTCTTTGAAATATTTTTCAATTTTCTTCTTATCATACTTATATGATAACAATTCAAGAACCTTACCTTTCACTCTCTTATCAACAATCATAGTAGGAGTATCCAAAGCTACAGACAACCGTACCCTTTTTACTTTTCGCAAATTCACCGCCCCAAAAACTGTATCCTTATGCATTGGCTTACGAACAGCCCAATTATCACCAATTTCCTGTTTTTTATAAATACGATTTCCTGTTATATCAAAATGTTGATAAATATTAGTTGTTTTATTTATTATACGTAAATTCTGCTTTAAACTAATCACTATTTTATCCAATGCCTCCCTTGTATCTTGCGTAAAAGTATTCCATGGCTTCTTTATAACCCATCTATAATTACCACCACCATCTACTCTATTCTTATCACACAACAATCTCTGCAAATCATAACGGGAAATATTGGTATTCCGGCTTGCAGACTCATTACTCAAATAATTCACATGATTCCGCGTAGCGCAAGCTATTACTATTGCATCCATAGCATGATGCCTATGGTCAATACGCTTCTTGCTAAACCCTTTCTGATATTCAAGGGGTAATTCCGTCTGAAAAACTTTTTTTCCATCTTTATTCTCCCAATGTCCAAAGCACTGTGTTCCAGTCAAAGCGTTTAAACGTTCAAAACGAGGATATACAATACAGTTCCAAACATCATTCATTCCCCAATCCTTTTTCAACCTGTCCGTCACGTTTCCCGTACAAACTAACACATTTCTTGAAACAGCCTCTGGTTCATATCCATCATTATCATTCTTTTCACGAACAATATTCGATAAAAGCCCTTTGACAACCTTACTGATATACCGGCTATCGTTTAATTGGCGTTCAATAAATTGCTCGGGAATATCATCCATCAACAATTTCTTCATTTTTATGCCCGATTTTGCATATTGTTCTTTTACAAAACGTTCGTAACTATCCACAGAAAAGATTTCTACTGTCTTTCCAAAACCCACTTCCACTTTCTGTCCATGATGATTCTTGATAAACTCATATCCCAGTTGATTATCTTTCAACTTGTTCACAGCAGATTCACATATCACTTTGTTAGAGAATGAATCATCAAAATAGCGGGATTGAGGTATAACATGTTCTATCTCATACGCAGCAGTAAATAATTTAGCCAAAGGTATCAGCTCACCGGTATAAGGTGAACGATATTTCTGTTCCAGCCATAATTTATAACGCAAGAATTCTGATTTCGTCGGTAATTTACTGGTATTGAATTTTTTCAATATCACATCTATATCTTCCGGAATCTGTTCTTCCCCCTTTAAAACTGCATCCTCATAAATCCGCAATATTTCTTGTTGACTTGGTGAATAGGGACGAATATTCTCAACCTCATATTCCGGATTCATAAATTCAACAAGTAATGTCTTTATACGTAGATTAGCTTTTTCATTCTCTTGAATTTGTGCAGTCATTCTTTTTCGTTTGTCCGCAGGACTCTTCATCTCACGTCCTAATTCAATATGAATTTCATCAATTTTCCCAACCTGTTTCCAAATATCCCTAACAACCCTCAGTGTTTCTGTTATCACCTGTTCTACAATAGGATTGCGTAGTGAATGTTGTTTGAAAGAAGCCAAATAAGCATCAATATCCGCCGGAGTTTCCCATTTAGCAATTTCTTTATTTTCAGAATGACGATTATATACAACATAGCAAGCCAACCATAGCGGAAGTCTCTTAAAACAATATATATCCGACAAGTTTATCGCCTTTTCTCTAACCTTAGCAGCTATATTCCTATCATACTCACCTGTTATTATCCTTTCTATCCTATCTCTCGTCGCATCATCAATCAAAGATGTATCCCAATACTTTCCACATCTCATCAAAGGCAACAATTTCTTTATTGCCTTGGCAGAATATGCTCCATATTCAGATTTAAAAGGAGGAAATTTTTTGAATACTTCTACAAAAGATTCATTTAATCCGTTCTTAACTGCAAAGGTTCGTAAGGCTTTCTCTATTTCCTGCTTATCACTTACAGAATATAAAATATGCCACAAGACTGTTTCTTTCTCATCTGACAAAAAATCAATACTAACGCCGACTTTCTCCAAACGGGAAAGAATCGCATATCTCGTCTCATTACATGGATACAACTTATCCTCAACATAATTCCAACGATAATTATCGATTTCCTTTTTCAATCCAAATTTTGGATATTTCAGAAAAGCTTTCTGATCTATTTCCTTTCGAGAATTCAACCAATCAAATAAAGCTACATAATCATCTTCTGTTCTCAAAAATTCCGCTGTCACATCCACATCTAAATGTAAAGTTCCATTTACTTCCCTTTCCTTTTGATATACCCGAATATTGGAAAGGAAATACCATAAACGGAATTCCTGAAAAAGAGGATGTGACTTGGCTATACACTTTAACGGAGCTGTTTTGATTTCACCTGTTTTGCGGTTTACATATTCATTTTCTTCATAAGGACAATTAGAAATCAATGTTTTTTTAGTTTTCAATGGTCTTTGATAAAACAAAATATCATCTATTAACAGATAAATAAAATCCCTGTTAACTATATTTTTCCGTCGCATCTCATTACCCGGATATAATGCTTCAATACATCTCATATATAAATCTCTATCCCGTAACTCTGCATGAAAAGCACATTGTTTCTGCAAAATCAAATTCAGTTCCTCCTTGTAAAGCTTTCGTTCCACTGTCTTCACCAGTTTCCCTATTATTTTTTGTTGCGGTTTCTGTAACAAAGTATCATAAATATAACTTCCAACCGTTTTACGAGTATTGGCTATGTCTGCCTCTGTTCTTTTCTTTATCAACATCCAATCATCCTCTTTAGGAACTCTGAAAGAACGCTTCACCTCACCATATTTATCAAGCTTGGGAGTACCGTCCGGATTCAAATCAGTAGTTACGATAAACTCTTTTACCTGATTCTCCCAATCCAATGGAACATTACTGCTTCTACGATATATCCACCCATTTTCCAAGTGCACATTATACCATATGTCCCGACCTTTCTTTTCATCAGTCGCTTCTACCGACAATACTTTCAATGCATAAAATTCAACAGATTTTCCTGCAGCATCTTCCTCTTCTTCTCCTCTAAGCTGATAATAACCACGTTTCTGATTAAAATTCAAAAGAATCCATGCCAACTCTTCTTTACTTATCATTTCTGTTAAAGCTTTCTTACGGAGATAGTAAATTGTCCAGTCATAAGGTACTTTTTTACCATCAGACACTAATGAAGGCTGATGTTTTGCAAAATCTGCTAGCATCTCATTAAATGCTGCTTGAAATAAAAAAGTATATTTTCCTCGTTCATCCATAAGCCACGGCAGTTTAGGTTCACAGTTTGTCAAAAACTGTCCGGGATGCTTTTCAAAATCTATTTCTTTTAAATAATGTTCCGGCAAGAAGCCAAGAATCTTCAAAACTCTATGCAATCGTTCACGGCGTAGCAATTGTCGTTCCCTCAAACGACGTACCCCTCTAAAATGAGTTCTTTCAGCAGTCTGTGATATAGAACTTCCTTTGTCAAAATCTCCCAATACAGCGGAATCCATCGGAATAATTCTACTCCCTGCCATTTTTATCCAAATTCGTTCGGACTGTTTTTCTATTATAGAATTTATTACAGCCCATCCTATGCTATTACTCCCTAAATCAAGTCCAAGTATCGTTTTCATAATATTATTTTTTAATACGCTATTCAAAGTTATTTTTTTTATTAATACAAGCATTGTTTTTTCATTTTTATTTTATAGTTTTGCCAAACTAAAATGAAGCAAATCACAATAAGGATTATTCCGTTGTGAAAACATTAGGTTCCCTCGTCCTTAACGGGGGATTTTTTATTTCCAAAAACTAATTATCATTCCCAATATCCCTCTTTTGCCGAAAACTAAAACTTTCTTCCCCAAACACTACTCTTCGTATCACTATATTTTATACCTTTGTTCACTAAGAATTAATCGTCCCATACCCATTTCTGTTTCGTCCGACAGCTGTCGGACGATAATTAAACAACTGTTGGACGATAATGCAACAGTTGTCGGACGATTAGTTTTTAGGAAGAAGAAAATTAATCCGCTTAGCGACAAAAATAATTCCCCGAAGCGACGAGAACTGTTTATCGCTATAAACAAAAATAAATATCTTATGAGCGCGTATTACGACCTTTACGAAACGCCTTCGCCCGACGGGAAAGAAGACAAGAAATCACTCCATGCACGTATCTGCCCGAAAAGGACTTATACCCAAAAGGAGTTTGTGGAACATATCGCAACTTTCCAACATCTGCCCAAGAATGTGATAGGGGCAGCATTGGATGCCTGCATTGACGAGTTGTGCGACCTCCTTGCCAACGGAAACATCGTGGAGCTGGGAGAACTCGGATTCTTCAGCACTTCACTGAAATGTTTGCGCGAGACCGACGACGAGAAAAAGAAAATCCGCTCCGAATCCGTCCAATTCCAAAACGTACACCTGCGCATCAGCAGCACGTTCCGCAACAACATCAAGAAGAAAATGACGTTGGAACGTGTACACTCCACTACCAAGAAATCGAAAAAAGTAGTAGAGACCACCGAAGAAACAAGAAAAGCCGAACTGGAACTGTTCCTCAAGCAGAATGTATGTATCAACAAGAACGAATACATCCAGCTAAGCGGACTAACCAGACATGCCGCCATAGACGAACTGAACAACTTCATCCGGCAAGGGTTCCTGCGCCGCCGCGGAATGGGAAGGTCAACGGTCTATGTGCGACAAGAAAAAGACACAGCAAACGAAATTTAGGGGGGCAAGCACAGAGACACAGAGACATAGAAATTAATTTGAAAAGAATCTCTGTGCCTTTGTATTTTCGTGTTCATCCCCCCAAAATAATAAAACAACAAACAATGGAAAAATCAACAGAACCCCAACCCTGCACGCAGTGGTTCGTCTTCTTCAAAGACCAACTGCTGCTGAAAAAAGGATATACAGACAAAGGAGAAATAAAATACAGCGTACCCGTCAGTATAGAGCCTCCTCTGACACCGGAAGCCGGAAGTAATATACACGAAGTGTTCCCCCCCAACGGCAAGCAAGTACGTGCATTCGCCTTGGAACAGCCCGTGGCCGAAACCGATGAATGGGTCATGATAGGCCTGCGCGCATCGTACGACTACATCTCGCCGGACGAGTACCGTTCTGCAGGAAAGGCCTTCCAGATACTCTATTGGGACGAGCACAGCCGCTTCTGCCCCGTGTGTGGCACCGCCATGGAGCACCAGACCCCCATCATGAAGAAGTGTCCCAACTGCGGCAATGAGATGTACCCTCCCGTTTCCACCGCCATCATTGTACTGATACGCAAAGGAGACGAAATCCTGCTGGTGCATGCCCGGAACTTCCGAGGAACCTTCTACGGACTGGTGGCAGGCTTCCTCGAAGCCGGCGAGACACTGGAAGAATGTGTGGAACGGGAAGTTTTTGAAGAAACGGGGCTGAAGGTAAAGAACATCACCTACTTCAGCAACCAGCCCTGGCCCTACCCCAGCGGATTGATGGTGGGTTTCATTGCCGACTACGAAAGCGGGGAGATAAAACTGCAGGAAGATGAGCTAACCGC
>OHWE01000705.1_pt1 | contig 13469 bp, 6 predicted proteins | sample 1579661 | NCBI WGS metagenome assembly OHWE01 (sample SAMEA3882552, study PRJEB24775) | human gut metagenome | biome: human-associated habitat; feature: intestine environment; material: feces | place: Netherlands | collected 2009/2010 | reverse complement strand
TTTTCTCCAGACACCTATCACACAGATAGTTAAAAATGAGGATTCACTATTCAATCACCACAACCAAAGAGCGTTCGGTAGGTGCCCAATCGAAAACGAACTTGGAATGTGAAGTGGCATTGCGTACACACATATGCGAACGTGGAGTAGTCCCTAACGACCAGCTATACTCAATCATACTTGTACGCGGTGCATTCACCGGCACTCCGTGAATATAAGCTCCGTTCGTAAAACGACTGGCATAAGGGGCATAGCCTCCTGTCTCCGCCGAACCGTCTTTCAGGAACACCATACGCGTTTTCTTCTGTTGAAGCAGATACATTCCCAGTGGGGTTTCCTGAGCATAAGGTGGAGCATGCATTCCGGTAGTGGCAGGATTCATGATTAAAGACGGTGCTATCCGGCAATTGTTTCAGATAACTGCGTGGTGCCAGCCATTCTTCTTCAAAAGTGGCGGGTAATATCCGGTAAAAACTTCCTTCCTCGCCTTTCAGATAAGCGATAGTACCGTCTCTACCATAACGTTCGGGCACCAACGTATCAGCGGGCAGATACAGCGGCACCGATTGATAGCGCTCCACGCCCAATGTATCAGATACACGGCGGTACACATTCCGCACGAACTTACGTACCAGGGGAGCTTCTTTATTCAGATTCTTATAATTCTGTAACACCACCCACCTTGCAGTAGTATCGCGCTGCATATTCTCAATATAGGCCAGACAGTTCCGGATGACATCCCATTTGAAAGAGCGTACCGTATCCTTATATGGATAGGTATCTTCGAGGGTATGCTGGTCATAGAGCAATTCTTTGGTAAGAGAAATATCGGCAGCGGTCAACTGTTTTTCTTTAGGATGAGGAAATTCCAGCACAGCCGTATCCTTAGGTTCAGCCTCCTGCACAACTACCGGCACAGGTGGTTCCTGCCGGTTACGACATCCGGCAAAAATCAAACCAACAGCCACACAGGCAAAAAGAACGAAATGTTTCATAAAATGAAATTTAACTATAACCTAATAACGACTACCCGCCTGTTATTGTTGACTCTTTATAGAAATCAATTACATAATGAAGTAACATCAAGTATCGTTTCACCTCATTCAGGTAATACGGGTTTTCGCAAAGATAGGAATTTAATGGAAGCTTCCGAAAGATATTGACGGTATAATTTCAATCATCCGCTTACGAACAGAATCTTTTATATCAGGATTGAGCAAAACAGGAAGAATCTATTTATCAACAAATTACAAAGCACCAATTCCTTGCATACAAAAAGTTAACTTCCTGTTGACAAGAAGTTGAGACCTTGTCGACAGGAAGTTAATACCTTGTAAGCGGAATATTTATCCCCTTATCAAATCATTGGAATAGATAGCTTTCTCAAATTACTCCAATACTTTCTTTTTCAGATTAAATGTTGACAATACTTTTTTGCCGGAAGAGAGTGTTACTATCAAATCATATTCTTTTCCTTCCTCAAACCTATCCTTAGCAGAAAGCAATATGTCTGTTTTTTCATAAGGCTTCAATGCCGGAACCATACCGGAAGCTACTTTTATTGTTTTCCCTTCCTTTTTGTACCCTACTTCTACCAATGCTTTCTTCGATTCTACCTGACCGAAATTCTGTACTTCCACTGTACACTCCAGTCCCTTTCCGGATTTGGTAAAGACTGGGGCACGAGCTGAAAGGATCGGTTCTATATAATCAATGTATGGCAAACGTGCATACCCGTAAAGCATTCTTCCGTCTTTGTATTTTCCAATCAACTTCGGGGCAAATTCATCTTTAGTGATACCATTTCCTTTGCCATTGAAAGTTACAATCAAGTCCTTGCCCGCATTTTCTGTGGTCAATACCTGACAACCTCTGCCATAATTCACTTCTTCAGAAGCACCGAAACGCAAGGAATTCACATCTATATCCGTCTGGGGATTGAAGCCTTCTTCCGCCTGTATCTTCACACGAATTATTTTTGTACTCGAGGTGATAGGTTTCTCGTCCAGTATGGTAAGCAACAATCCCGGATTCAAGGGAATACTAATATTCTTTGAGCTATGGTGATCAAAAGGTTTATCTTCATTTTTAAGCGTATCGATTACCGCAAAATTAGCCTGAATGGCACGTCCGTATTTATCCTGATACACTTTAAGGCGTTCATATTTGAACCAGTCTTCCACCTGTCCGTCTGCATGTACAGCAACTCCCGGCATATAAGCTTCACCCGGATCGACCACCCAGTTCACTCCATCCTTTGAACGAAGATAGAAAGCAATACGCCCCAGCCAATCATTAACAATCAGATGATACTGAATATGATCGCGCCAGATTACCGGATCTTCAAACCGACCGTCCACATCCGGATAAACCCGTTTGTCGGTCAGTTGATTGTATTCCGATAGTCCATCTCTGCTGACCCAGATACCACCACCACGACAAACCATCACATAAGAGCTGTCTTCACGCTGGGCAAATGAAAGATTAGACAGGCCTTCGATAATACGGCGGTCGCGTGCATTGAAATCAAACTTTCCATATTCCCATTTTCCATTCAGATCATCGGATACATAACGTCCATCAATTACATAGACAACATACCGGCCATCTTTAGCACGGAACATTTCAGGATTATGTCCTTTACCTATGATACGAACAGGCTTGAAAGGCCCTGTCAGATTATCGCTTACGGTATGAAATACGTATGAGTTAGGCCATTCCATGTGTCCTTTAGGTGAACATTCCAGCCAGCCACAGACAAATAGATGATATTTACCATCTTCGCCTTTTCGGATATTTCCGCCCCAATAGGACCAGATACCGTCTTCAATGCCATTATCTACATAACGTGGAAGCACACAGTCAGCACCCCATGTATCGGAGGAAAGTACATTTCCCTTCATCGGCAGAAAGCGATCCATAAAGCGGGCGCCTTTCACTAATTGTTTCCACTCCGCAGGACGTTCCCGTTCCGTTATTTGTGAAAAAGAGGAATGACTGATCAAGAACATGACTCCCAGTAGAGCAAATTTAAAGAGGCTTCTTTCCATAAATATAATATTAGAATTGGTTTTAAACAGATTTATGTGGTCAAAAGTAGGAGAATTGCATGTAAAAGGAAAAGGAAAGAAAGCAAAAAGGTACGTAAACCTTTACGTAAACAGAGATTACAAGGTTTCAATTCTATTTTCACCACAGAGTAACACAGAGTCTCACAGAGTTTAATCGATTTGAAATCAAAAGAATAGAACTCCGTGAGACTCTGTGTTACTCTGTGGTGAGAACTTATTACTATACCGTTACGAGAAAGCACCCGTTTCACTTTATAGGAACATTTGTTTCCTTATTGTGGGACATTTATTTCTTAGGTAAGACACTTTTATTTCTTACTTGAGAAACTTCTGTTCCACAGGCAAGGTACTTTTGTTCCAAAAGGCAGAAACTAAATGGAGCAAACAGAGGCACGACAAAGCATCAGTATCCCCCTCTCCAACCATAAGAAAAGGCGTAATCTTACGACCACGCCTTTCCTCTTATCAACAGGGTTATTTCGTCAATAAGCCAAAACATTCCAAAGATCACGAATTCTCCGTTCCGGATCCCACTTCCCGCCAAACGTCCATTGGGCAGTGATGCCATAAAATGCCGGTGCACTCTCCGCCTGTTGCAGATTATTGTCCAACCAACCGCTATGGCCTCCCTGACGACGACAACCATAGTAATAAACACGCTGTCCCCACGGACAAGGATCGAGCACTTTGTCCGAATAAGCATAACCAATATTGCAATCCAGAATCTGTTCCGACATCTGACAATTGATAATAAAGAACTGAGAGTCATGATGCCAACGACCGAGAATAGTTGGTGATTGAGCATCAAAAGACGAATTAGTGATAACCAGTTTCTTACTTTTATCACCCCGACCGTCATGCCAGATCAGTGCACGGCCATCGCCATAAAACCGACAGCGGGTAGCATAACACCACCCGCGCGGGCAAAGAAAATCCACTCCGGGACAACGCAGATAAAGATCGGCATGATAATACATTCCATTGCCTGCCGGCGCCCAAAGTGAAAGTGCATCATTACCATCAGCCCATACATTGCAATTAATAACAATGGTACGTGTAGCACGTCCAAAGATAGACATCTGGTGGGTGGTAGTGTTCTCAACAGTAGTTCCATAATTGTTATATACTGTCAGACCGCTAATGACACAATCGTCAGCCCCCTCTTGCAACACAATCACACCATTGCCCACAGGTTTTCCATGATATTGAGTGATGGTCCTTGTCTTAGCAGTCTCGGCTAAAACAATCACTGTACTGTCACGGCTCTCACCTACCAATACAATGTTCGGACGGTCTATGATAACCTTTTGATTATAGTTACCTTTTAATATAAGAATCTTGAAAGGATTTGTCGGTGTCTCAGGTGCTTTCTCAATGGCATCCTGAATACTTTGTCCCGGCTTCACCACCACATCGAAAGCTGTGCGGTCCATCACCGGACGACGATACATTTCAATAATTCCCCTCTCATTAGCCCCTTGGGAATTCAGACTAACATTTACCTTGTGCTTCGGATCATACTTAGCTGCCCAAATATCATACTGTTCGAAAAGCTCGGCCGGGCGACTGTTATACCAGCTGTAACCATTGCGACGTTCCACTCCGATTTCCTCCAATCGACGTCGTGGCAAACCATCACGGTCGCAAACATAAGGTTCGCAATACTTCAAATCATAATAACGTGCCCATATCGGCCCGCCCTGCGGATCTTCTACAAGGCGGGTATCACGTACACCATGCTCTCCTGCCGACCGTTCACACCGCAAACCGGTGAGTTTATACGTATCAAACCATTTCATAGCTCCGTGGACAGCCCGCTTAATACGTGCATCAGGTTTAGGCAACGTCATAAGTAAACGCACGATGGCAGCACTCTCTGCCGAGCAATACGAGGGCAACTCATAGGCACGTGCCGAAGCCGGTTTCAAGGTTTCACGGTCGTGTTGCTGACACCACACAGAAGGTTCTCCATCCTTTATAATTTGTGTAGCCAGTATACACTCTATTCCTTTATTAAAGGCTTTTCCCAAACGTACACACAAAGCCTTGTCTATCAAATCATCCTCATAAGGCGCTTTGTGATTCATCATATCACGTATCATATTCAATGTATTGACAATGGCATCGTCATTAAAAGTAATATGTACCTGATATCCGCGCATTTCCGGCCAGAATTGCGGCCATCCGCCATTCTCATACTGACCGTCCAAAAGATACTCCACCGCCAGACGGAAAGCGTCACGGTAGCGCACATCGTTTGTCTGCCTGTATAAACGAGCCAGATAAATCATCTGCATGGTGGTCGCGCCATTATCAATTGTCGAATCGTTACGGCGTGACTTCTCCTTTAATACTTGTGCTAATTCCTCATTACTCATCTTTTGAGTCATATCGATATTCTTCGGCCAACCACCGGTACAACGCTGAAACGCCAGCACCTGATTGCCTATGCGACGCGCTTCTTCAGTCTTGAAAAATTCATTGTTTGTTTCGCGTAAAGCATTGCGTCGCGGCATTTGCTGTGCCATTGCCGAAGAGAATGCCATCAGATAACCTATCAGAATAACGGCAGCATACGTCTTTCTGAAAATAAAAATCTGTTTCATGATCCCTGTTTTTATTTTGTTAGATAATTCTTTGCAAAAGAAGACATTTCATAAAACATCGAATTATAATATTCAGCTTTTCCTTTACAAATTCTGAACATAGGGTACGCTTTTTATAATTTCAGGTCTAATCATTGCAATAATTCATCAGTTTATTGGTATCTGATAACTTTTCCCGATATTTGTATGACAGAAAAATACAGATACTATGCTAAAGCCGGTCATCACCATACTACTCTATTTATTCACCCCTATGTTGTTCGGACAAAGTCTGATCAATATGAAGCACTATTCAGTACAAGACGGATTATCTCAGAAAAACGTCCATAATTTTATCCAGGATGATAATGGTTATATATGGATGTCCACCTGGAACGGACTGGAACGTTTCGACGGATACTCATTCTATAATTATAAAACTTACCCGGAAAGTCCTATCCGCATAAGCAATCATCGCTTTACCAAAATTAAAAAGAGTTCATTGAATAACATCTGGTGCCTGACTTATGATAAACGCTGTTACTTATTCAACACCCGGACATACGAATACCAGGACCCTTTCCTTTTTAACAAAAGCCTCACCAATTCAGTTAGCAAATTGTATGCACTGGGAAAAGGGATTACCTGGGCCGTCGGTATGCAGAATGAGCTGTATCGCATAGATGAAAATAAGTTTCCGGCGACAGAGTCCGTCGAGTTATATTCCGGAAGAAATGAAAGAGATACCATTTATGGCATTACCCAAGATAAGGATGGAGATGAATGGATTCTGACTAACAAAGGCGCTCTTATTGTAGGTCAGAAAAGCATATCTAATCTAATGCCTTTCGAATTTATGGTGGAAGTTCCCGGTGGAATATACCTGGCCACTTCCAAAGGCTTCTTCACCCGGTATGATACTCAAAGCCAGGATGTATTGCCATGTGTTCCCGAACAACCGATATCAGAGATCACAGGATTAAAAAGTTTAGCGGATAATAAAATTGTAATTCTACAGAATAGGAGCATTATACTTTACGATCCGGCAAATGAAAAATTCACAGTCCATGAAATGCCCATAGAAATTGATTCAGACGTATTTGAAGACAAAAAAGGAAATCTATGGCTATTGGGCGTCAACGATGGAGTAATCCTATTAGATAAGGAAAATAAAAACACCACCTTATTGAATTATCCCAGATACTCGGAAGTCCCTTTCTATAAACCTTGTACTTTTGTGCATGAAGACGAATATGGTTGTATCTGGCTCAAACCCGCAGGAGGTGAGTTATGCTTTTACAATCCGGTAAACCGTTGCTTAGAGCAGGCATCTACTTATGAAATGGGAATGCGGAAGCCTGTTTCATTCCAGGCCTTCAGTTATATTATCGACCGTCATCAGAATCTGTGGTATACCAAAGGAGATGGTTTTGGATACCTATCATTCCACCGGAAGAAATTCGAATATAGATTCGATAACCATAAAGAAGCACGTGCTTTGATGGAAGATCATCAGAAGCGCTTGTGGGTGGGATGGAAACGTAATCACAAAAAGCAATCGAGCAACGTATGTCTCTACGATCCGTCGGGACAATGGATTGGAAATCTTTCAAGGGAAGGCAAAATAGTACCTGATCCTACCGTTACCTTCAATATAGATGTATATTGCATCTACGAAGATAAAGAACATAACATCTGGTTGGGAACCAAAGACAACGGGCTTTATCTATTGCATCCCGAAAGAGACAACAGTTACCGGATTACTCATCACCTATCGGATAAAAACAATCCGTATAGTATATCTTCCAATTCCATCTACTCCATTTTGCAAGACTCAGCAGGACGTATATGGATAGGAACTTTTGGAGGAGGCCTCAACCTGATAGAGCATTTACCGGAAAGTGCCGGTCTGCGTTTCATTCACTCCGGAAATATTCTCAATAACTACCCGATTCATGTATGTGAGAAAGTACGTTGCCTGTACGAGGCAGATAATGGAATTATCCTGATTGGAACCACAGGAGGACTACTCTCTTGCTCCTCTGATTTTGCAAGACCGGAAGCCATCCGTTTTTACCATAACGTTTGTGAGGAACGTTATTCCAGTTTGAGTAACAATGACGTACTGAATATTACCCAAACCCATAATGGCAAATTATTGGTCATAACACTGAGCGGAGGAATTAATCTGTTGGATGACAGTAGCAGGCTATCCGAAAAGCTGACTTTCAAACATTATAACGCGACGAATGGGCAAGTACCCGATTTATCCCTTTCAGCAATCGAAGACTCCGAAGGCAATCTATGGATTGCTTCAGAGAATAAATTATCAAAATTGGATGCCGATATGAATCTGTTGGAAGAGTACAACGATCAGATACAAATGGCTGAGACAAAGCCCGTTTTGTGTTCTTCCGGGAAGTTAATATTCGGTTCGGAATTCGGAGCATTATGTGTTACCCCCAAAGACTTATATAAGAGCGATTTTGTACCTCCCATCGTATTCTCGCATTTGGATATTTATCTAAATAATACATCCCGCCGGCAAGAAGTGTTCAATAGTACAGAAATACAATCCTTAAAGGCAGACGAACGGAACTTCACCATTACATTCGCCGCTCTGGATTACGTAAACTCTCCGGCCATAAAATATGCATACCGCATTCAGGGATTGAATGACCAGTGGATTGAATTGGGAAACAGTCATTCAGCCAGTCTGGCAAACATACCGGCAGGCGACTATCTGTTTCAGGTAAAATCGACTAACGGAGATGGGGTATGGGTAGATAACGCAACTTCTTTACCTATACATATCGAACCGACCTTTTTCGAAACAATCTGGGCGATATTGCTCTATATTGTTATAGGTATTGCTGCATTGCTCATCGTAATATATATCGTAATCCGCATCACTAATTTGCAGCGCAGAGTAGATTTCGAGCAACAGCTTTCCAATCTGAAGCTACGTTTTTTCACTGATATTTCTCATGAGCTTCGCACTCCACTTACACTGATAGCCAGTCCGATAGATGAAGTCATCAGTAATGAGAAACTATCTGACGCAGGCCTGGAGAATATGCAGGTTGCCAAACGAAATACAGACAGAATGCTACGGCTAATCAATCAGATACTGGATTTTCGTAAGATACAGAATGATAAGATGAAAGTGATGGTAGAACAGTTGGATGTGATTCCTTTGATAATGAAAATCTATGAGAATTTCACTTCCATGGCTCACAAACGACATATAGAATTCCAGTTGAACTGCAACTTCAACTCTTTTGTGATGTACACAGATGTGGATAAACTGGAGAAGATTCTCTTTAATCTGTTATCCAATGCATTCAAATATACATCCAATGAGAAAAGGATAATTTTATCCGTAACCGGCGAAAAGGATCATCTGTACTTACAGGTAAAAGATGAAGGACGTGGTATCAATGCCCAAAAGATCAATCAACTGTTCACTCGTTTTGAAACTTTAGACGAGGCTGATCCGAACCTCTCGACAGGCATCGGTCTGTCTCTGGTAAAAGAATTGCTGAACTTACTGCATGGCACCATAAAAGTAGATAGTAAATTAGGCGAAGGCAGTACCTTTTCAGTCAGGTTACCAGGAAGCTATGAGACCTTCAGTGCAGACAGCAATGTAGAATTCATCCTGAATGACAGTGAGAATTCTGAATTGCAGAGAGAGAATGAGGGGAAACTCATAGAAGATGAAAATAAAGAAAACCGGATTCTGATTATTGAAGATAATGAAGAACTACGTCATTTTATATGCAATGTGCTAAGCAAAGATTATGTGGTTTTTGAAGCGGAAAATGGAAAGCAAGGATTAGATAAAGCCCTGGCTGAAATGCCGGATATCGTCATCAGTGATATTATGATGCCCGAAATGGATGGAATAGAGTTCCTGAAAAGAGTAAAAGCAAACAGCAATATCTGTCATATCCCCGTTATTCTATTATCAGCCAAGTCTTCATTGAGCGATCAGATTCAGGGATTGGAGTATGGTGCGGACGAATATATTACCAAACCTTTCAGTTCCACTTATCTGAAAGCGAAAGTAGACTCCCTGTTCAAACAGCGGCAAATGCTATATGATTATTACACCTCTAAAATAAAGAGAGAAAAAATAACGAATATAACAGACCAGATAGAATCTGCCACTCCCCAGGTGACTCATTTTGATGATGACTTCATCCGGAATATACTTCAGAGTGTAGAAGAAAACATTCACAATCCTGACTTTAAGATAGACGACCTGGCTGAAGCTATGGGAATGAGCCGTACAGTATTTTACCGGAAGATGAAATCCCTGATGGGAGTTTCACCTGTGGACTTCATGAAAAGTATGCGCATAAAACGGGCCGTTCAGTTATTGGAACAAGATCAATATACTGTTTCTGAAGTGGGATATATGAGTGGATTTGCAACTCCCCAGTATTTCAGCAAAGTGTTTAAAGAGACCATGAATTGTACTCCCAAAGAATATAAACTGAAAAAACATCCTGATGAACTGAAATTGTAATGAATCGCACAGATATTATAAAACAAAATTGGGAGGATGGCCTATATTTGCACTCTATATAATTTCCCAAAGAACTACTAAATTAAGAGATAACAATGATGAAACCTTTGTTTGTTATGCTGGCTGTATTGCCTTTTCTGTCGGCCTGCAACCAACCTGAATCACCAAACGCCGAACTGTTTCCGGCTGCCGGTGCTGAGAATGTAAATCCGGATACCCATCTGGTACTAACTTTCACGGATAGCCCCATAGTAGGGGACTCCGGAATGATACGCATTTATGATGCGATGTCGCACCAGATAGTGGACAGTCTGGATCTGAGTATCCCGTCCGGACCTACCGAAAGCCGCACGTATGGACCGGAATGTGATTACACCAAAATACCTTACGACTATACACGTACCCATATGCCTACTAACAGGGATACTCGCCCCGGCACCCCCTCAGGTACGGCAGAACCTACCCCACCCGATTACCAGCTGAACATCATCGGTGGATTTACAGATGCGTTTCATTTCCATCCCATCATCGTGCGCGATTCGACGGCAACCATCTATCTGCACAACAATATGCTCGACTATAACCATAGTTATTATGTCACCATAGACGAAGGTGTTCTGACTTTACCCGACCACAGTTTCCACGGTATCAGCAAAGAGCATAACTGGAGCTTCAAAACCAAAGACTCCGCTCCCGCTTCTACAGACACACTGATTGTAGATGCAAACGGACAAGGTGATTTCAACACCGTGCAGGGAGCACTCGACTTTATTCCCGATTTCAGTCAGAAACAAACCGTAATCCTGATACAAGCCGGCGACTACGAAGAACTGGTATATGCCCGGAACAAAACAAATGTAAAGATTAAAGGTGCAGGAATGGACCGTACCCGTGTACACTATGCTAACAACGAAGTTTTCAATCCTCATCCCCTAACAGTGAAAACCAACGAATGGCCGGGCACATTCCCGTCCAGAAGAGCCGCTTTCATGCTGGATAATTGCAGCGACATCCTACTGGAAGACCTGACCATAGCTACCGACCTGCATGGACAAGCTGAAGGTTTGCTGCTGAACGGTGAACGTATTGCCCTCTACAGTGTACATATCATCGGTTCCGGAGATGCATTGCAAGCAAACGGAACAATCTATATGGAGTCGTGTGAACTGGACGGAGGTGGTGACACCATCCTGGGACGTGGCAGTCTGTTTGCCTACCGCAGTAACTTCCGCAACGACGGAGGCCCATTCTCCTGGGTAAGAAACACAACGGGAAATCATGGTGATGTCTTTGTAGAATGTACCTTTGCCGCCCCCGACGGAAAGAAAGCCGACTATGGACGTACAAAAAGCAATCACGGAACCGCTTACCCGGACGCAGAGTTTGTGGTAATCAACTGTAAGGTGAAAAACATTATCCCACAAGGATGGAGTGCTATTGGTGAGAAAAGTTCCCGGATGTATGAGTTCAACACTTGCGATATGGAAACAGGCAAACCGGTGGATGTAACACAACGCCATGCCTATTCACGCCAACTGGATGCGCAAAAAGACGCAGCGCTCATTGCGGATTACATGAATCCGGCGTTTGTATTGAAAGGATGGCAACCTTTCAGTTATTTGAAATAATCCTCCATAAAAAAACATCAATCAGAAGCTAATATATAAAGTATGAATCAGAAGTTTCTACTACTAATAACAGGTGTCGTACTGAATATTTTCATCGGCTCCTCTCAGGAAAGAGTAAACCTCGACTTGTCCTCTCAACCGTGGAACATCACCTTAGACCGTGCAGCCGTCTGGCAGAATGATGAGTTATATCTTCCGCCGGTAGATATCAAAGCATTGCCTGTAAACACTCCGACAGGGGGCTGGCAATTACTGAAACATCCCGATAAAACAGGTATCAATCTGCCTGCCACAGTAGAAGAGCACCTGTGGGGATGGAACGGACAGACATTCGGAGTGACAGGAAACTATACGGGAGTTTCCTGGTTTGAAACTGAAGTAGACATTCCTGCCGAATGGAAAGACAGACGTATTGCAATGAATATCGGCTCCGTGAGGTTCCGTGCTGAAATATTTGTCAACCATCAACTGGCAGGATATGATTTAGTGAACAGTACTCCTTTCTCCATCGACATCACTCCTTTTATAGAACCGGGCAAGAAGAATGTAATCACTTTCCGGATTACAGATCCTAACGGGAACTTCAATTGGAAAGATTCACAGGTTTATACCTGGGGAGTATATCGCACCAATCCCTCACACGGCTTCGGTGGTATTACGGGAAAAGTGGAACTGGAAGCTACCGGAAAGCTTTATGTGAAAGATGTATTCATCAAAAACCAACCGGAACCTCATGCCATTGAAGTAGAAGTCAGGGCAGCCAATGAAACCGGAGCTTCTGTCACAAACAAGGAATTATGCCTGGAAATCAAGGAACATCCCAACGGACAGACCGTATACCGCAAGAATGTCCGCCTGGAATCACTGAAAGAAGGTGATAACCTGCAAACTTACCAAATCAAAGTGCCCAATGCGCACTTATGGAGCGTAGACTCGCCTCGTCTCTATGACCTGAAAATTTCTCTGAACGACGATGCCGTAACTGAGCGTTTCGGTTTCCGCTGGTTCGAAATAAAAGACGTAAAAGGAGACCGACAGTTCTTCCTGAACGGCAAACGAATCGTATTACGGACAGCTATCTCATGGGGATTCTGGCCTTATAATGGTATCACTCCTTCCGATGAACTGGCCAAACGGCAAATTACGATTGCCAAAGAACTGGGATTAAACATGCTGAACTTTCACCGGAATATCGGGCAAACCAACATTCTGGACTATGCTGATGAATTGGGATTACTCTATTTTGAAGAACCCGGAGGTAATCAGTACCCCATCAAAAACTTCAATGACAACGACAAGCAAAGTAATTTCTATTTTGCCTACCGCAACGAGAAACTGGCACGCATGGTAAAGCGGGACCGTAACCATCCGTCACTCATCATCTACAATCTGCATAATGAACGTGGCGCTTATCCCCAGACTCAAGATTATGACCAGATGCGCATGGCACATGCTTTGGACCCTACCCGCATCCTGACTTATAATTCAAGCAACGGAGAAAATCCGGCGGAGGAACACAATACGCGTTTCAAATTGCATCTGATGCCTTATGACACTACCTTCTACGACTATGGATGGTATGACCGGCATCATGCAGGTGGTCCCGGATGTTATCATGACAACTTATATCTGGGTAAAGATAACTATCACC
>OHWE01000687.1_pt1 | contig 13627 bp, 10 predicted proteins | sample 1579661 | NCBI WGS metagenome assembly OHWE01 (sample SAMEA3882552, study PRJEB24775) | human gut metagenome | biome: human-associated habitat; feature: intestine environment; material: feces | place: Netherlands | collected 2009/2010 | reverse complement strand
CTGGGACATGAAGCTCTGGTTGTCATAAAAATTCATGGATGGCCTCTTCAAAAATCACGCGTTTTTTCTTCTGGATCTCAGTCAATACTTCCTGCAAATCTGGATTTTCTACTTCCTTGATCTGCTTTACAACATCCAGCTTGATGCCGTTCGGATCGTAGATGTAGCCGTTGGAGTCAGACAGTGCAACAACCTTTGCGCCCATTTCCTGTGCCTTTTCCGTTGCATAGATTGCAACGTTGCCGGAACCGGAAATAACAACAGTCTTGCCCTTGATGGTGTCCTTCTTCATGCAGCTCATCATCTCTTCAGTGAAGTACAGCAGACCGTAACCGGTAGCCTCTGTTCTTGCCAGAGAACCGCCGTAGGACAGACCCTTACCGGTCAGAACGCCGGTGAACTCGTTGCGCAGTCTCTTGTACTGACCGAACATATAGCCGATCTCACGTGCGCCGGTACCGATGTCGCCAGCCGGAACGTCAGTGTCAGCGCCGATGTGCTTGGACAGCTCAGTCATAAAGCTCTGGCAGAAACGCATGATCTCGTTGTCAGACTTGCCCTTCGGGTCGAAGTCAGAACCGCCCTTGCCGCCGCCCATCGGCAGTGTGGTCAGGCTGTTCTTGAAGATCTGCTCAAAGCCCAGAAACTTGATGATGCCCTCGTACACGGAGGGGTGGAACCGTAAGCCGCCTTTGTAGGGGCCGATGGCGCTGTTGAACTGCACCCGGAAGCCCCGGTTCACGTGGATGTTGCCCTGGTCATCCTCCCAGGGCACCCGGAACTTGATGATCCGCTCCGGCTCTACCAGGCAGTCCGTGACGCCCTCTTTGATATACTCCGGCTTCGCCTCTACCACCGGGACCAGGGAGGTCAGAACCTCCTGGACCGCCTGGTGAAATTCCGGCTCTGCCGGATTCCGCCGGACCACGCGCTCCATCAGGCCGCTTAGATACTCGTTCTGAATGCTCATGGTGAATCCCTCCAAAAACCAGACTTGGCGGATGACCGCGCCGCGGCCTCCGTCCGTGTTTGTATCGACCACATTGTAATACTGGGCGCGTCTTTGCGTCAACGACTTTTGTCCGCGCAAGAACATGTTCGGCGGATTTCTCAAGTTTTAAACGCCTGTTATGAGACTTTCTGGCACTTCTCCTTTGAAATCAAAAATATTTAGAAAATATTTCCATTTAACAAAAAGAGGAACCCTAAGCACAGAGCTTTGGGCTGGTCTGGCCGGTCCCTGTACAGGCTTGGCGGAAAATCGTGGGGAAAATACATAAGGTTTCGCGTTTGAAAAGGGATGGAATTGGTCAAACCAACAAAACTTTGCGGGAGCGGGGAAGTTGAGCGCAAGTTTCTCTTGACAGGGGGCGGAACAGTGTGTTACCGTCTTTGCATACCAAAAATATGATGAAGGGAACAAGTAGCCCGCTTCGCTCCGCTTTCAGAGAATTGCCGGTTGGTGCAAGGCAACAAGCGTCGGATCTGGTGAAATCATCCTGGAGTAGCCTGCTGAAAGAGAACTCTCTGATAGGCAGTGCCGGGCGCACCCGTTACCGTGCAGGGCCTGTTGGGGCCTGCTGAGATGGCGGCGGAAGGATCTTCCACCGTTAACAAGAGTGGTACCGCGAAGGTGTTTCAAAAGCCTTTGCCTCTTGCTTGCAAGAGGCAAAGGCTTTTTTCTTTCACTTCGGCCGTTCTGTTCAGGGCCCATCGGCAAAACCATTCCCACCCACATCGTCAAGAAACAGAAAAGGAGAACACGAACATGGCAATCAAAAAGTATTACGACACTGACTGCAACCTGGGCCTGCTGGACGGCAAGACCGTGGCCGTGATCGGCTTCGGCTCTCAGGGCCATGCCCATTCTGAGAACCTGGCCGAGAGCGGTGTCAACGTGGTGGTGGGCCTGCGGAAGGGCTCCTCCCACTGGGCCAAGGCGGAGGAGTTCGCCGCCACCTGTCCCAATTTCCGCGTGATGGAAGTGGAGGAGGCCGCCAAGGCCGGCGACATCGTGATGATGCTGGTGCCTGACGAGCTGTGCGCCGACATCTACAACAAGCAGATCGCCCCGTACATGACCGAGGGCAAGACCCTGGCCTTCGCCCACGGATTCAATATCCACTTCAAGACCATCGTGCCCCCCGCCAACGTGGACGTGATCATGGTGGCTCCCAAGGGCCCCGGCCACACGGTCCGCAGCCAGTACCTGGAGGGCAAGGGCGTGCCCAGCCTGATCTGCGTGGAGCAGAACTTCACCGGCAAGGCCAAAGAAGTGGCTCTCGCCTATGCCTCCGGCATCGGCGCCGGCCGCGCCGGCATCCTGGAGACCACCTTCAAGGAGGAGACCGAGACCGACCTGTTCGGCGAGCAGGCCGTTCTATGCGGCGGCGTCTGCGGCTTGATCCAGGCCGGCTTCGAGACCCTGGTGGAGGCCGGCTACGAGCCGGAGATGGCCTACTTCGAGACCTGCCACGAGATGAAGCTCATCATCGACCTCATCAACGAGGGCGGCTTCGGCAAGATGAGCTACTCCATCTCCAACACCGCTGAGTACGGCGACTACCGCACCCGCAGCCGCCTGATTACCGAGGACACCCGCAAGGAGATGCGGCAGATCCTCAAGGAGATCCAGGACGGTACCTTCGCCTCCGAATTCCTGACGGAGATGAACCCCAACGGAGGCCGCAAGACCCACTTCCTGGCCATGCGCCGCATGGCGGCCGAGCACCCCATCGAGAAGGTGGGAGCCCAGCTGCGCAGCATGATGAGCTGGCTGAAAAAGTAAGAGGACCCAAGGCACCGGCCCGGAGGCGGGAACACCTCCGGGCCGGGTAGAAAAAGGAGGAAAGCAAGACCTATGCGCAGTGATAATGTGACCAAGGGCGCCGAGCGGGCACCCAACCGGAGCCTTTTCTACGCCCTGGGCTACACGCCGGAGGACCTGGAGAAGCCCCTGATCGCTGTGGTCAGCGCCCACAGCGACATCGTTCCCGGACACATGAATTTGGACAAGCTGACCGACGCGGTAAAAAGCGGTATCGAGGCCGCCGGCGGTACCCCCTTCATGGTGCCCGCCATCGGCGTGTGCGACGGCATCGCCATGGGCCATGTGGGCATGAAGTACTCCCTGGCCAGCCGGGAGCTGATCTGCGACAGTGTGGAGACCATGTTCATGGCTCACCAGTTTGACGGCTGTGTGCTGGTGCCCAACTGTGACAAGATCGTCCCCGGCATGGTGATGGCGGCGGTGCGGATGAACGTGCCCGCCGTGGTGTGCAGCGGCGGCCCTATGCTGGCCGGCACCTACGACGGCCAGGAGGTCAGCCTCTCCAAGATGTTCGAGGCTGTGGGCTCCTACAAGGCAGGCATGATCTCCGCCGAGCAGCTGGAGGACTGCACCCAGAACTGCTGTCCCGGCTGCGGCAGCTGCTCCGGCATGTACACCGCCAACTCCATGAACTGCCTGTGCGAGGCCATCGGCATCGGCCTGCCGGGCAACGGCACCATCCCCGCGGTGTACAGCAAGCGGCTGCAGCTGGGCCGCCGGGCCGGCGCCGCCATCATGGAGATGGTCCGCCGGAACATCTGCGCACGGGACATCATCAACGCCCGCAGCATCCGCAACGCCCTGACCTGCGACATGGCCCTGGGCTGCTCCACCAACACGGTGCTGCACCTGCTGGCCATCGCCCAGGAGGCGGGCTGCCCGGTGGACCTGGCCCTGTTCAACGAGATCAGCGAGAAGACCCCCAACCTGTGCCACCTGGCCCCTGCGGGCCCCACCCACATGCCGGACCTGTACGCGGCCGGCGGCATCCCTGCTGTCCAGGCGGAGCTGGCCAAGCGCGGTCTTCTGGATCTGGACTGCCTGACCGTCACCGGCAAGACCGTGGGCGAGAACATTCAGGGGGTCCAGAACCTCAACCACAACGCCATTCGGCCCATCGAGGATCCCTACTCCCCCACCGGCGGACTGCAGATCCTCTGGGGCAATCTGGCCCCCCACGGCTGCGTGGTGAAGCGCAGCGCCGTGGCCCCGGAGATGCTGACCCACACCGGTCCCGCCCGGGTGTTTGACAGCGAGGAGGACGCCATCGCCGCCATCTACGCCGGTAAGATCGTCCCCGGCGACGTGGTGGTGATCCGGTACGAGGGCCCCAAGGGCGGCCCTGGTATGCGGGAGATGCTGAATCCCACTTCCGCTCTCGCGGGCATGGGTCTGGACAAAACCGTGGCCCTTATCACCGACGGCCGGTTCTCCGGCGCCAGCCGGGGCGCGTCCATCGGCCACGTCAGCCCGGAGGCCGCTTCCGGCGGTCCCATTGGCCTGGTGCAGGAGGGCGACGCCATCGCCATCGACATTCCCAATGCCTCCATCATGTTGCAGGTATCTGAGGAAGAGCTGGCCGCCCGGAAGGCCGCCTATGTCCAGCCTGCCCCCAACATCACCACCGGCTGGCTGGGCCGTTACGCCCGGATGGTCACCAGCGCCGACGAGGGCGCGGTCCTCCGCTGAAGGCCTGAGATCGGGAGGAATGCAACATGCACGTACAAGAGATGTACCGGCGGCTGACGGGCCTTGTGGTGTTCCGCCGGCTGCTGCAGGACCCGGTGGTGGCCGCCTGCGGCGAGATGCTCTCCGCCCGGGTGCGGGGGGACAGCGGCGATTTCTCCGCCGCCTGCGCCGGATTTGAAGCTGCCCTCTTCCAGTCCAGCGACAGCTGGTCCTGCTATCTGCGGGAGGCGGTGCTGGAGAGCGAGAACGTCTGCATCCGGGGGCAGGCGGTGGGCAGGAGCTCCGTCCTTCAGGAAAGCCTGCGGCGGGAGCTGGCCTTCTTCGACCAGCTCTCCCAGCTGCAGCTGGAGGACCTGACGGCGGGTCTGCGGGAGCCTCCGGAATTTCTGGTGGGCTGGGTCGTGTCTCCCACCGATATCACCCGGGAATACCTCCGCCGGATGGAGGAGGTGGGGGTGAAGGGCTACGGCATCTTCGCCCGGTACCACGTGTTCACGGTGGAGGAGGGGCAACTGGCGCCGGTGAAGCACCCGGATCCCCAGAGGCTGGAGGAGCTGCCTGGCTATGAGCGGGAGCGGGAGAAGGTCATCGCCAACACCCGGGCCCTGCTGGAGGGAAAGCCCGCCAACAACGTGCTGCTGTATGGTGACGCGGGCACCGGCAAGTCCAGCGCCATCAAGGCCATCGCCAACGCCTTCGCGGACCAGGGGCTGCGGCTGGTGGAGGTCAAGAAGAACCAGCTCTATCAGATCCCGGACCTGATGGACGCCCTGGCGTCCAATCCGCTGAAGTTCATCCTCTTCATCGATGATCTGAGCTTCACCGCCAATGACGACAACTTCGCCGCCCTCAAGGCGATCCTGGAGGGCAGCGTGGGCGGCCGGGCCGGCAACATCGCCGTCTACGCCACCAGCAACCGCCGCCACCTGATTAAGGAGACCCTCACCGACCGGGAGGGCGACGACATCCACGAGAGCGACACCCGCCAGGAGCTGATGAGCCTGTCCGCCCGGTTTGGGCTGACCATCACCTTCGGCAGCCCCGACCGGGAGCGGTATCTCCACATTGTGGAGGAGCTGGCCAAGCAGTACGGGATGGAGCTGGACCCCAGACAGCTGGCGGTCCGCAGTGAGGCATTCGCGGTCCGCTCCGGCGGACGCAGCGCCCGGGTGGCCAAGCAGTTCATCGAGCTGTGCAAGGCCGGCGTCTTCAGCTGACGCCGCGGCGGGACAGTATCTGATAAAGAGAAAGGGGCAGTTCCCATGACAGCAGTCTATTTACAACTGGCGGCGTATGCCTGTGCAACCACCTTTTCCCCGGGGCCCAACAACATTCTGCTGTTCAGCAGCACCAGCCGGTACGGCATCCGGAAGTGCTGGCCGCTGATTTTTGGGATCTGGGCGGGATTGATCACCGTTATGCTGCTGTGCGGCTTCGGCTGTGCCTGGCTGGGAGAGCTGGTGCCGCAGATTGTCCCCGTGGCCAAGTATGTGGGCGCGGCCTATATCCTCTATCTGGCCTACCGCACGCTGATGCGCAGCCCCGGCGCCAAGAAGGAGGACGGCCCCTCCGGCAAGCCGCTGTCCTATGTGAACGGCTTCCTGCTGCAATTCCTGAACGTCCACATCCTGATGCTGGGGATCGCCGCCTATTCCGGTTACATCCTGCCCCATGGGTATACGGTGCCAGCCGTGCTGTGCTTCTCTGTCATCATGGCTGCCTGCGCCGCCACCGGAAACCTGATCTGGGCCACGCTGGGCGCGCTGCTGTACCCGCTGTACAGCCGGTATTACAAATTTGTCAACGCCGTTATGGCGCTGCTCCTGCTCTGGTGCGCCTGGAAAATCATCTCCGTCTGAGAATACATGGTCCGAACGCCCTCCCAAGCCGGGAGGGCGTTTTTTGTGCGGAACAGGCATCCCCGCACCTCTTTATATTATATAATGTAGGACGGGCGCGCCTGCGGCGACACCCAGGGGAGCGGTTTTTGGGGGATAGAGAGGCTGTGCGGCAGATTTGCGAAAAATTTGCGCAAACTGGACGCCGCCGGGCGCCTGATAAAAAGCCGACGCTGTCAAGTAAATGATTAGCTGATAAAAAATTTTCTGCATATTGTGCAAAAAAGTTCCGCAAAATTGTAATAATAGCTGTTTTTTACGTTAACACGTTGACTGTATAAGCACACCATGTTAAAATCTTCTTACTCCCGCAGTTCAGATCCATTTCTGCCTGAATGTGAGAGGAAACCAATTAAGAAGGAGAAAAGAAGTAAGATGAAAAAGTTTTTTGCACTTCTCCTCGCACTGGTGATGTCCCTGTCTCTGGTGGCCTGCGGCGGCGGAGATACCGCCAACGAAGACACCAGCACCGATGACACTGCTACCGAGGAGAACGGCGGCGATACCGCCACTGCCAGCGATGTGGAGATCGCTGTGGTCCTGAAGACCCTGGCCTCCGAGTACTGGGGCTATGTGAAGGCCGGCTGCGATGCCGCTGCCGCTGACCTGGGCGTTACCGTCAACGTGGTGGGCCCCGGCGCTGAGAGCGAGATCGAGCAGCAGGTTTCTATGATTGAGCAGCAGATCGGCGCAGGCTGCGATGCCATCATCGTCGCTCCCAATGACGCCGGCGCCGCTTCCGGTGCGCTTGCCAGCGCCATCGGCAGCATCCCCGTTCTGTCCGTCGATACCAATGTGGGCATCGAGGGTCAGACCAGCTTCGTGGGCACCTCCAACGTGGACGCCGCGAAGGAAGGCGGCCTGTGGGCCGCTGAACAGGCCGGTGAGGGCGCCAACGCCGTCATCATCTATGGCCAGGAGGGCGACAACACCTCCAATATGCGCCGCGAGGGCTATCAGGCCGCCTGCGACGAGGCCGGCGTCACCGTTCTGGACGCTCTGTCCGGCCAGAACACCACCGACGGCGCTACCAAGACCATGGAGGACCTGCTGAACGCTTATCCCGACCAGATCGACATCGTGCTCTGCCACAATGACGATACCGCTATCGGCGCCATGAACGCCTGCAAGTCCGCCGGCGTGGACGACATGATTATCGTCGGCTTCGACGGCAACGCCTCCGCCGTGGATCTGATCCTGGCCGGCGAGATGGTGAAGGCCACCGTTGCCCAGCAGCCCTATGAGATGGGCTACCAGGCCGTGGAGGCCGCGCTGAAGGCCATCAACGGCGAGACCGTGGAAGAGGTCATCAACGCTCCCGTCACCGTGGTCACCGCTGAGAACGGCCAGGAGTACCTGGATAGCCTGGCTGCCATGCAGGGCTGATCAGCCTGTGCCCTTCAGATCTCACATCTGAATGAATGGAATATGGCGGCAGTGGTCCTGCCGCCATATTCCCGTTCCGCACCTCCCCGCGGGCGGCGGGGACCGCTGAAATCAGGAAACAGAAACGAGGTAATCCCATGAGCGAGTATGTTGTCGAGTTGAAGAACATTACCAAACGTTTTCCTGGTGTCGTCGCATTGAAAAATATGTCTATTGGCATCCGGCCGGGAGAGATCCACGGCCTGATCGGCGAAAATGGCGCCGGCAAGTCCACCTTGATCAAGGTGCTCACCGGCGTTCACACTCCTGAGGAGGGGGAGATCTACGTGGACGGCCAGAAGGTCGTCTTCCACAACCCCGTCCAGTCCCGCGAGGCGGGCATTGCCTGCGTATACCAGGAGCTGAACATCGTCAAGCAGCTGTCTGTCACGGATAACGTTTTCATGGGACGCGCCGTCAAGAAAAACGGCCTTCTGGACTACCCCAGAATGTACGAGGAAGCCAAGCAGGCCCTGACCACGCTGGGCCATCCCGAAATTGATGTTAAAATGGAATGCGGCAAGCTGGGTACCGGCCAGCAGCAGATGGTGGAGATCGCCAAGGCTGTGTCGCTGGACGCCAAGCTGATTATCATGGACGAGCCGACTTCCTCCCTGGGCAAGGAGGAGATCAACCAGCTGATGGAGACGGTCCGGGGCCTGAAGGCCAAGGGCGTGGCCATCCTGTTCGTCTCTCATAAATTGGAAGAGCTGTTCGAGCTCTGCGACCGGGTCACCGTCATGCGGGACGGCGAACATATCGTCACCCAGGACATCGGTGACATGACGGAGGACTCCCTGATCAACGCCATGGTGGGCCGGACGCTGGACAACCTGTATCCCAAGGAGTTCGGCGTCAAGGGCGACGTGTGGCTGGAGGCCAGGAACCTCAACGAGGCCGGCGTCCTCCATGACGTGAGCTTCAAGGCCTACGGCGGCCAGATCACCGGCTTTGCTGGCCTGGTGGGCGCCGGGCGGACGGAGACCATGCGGGCCATCTTCGGCGCCGACAGGTTGGACAGCGGCGAGATCTACGTCAAGGGGGAGAAGGTACATATCCGGACGCCCAAGGACGCCATCAAGAAGAAGATTGCCTTCCTGACCGAGGACCGCAAGGGCCAGGGTCTGGTGCTGTCCCTGGACGTGCGGACCAACCTCATTCTGGCCAATATGAAGGGCTTCTCCAACGGCCCCTTCCTGAACAAGGGGAAGATTGAGAAGTCCGGCCAGGACAATGTGGAGTCCCTGCGGATCAAGACTCCGTCCCTGGACGAGGTGACGGCCCAGCTCTCCGGCGGCAACCAGCAGAAGGTGGTTATCGGCAAGTGGGTCAACACCGACGCGGACATCTTCATTTTCGACGAGCCCACCCGCGGCATCGACGTGGGCGCCAAGATCGAGGTCTACCATGTCATGAATGACCTGGTCAAGGCCGGCAAGTGTGTGATCATGGTCTCCTCCGAGCTTCCGGAGATCCTGGCCATGAGTGACCATGTGGTGGTCATGCGGGGCGGCCGGGTCATGGCCAATATCGACCGTGATACCCCGCACTTCAACTCTGAGGATATCATGAAAGCGGCCTGGGGAGGAGAATTAGACTGATATGAAAAAGAAGAATTCCGGAAAAGAGCTTTTGCAAAAGCTCGGCACCCTGATGGCGCTGGCGCTGCTGGTTCTCATTTTCTGCGTGATGATGCCCGATAAGTTCCCGCGGATCAGCAATATCATGAACATCTTCAAGCAGGCTTCCATCAACTGCCTGATCGCCTCCGGCATGCTGTGCGCCCTGATTACCGCCGGCATCGACCTGTCCGTGGGTTCCAACTGCGTGCTGTGCACCTGCACCATCGGCGTGCTGGTCCAGAACTTCGGCATCACCAGCATGCCGCTGCTGATCATCGCCGGCCTGGCGGTGAGCACGTTTGCCGGCTTTGTCAACGGCATTCTGCTGACCCGTTTGGACCTGCCCCATCCCTTCGTGTCCACCTTGGGCATGAAGAACGTGCTGTGGGGCCTGGCCCTGGTGATTACAGGGTCGAAATCCATTGCCTTTACCAACACCGGCGTGGACAACCTGATGTGGATCGGCGGCGGCTCCCTTTTCAAGACCGAGACCTTCCCCGGCATCCCCTTCAGCTTCATCCTGGTGCTGATCGTGTTCGGCATCTTCCACGTGTTCCTGACCCGGTCCGCCCTGGGCCGCCAGATCTACTGCGTGGGCGGCAACCCCGAGGCGGCGCGCCTCTCCGGTATCCCCTCCAAGAACGTGCTGACCTTCGTCTACTCCCTGTCCGGCTTCATGGCCGGCATGGCGGGCGTGGTGTCCGTGGGTCGTCTGGCTTCTGCCAACGGCAATGCCGGCTCCACCTATGATACTGATGCCATCGCGGCCTGCATCATCGGTGGCGCCTCCTTCACCGGCGGCAAGGGCACCATCTGGGGCACCCTGATCGGCGCCCTGCTGATGGCGGTCATCCGCAACGGCCTGAACCTGATGGGCGCCTCCAACGACATTCAGTACATCGTCATCGGCGCCGTCATCATTCTGGCGGTCACCATCGACGTGTTCCGGAACAAGGCTGAGGCCAGGGCCCGGAAGATGGCTGCCCAGTAAGCGGACATCCTTTGGAGCGCATTTGAAACGTGAAACGGCGGGGACTGCGGTTCCCGCCGTTTTTCCTGTCCGCCCCTTTCGGCGTGACAAGACGGCGGAGATGTGCTAAGATAGAGACCCGGCAGGACTGCGGTCCCGCTGGCATCAATTTGAACGAGCGAGGTGTCCCCCATGAACCAAAGAGAGCTGGGTGAGCTGCGCCGCCGGTTCCGGCCGGAGAAGAGCGCCATCAGCCGTGTTTACGGCTGCTATGTGAACAGCAGCCGCGAGATCATCGCCTATATCGACCAGTCCCTGGGCCTCATGCCCCAGGAGGAGGCGGAAAAATACCTGGGCCTGCTGAAAAAGGCCCTGTCCGGCACCCTGGGCCGGAACCTGATTGACATCGTGTTTTCCACCCAGCAGGTGGCGGACAGCGAGGAGCACCGCCTGCTCTCCGCCCTGCGGACGTCCGAGCTGAAGGACGCGGAGGCCCGGGATGCCTTTTACCAGCAGGTCATCGGCTCCCTGGACATGGGGGAGAACAACTATCTGATCCTGCTGGGGGCCGACGCCTATGATGTGCCCCACCGGGGCAAGGACGGCGAGGTAGACCGGGATGCCTGCGAAGAGGTGTTCCGCTACTTCGTCTGCTGCGTCTGCCCGGTGAAGGATGGGACGCCGGAGCTGGGATACTTCCATGGGGAGAACGAGTTCCACATCTCTATGGAGAAGCAGATCGTGGGCCAGCCGGAGCTTGGCTTTTTGTTCCCGGCCTTTGATGACCGGACGGCCAACCTTTACAACGCCCTGTTTTACAGCCGGAAGCCGGACGAGCTCCATCAGGAGTTCATTGACGCAGTGTTCCGCACAGAGCCGCCCATGTCCGCCGCCGAGCAGCGGGAGACCTTTCAGTCCGCCCTGTGCGGCACTCTGGAGGGGGCGTGCAGCATGGAGGTGGTGCAGTCTGTCCACGACTACCTGCGCCAGCGGATCCAGGAACACAAGGAGAGCCGGGACCCGGAGCCGCTGGCTGTCACCGCAGGCGAGGTGAGCGGCGTGCTGCGGAACTGCGGCGTGCCGGAGGAGCGGGTGGAGGCGTTCCAAACCGCCTGCGGCCAGTCCTTTGGCGAGGGGGCGCTGACCCCGGCCAACCTGATCGACGCCAAGCACTTCGCGGTCAAGACCGCCGACGCCACTATCCAGGTGGACCCGGAGCGGAGCTATCTGGTGGAGGCCCGGGTCATCGACGGACGGCGCTACCTGCTGGTACCGGCGGACGAGAGTGTGGAGGTCAACGGTCTGGGGGTCCGGATTGCCGCCGCCAAAGACGGCGGAGAGACTACATAAACAGGGAGGAAGGAATATGCTGAAGCAGATCCTGATCGACGCCGACACCGGCATTGATGATTCCATCGCCATTCTGTTTGCCCTGAAGCGGCCGGACGTCCGGGTGATGGGCGTCACCACCGGCTTCGGCAACACCACCGCCCGGCAGGCGGCGGAAAACAGTCTGCGGCTGATCCGACTGGCCGGTGCGCCTTATGAGGTGCCGGTGGCGGTTGGAGCCACGGAGCCGCTGGCGGGGAACTGGAAGGGGCCGGATCCCCACATCCACGGGCCCAACGGCATCGGCGGGGTGGAGCTGCCGCCTTCGTCCCAGCAGCCGCTGGAGGAACCGGCCTGGGCGTTCATCGCCCGAATGGCCCGGGAGCACCCCGGCGAGCTGACCTTGGTGACGCTGGCCCGAATGACGAATCTGGCAAAGGCTCTGGAGATAGAGCCGGATCTGCCCCGGCTGTTGAAACGGGTGGTGTTCATGGGCGGCACGTTCCACGCGCCGGGAAACGTGTCCCCGGTAGCGGAGGCCAACATCGCAGGGGACCCGGAGGCGGCGGACCGGGTGTTCCAGGCGGGCTTTGACCTGACCATGGTGGGGCTGGATGTGACTCAGAAGGTGCGGCTGACCACGGACCATGTGGCGATCCTGGACAAGTACGCCGCGCCGGAGAACCGGCCCATTGTGGACTATCTGAAGCAGGCACTGCCCTTCTACTTCCGGTTCAACCGACTCCAAAACAACTGTCTGGACCACTGCCCGGTCCACGACCCGCTGGCCATGCTGGCGGCGGTGGATCCCAGTGTGGTGACGGTGCGGACCATCCCCGCCCGGGTGGAGTGCGGCGGCAGCTTCTGCCGGGGCATGGTGGTGGCGGATCTGCGGGAGCATCCCATCGAGGCTCCCGGCGTCTCCATCTGCGTGGATGTGGACAGCCGCCGGGCCCTGGAAGAGCTGCTCACCACCTTTATGGCATGAGGGAGGAGAAGGACATGCGCGTTGTCAACTTCGGGTCCCTGAATATCGACTACGTCTACCGGGTGGACCACTTCGTCCAGCCCGGAGAGACCATGAGCGCCCAGTCCCTGCAGATCCAGTGCGGCGGCAAGGGGCTGAACCAGTCCGTGGCTCTGGCTCGGGCCGGGGTGGAGACCTGGCACGCGGGCCTCATCGGGCCGGAGGGGCATTTTCTGAAGGAGACGCTGGACCGGGCAGGCGTCCACACCCGGTTTGTGGAGGAGTCCGCAGGCAGTACCGGCCACGCCATCATCCAGGTGGACAGCACCGGCCAGAACAGCATCCTGCTCCACGACGGGGCCAACGGCCGCCTGACCCCGGACTTTGTGACGGCGGTGCTGGATCAGTTCTCAGCCGGGGACACGGTGCTGCTGCAGAATGAGACCAGCTGCGTGGAGGAAATCATCCACCAGGCGGCCCGCCGGGGGATGCGGACGGCCATGAATGCGGCTCCCGCCAATGAGAAGCTGGTGGGCCTGCCGCTGGAGGCGCTGTCCTGGCTGTTGGTGAACGAGGTGGAGGGTGCCTTTCTGGCGGGAACGGAGGCGCCGGAGGCGATTCTGGACACGCTGGCGGCGCGGTACCCGGAGACCACTGTGGTGCTGACCTTGGGAGAACAGGGCGCTGCTGCAGCGCGAGGGGGCTGGCGGGCCTGGGGCCCAGCCCGGAAAACGGCGGTGGTGGACACCACTGCGGCGGGAGACACCTTCACCGGCTACTTCCTGCGCCGGGCGCTGGAGGGCGGCACACTGGAAGAGGCACTGTCCCTGGCCGCGGCGGCTAGCGCCCTGGCGGTGTCCCGGCCCGGCGCGGCGGATGCGGTGCCGGGATATGAAG
>OHWE01000683.1_pt1 | contig 13667 bp, 15 predicted proteins | sample 1579661 | NCBI WGS metagenome assembly OHWE01 (sample SAMEA3882552, study PRJEB24775) | human gut metagenome | biome: human-associated habitat; feature: intestine environment; material: feces | place: Netherlands | collected 2009/2010 | reverse complement strand
GGGCGCCGTCAGGTCCGCGGTATCTCCCTTGCCGATGATCCGCTCCCCCAGTCCCAGGCGGCTCAACAGGCTGAAGGTCCGGGAACTCTCCGGCGCAGCCATCTCTGCCGGTGCCACCGCCGTAAAGAAGGGCTTTTGGAACTGGACGGAGAACACCGTTCCGTGGAAGGAGTTGGTGCACACATAGGCGGCATCCCGGAACAGACCCAGAAACTCCGCCGGACCGGCGCTGAGAATGCAGCGGGCCTTGGGGTGGACCTTCTGGCGTACGCCGCACAGCTGCACCACCGGCAGCCCCGTCTCCTCCGCCAGGCGGCGGATATAGGGTGCCAGGGCGTCGGGGCGGCTGATGCAATAGCAGAGGATATAGCCCCGGCCCGCGCCTCCGTCCCTGGCCGCGGCCGCCCAATCCGTTCTCTCCAGCAGCAGCGTGGGATCCAGCACCACCGGCACGTCCTTCCCGGTGATGTCCCGGACAATGCCCTGCCCCTGCCGCTCCCGGACGGACAAGTGGGAGAAGGACTCCAGATAGGTCCGCAGCTCCTCCTCCATGCCGTCCGGGATGCGGGGGATGCCGAAGGATGGGGCATAGGCGATCTTCCGCTTGTGGGAGAAGGCCCCGAAGAACACCGGGTCGAACCGGCCGTCGGGGAAGATCTTCGGGTTCCAAATCTGGTCACTGCCGGAGAGCAGCACATCGTAGGGCAGCTCCGCCTGCCGCAGCTCCTCCAGGCTCTGGTAGCGGCGGCCGGAAATGTTCAGATTCTCCCGGGAAAATGCCTCAAACCGCTCGTATCGGGCCTTCAGCGGGCCATAGTGCAGGGCGGTGTGGGCGTCATGGGCGGCGCTTCCCAGGCCAGTGGGCCGCTGGAACAGGGTATTGTCCTGGTTCACGTAGTAGTCGATGATCTCGCATTCGCTCCCCAGGGACGCCACCGCCCGCTCCGTGGCGTAAGCCTGCAGCATGGCGCCGTAGTGATGGATATGGTAAAAGGTCAGCAGTCCTGTTTTCACCAAGTTTCTTCCTTTCCGCAGTCCGGATATCCCGCCGGGCGGGTCACTGTCTGTCCAGAATGGCGGCGTCCCGGGGTGCCAGAAGGTCGTCCTCCGCCACCCAGTCCGCCACATCCACCACGTCGAACGCCGTGGCGGTCCGGCGGATCACCACCTCTTTCAGCCCGGCGTTGATGACCAGCCTCCGGCACATGGAGCAGGAGGTGGCATCTCCCAGCAGTTCCCCGGTCCGGGCGTCCCGGCCCACTAGGTACAGCGTGCCGCCCACCATGTCCCGCCGGGAGGCGGAGATGATGGCGTTCGCCTCTGCATGGACGCTGCGGCACAGCTCATACCGCTCTCCCCGGGGGACCTGCATGGCCTCCCGGGAGCAGTAGCCCAGATCCACGCAGTTGGCCCGCCCCCGGGGCGCACCGTTGTAGCCGGTGGAGATGATCTCGTCGTTTTTCACGATGATGGCCCCATAGACCCGGCGCAGGCAGGTGGCCCGCTCCAGAACGGTCTGGGCGATATCCAGGTAGTAGTTGGCTTTGCTGATCCGGTCCATGGGCGACACCTCTTTCTATCGAGTTCCTCTATTGTATCATGATGCCGCCGCAGTTTGCAAGAACTCTCCCCACTCTGGAAGGGATTTCTGTTGGAAGTCACCCCAGGGGGCGCCGGAGCCCGTTCTCCAGCCCCGCCCGCACGGCGATCATCTCTGCGGCCACGGACACGGCAATCTCCTCCGGCGTCTGGGCGCCGATGGCCAAACCGATGGGAGCGTGAAGGCGGGCGTACTCCTCGTCTGTGAACCCCGCCGCCAGCAGCCGCTCCCGGCACAGGGCCAGCTTCCTCTTGGAGCCAATGCAGCCCAGGTATTTGGCGCCGCTGCGCAGCACCTGAGTCAGCACCTCGTAGTCCGCCTGATGGCCCCGGGTCATCACCACCACATAGTCCTCCGGCGTCACCGTCACCTGTTCGGACAGCCAGGCGAAGTCCCCGCAGAGGGTCTTTTCTGCTTTGGGGAACAGCGCCGGGTCCGCGAACTCCGGCCGGTCGTCGTACACCACGGGGCGGAAGCCCAGGGAAGCCAGCACCGGCACCAGGGCCTGAGACACATGTCCGCCGCCGAAGAGATAGGTCCGCCCGGCCTTCACCACCGGGATGGACAGCCACTTCCGGGCAAAGACCGCCTGATTCCCGCACAGGAGCTCCAGCTCCTCCGGCAGGATATCCAGATGACGGGGCCCGGTCCGGTCTGCCAGGCCCATGGCCGTCACCTGCTCCCCCTCGATCCGCCGCAGGAGCCAGGTGTCCCGGTTTCCGCCGTCCGCCTCGATCAGATCCCGCAAAACGGCGATGATCCTCTGCTCTCCCGCGGGGAGGTACTGGAACTGCACCGTCACTCCCCCGCCGCAGACCATGCCCAGGCTGGCGGCGTCTCCCAGGGTAAAGCGGAACTGCCGCAGGGCGTCGCCCCCCCGCTCCAGCAGCTCCGCCGCCAGGCGCTGGCACTCGAACTCCACGTTTCCGCCGCCGATGGTTCCGGTGATCCCGCCGCCGGGGAACACCGCCATCATGGCCCCGGCCCCTCGGGGGGTGGAGCCGTCGGAGGCGGCGATGCTCACCAGCTCCACCGGACGCCCCTCCTCCAGAGCGTGGACGATCTCTCTGAAAAATTCCCGCATATCAGCCGATTCCTCCGTTCACAGCGCCCAGGATCAGGACCAGTACCGTCACGCCGCAGTACAGATATTTTGCCGTCGGGTAAAACCAGCGGCCCAGAGGGCGCCGCCGGGCCAGATTCACCTGAACCAAGCAGTCCTCCTTTTTCAGCACCCAGTAGAAGAACACCCCCGCCAGCAGCGCGCCGATGGGACAGGCGTAGATGGAGCAGACATCCATCCAGCCGGAGACGATGCCCTGGATGCACAGCCCCACGGCCAGGCCCACGACGCCGATCACCGCCACAGCAGTCCCCCGGCTGAGGTGCAGCTTCTCCTGCAGGGTGGCGGTGGGAGCCTCGAACAAGTTCACCAGGGACGTCACCCCGGCGAACAGCGCCGCCACAAAGAACACCGCCATGAGGATCCGGCCTCCCGGCATCCCCCGGAACAGGTTGGGCAGGTAGATGAACATGAGGCCAGGGCCGCTCTGGGTCAGGGTCTCCCCCGCCGTGGCCATGGCCGGGATAATGACCAGGGCGCTGAGGATCGCGGCCATGCTGTCAAAGAACGCCACTGTCCGGGCAGACTCCGGCACGTCCGCCTCTTTGGAGAGGTAGGACCCGTAGATCAGGGTGCCGTTCCCTGCCACCGACAGAGAGAAGAACGCCTGTCCCAGAGCGTAGACCCATACCATGGGGTCCAGCAGTCCCTCCGGCTTCAGGACAAAGATGTAGCGGTAGCCGTCCGCCGCGCCGGGCAAGGTGGCAATGTAGATGGCCAGCCCCACGAACAGGCAGAAGAACAGGGGCATCATCACCTTGTTGGCCCGCTCGATGCCGCCGCCGATGCCAAAAGCCATGATGAGCAGCGTGCCCGCCATAGCGGCCACCTGCCAGCCGGTGTTGCCCCAGGAGGACGCCGCGGTGTTGAAATAGGCGGTGAATGCCTCCACCCCTTGGTTCTCCAGCGCAGCGCCCGTAAAGGACGCCACGGCGTACTTCAAAATCCAACCAACCACCACGGAATAGCCGATGGCCATGGCCAGAGAGCCCGCCACCGGGATGAGGCCCAGAGCCTCGCCCCAGCCCCGCCGGCCTGTGCGCCTCTCTGCCGCCGTGCCGAAGGCCGCCACGGGTCCGCCGGATGCGGCCCGGCCGAAGGCCATCTCGCCGATGACGCCGGTGGAGGCAATCAGCACCACAAAGATCACATAGGGGATCAGGAAGGTGGCCCCGCCGTAGGCGGACATCCGGGATGGAAACAGCCAGATGTTCCCCATCCCCACCGCGGAGCCAATGCAGGCCAGCTTGAATCCCCATCGGGACCGAAAGCTGTCCCGTCTTGTCTGTTCCATGATTTTTTCCTCTCTTCTCTCAAAACTGCGGCGGCCCGCCGCGGCGCGCGTCAGCCGGCGCCCCGCTTTTGCAGCTCCTCACCCAGCAGGCGCACTGCCTGGTCCAGATAGAATTGGAGCGGCTGGGATTCCCCCACGGCCAGCCGGATGCTGCATCGCTGAGAGGGCAGCAGAATCTTCACCGCCTCGCTGCCGCCAATGGCCTCCGCCATCCGGGGAGAGACCTCCCCCAGCAAGCCGTTGGGCGTCAGCACACCGATGGGCCCCAGCAGGATATCCGCCCGCCGGGCGTTGAACGCCACGGCGTTCTCGCCGGTGGCGCCGTCGTCCGCCCCCGCCCGCAGCATAGCGGCGGTGGCCAGAGAGTTGGTCCCCAGCGCCCGCACATGGAGACTGGGCCACTTTTTCTTCACAGCCTCCACCAGGCCCCGGCCCATGCCGCCGCCCTGGCCGTCCACCACGGCCACCAGCAGTTCCCCACGCATCATTCTCTCCATTCCTCCATTTTCAGATCTCCCTTTCAGCATACCCATTCCGCCCCCGCTTGTCAACTTCTTCCGCAGCGTCCATCGCGCCTTGCAGAGCGCCTGCGCCCACCCTTGTATTTTTCCCGCATGGCAGCTACAATGGGAGGCGCACCACCGTGTCAAAAAATTTTTGGAGATGTTGAAGAAATCCGGCCCGCAGTCCCGTATGATAGATGTCGGACGACAAAAGGAGGTGGCGGCACGGCGTGAACAAACTGACAAACGCGTCCTTTTCCCAGCTGGTGGTCCAGTATGAGCGGCTGGTCTACACGGTCTGCTTCCAGCTGGTGCGGGACGCCGCCGCGGCCGAGGACCTGACCCAGGAGACCTTCCTGTCCGCCTACCTCCACCGGGACGCCATCCCTCCCGGCTATGAGCGGCAGTGGCTGTGCCGCGTGGCTACCAACAAGGCCAAGGACTACTTACAGAGCGCCTATCAGCGCCACACCCTGCTGCCGGGAGAGGACAATATCCCGCCGGGGCTGTCTCCCCCTGCGGAGGAGACGGTCCTGCGCAGGTCGGCTGCAGCTGAAATCCGGGACCTGATCCTCCATATGCGCCAGCCCTACCAGCCGGTGTGCCGGCTGTGCCTGCTGGAGGAAAAGACACCGGAGGAGGCGGCCCTGGCGCTGGGCCGGCCGGTAAAGACCATCCATACACAGCTGTCCCGGGGCAAGCGGATGCTTCGGGAGGCATTGGAAAGGAGTGGGAACGATGACATGCTTTCGCCCTGACGGGCATTTGACGGACGCGGCCCTGACCGCCCTTGTCCGGGGGGACTGCCTGGAGGAGCTGGACCGCCTGGAGCTGGCGGAACATCTGGCCTACTGCGACCAGTGCCTCCAGCGGTACACAGAGCTGCTGTCTGAGGGACCGATGCTGACCCCCGCCCGCTCCTGCCGGGAGAGCCTGCGGCGCCGGATCCGGCAGCGGGCCGTCCAGCTTGGCGTCAGCCGGTACGCCACGGCCGCGGCGGCAGTGACCCTGGCCCTGACGCTGCTGTGGGGCAGCGGAAACCTGTCCGGACGGGTGCATTCCACTGCGCCCTCGCTTCTGGAGCGGGCGGGCACTGCCCTGACAGAGTGGACCGACGCCTGGCCACAGGCGTGGGAGGAGGCCCTCTCCGGCTTCTCCGGCCTATTTGACAATTTCGGCGTCTCGCCGCGGAATGATCTGACACAAGGAGGTACACACCCATGACCCATCGAAATGGATTCCTGCTCTTCATCTCTTCCTGCCTCTCCGGCTGCGGACAGATGTATCAGGGCTATATGAAGCGGGGCCTATCCCTGCTGCTGGCCTTCTGCCTGATCCTTTTTGCCTCCACCTATTTCTTTCTGGGGGCACTGGCGCTGTTTCTGCCGGTGATCTGGCTGTATGCCTTTTTCGACAGCTATGCGCTCCGGAGCCAGCTGGCCGCCGGCACCGCGCCGGAGGACGCCTTCCTCTTCGGCCTGTCCGATATGGACAGCAAACGGCTGGGAGAGCTGCTGCGCAAGCGTCACAGTCTCATCGGCTGGGCGCTGGTGGTAGTTGGCGTCTATATGCTCTACGACATACTGTTGAGCCAGCTGGGCGGTCTCTTCTTCGGTTGGTTCGGGGAGTGGCTCTACGGACTGCTGCGCTATGGCCTGCCCCGCCTGGTCATCACCGTGCTGGTGATCCTGCTGGGCCTGTGGTTTATCCGGGGCCCCAAGGACAAGACGCCCATTGACGACGAGATCCCCCCCTTTGCGCCGCCTGCCTCCAGCGCGGCCGGGGCTTGCGCCGCCGATCCGGCGGAGGCCAGGGCGGAAGACGTTGCATCAGACCGCTCCGCTGCGGGAAACGCCCCGGAGGGAGAGGAGGCCCACCGTGATGAACAGCCCTGAGCAGACGCCGGAATCCCGTCCGGCCCGGGATCGCCGGGTGGGCACCTTCACCTTCGGCGCCGTGCTGGTGATCTGCGGTGCGCTGATGCTGGTGAGCATGTTCTTCCCCTCCCTGGATCTGACCCTGGCCCTGCAGCTCTCGCCCCTGATCTTGGTCTGTCTGGGCGTGGAGGTGCTGCTGGCCAGCCGTTCCGGCGGGAAAATCCGCTACGACTGGGTGGGCATGGTGCTTTGCTTCGTCCTGGTCACCGCAGCGCTGGTGTTCTTCGGCATCGCCTGGTGCCTGGTGTACCACCCGGAGGCCGTCATCCACTACTGATACGGGTCTGCGAAGGCCCCGGTGCAATGCACCGGGGCCTTACCCTTTCTTCTTGGTTTTCCCGGGAAAATCCGGTATAATGGAGAAAATACCTGCCGCAGAAAGGAAGAATCCTCATGTCTGATTCGTTTGAAATGCGCCCCATCGCCCGCATCCGCAGCGACTTCGGCTCCAAGTTCGGCGTCCCTCGTCAGAGCGGTCTGGTGGACGCGTTGGAGGCCGCCGTGGTGTTCGAGGAGCCCTACCGCAATCCTGACGCCCTGCGGGGGCTGGAGGGATTCTCCCACATCTGGCTGATCTGGGCCTTTCACCAGTCCCAGCGGCCGGAATGGTCCCCCACAGTCCGGCCGCCCCGGCTGGGAGGCAATCAGCGGGTGGGAGTCTTTGCCAGCCGCTCCCCCTTCCGGCCCAATCCCATCGGCCTCTCCTCTGTGCGGCTGGACCACATCGCGTACACGGACGCCTTGGGCCCGGTGCTCCATGTCCGTGGCGCAGACCTGGTAGACGGCACCCCCATCCTGGACATCAAGCCCTACCTCCCTTACGGGGACTGCCACCCGGAGGCCGCCGGCGGCTTTGCCAGCGAGCCGGCGCGTCCCACGCTGGAGGTGGAAATCCCACCCGCCCTGCTGGACCAACTGCCTCCGGACCGGCGGGAGGCCCTGCGGGATGTGTTGGCCTTGGATCCCCGTCCCCGGTATCAGCAGGACCCGGACCGGGTGTACGGCTTCCTCTTCGCCGGGCAGGAGGTGAGATTCACCGTGGATGGAGACCGCCTGCAGGTCGTGGACATCAAATGAACGCAAGGCACCCCGGGATATTTCCCGGGGCGCCCGTCTTTTCCGGGCACTCAGCGCATGGCCAGCGTCACGTCGCCGGTCACCGCCAGCTCGCCGTGGTTGTAGACCTCGGCGGAGCAGGTGGCAATGGCCTTCTCCACCCGCTCGGAAGCCATCTTGGCGTGGATCTCGATGGTATCTCCCGGCAGGATCTTCTTCAGAAACCGCACATTATTGATCCCCAAGAACAGGGGGATCTTCCCCGCATACCGCTCCGCGGACAGCAGCAGGATATCCGCCGTCTGGGCCATGCATTCCACAGAGTACACGCCGGGCAGCACCGGCTCACCGGGGAAGTGGCCCTTGAAAATCTCGCGGGCCGGGTCCACAAAAAATGTGGTCACGATGTGGTCGCCTGCCTCCATCTCCTCCACGGTATCCACCAGCAGCATGGGGTCTCGGTGGGGGATGATGGCCTTGATCTCTTCTTTGGAAAGCTTCATGATAGTGGTTCCTCTCTTTCGCGCAAAACGCTCCGTATATAAGCCGCGCCGGGACAGCGGCACGGCTCTGCCTCTTTTTATTGTACTGCCGACAGTGCAAAATGCAAGAGATAATTTGCGCTCCGGATCACAAAAGAGAGCCGCCCTCCCGGGCGGCTCTCTCATTTTCCAGATGGGGTGCCTTACTTCGCAGCCTTGGCGGCCTTGATGGCCTCGATCAGCATGGGGGTGACCTTGAACAGGTCGCCGCAGATGCCGTAGTCGGCAATCTCGAAGATGGGCGCAGTGTCGTTCTTGTTCACCGCGATGATGCACTCGGAGTCCTGCATACCGGCCTTGTGCTGGATGGCGCCGGAGATGCCCAGGGCGATGTACACCTTCGGATGCACCGTCTTGCCGGTCTGGCCCACCTGATGGTCGGCAGACAGCCAGCCGGAGTCGATGGTGGCACGGGAGCCGCCCACGACGCCGCCCAGGACGTCCGCCAGCTCCTCAGCCAGCTTGATGCCGCCCTCGACATCCTTGCTGATGCCGCGGCCCACAGACACGATGTAGTCCGCGCCGATCAGGTCCACCAGCTTCTTGGCGGCCTTCACGACCTCCACAACCTCGGTGTTCAGGTCGCTCTCGCTCAGCTGGAAGCTGGGCTTCACGATCTCGCACGCATCCGCCTTGGCCTGGTCGAAGACGTTCTTCTTCATCACGCCGGGGCGCACCGTCGCCATGCAGGGACGGAACCGCGGGCAGATGATGGTGGCCATCAGGTGGCCGCCGAAGGCCGGACGGGTCATCTTCAGGTTCCGGTCCTCCATATCCCACTTCTGGCTGTCCACGTCCAGGGTGCTGGACTCACGCAGGAACTGGATGTAGTTCGCCACATCCACGTCCAGGTGGGTGCAGTCGGCGCACAGGCCGGTATGCAGACGGGCCGCGCAGCGGGGCCCCAGGTCACGGCCGATGTTGGTGGCGCCGATCAGGAACGCCTCGGGCTTCAGATCCTCGATCACGTCGCAGATGACCTTGGCATAGGCATCGGTGTTGTAGACGGCCAGCAGGGGGCTCTCGCACACCAGCACCTTGTCGGCGCCGTAGCCGCCCAGCTCCTTGGCAGCGGACTCGATGCCCTCGCCGCCCAGCAGCAGGCCGCACAGGTTCACGCCCAGCTCGTCGGCCAGGTCGCGGCCCTTGGAGATCAGCTCAAAGTCGGTGGGCATCAGTTTGCCCTCGCGCTGCTCGCAGAAGACCCACACATCCTTGAAAGCAGCGATATCAGCGCTATTGAAATTGGACATTGTTCAAATACTCCCTTCTCAGATGATGTGCTTGGCGGCCAGAATGGAAGCCAGCTCCTCGCAGGTCTCTTTGCCGGCACCCTCCAGCATCTTGCCGGCGCCCTTCTGGGGCGGGGTGAAGCTCTTGAAGATGTTGGTGGGAGAGCCCTTCAGGCCGATGGTGGTGGCGTCGATCAGGGGATGATCCTTCAGCTTCTCATAGTCAAAGGTCTCCAGCGGCTTGTTGTAGGTGGCATAGATGCCGTCGATGCTCATATAGCGGGGCTCGTTCAGCTCCTTGATGCAGGTAAGCAGGCAGGGAGTCTTGACCTTGATGGTCATGTAGCCGTCCTCCAGCATCCGCTTGACGGTGATGGTGTCGCCGTCCTTCTGGATGTCGGCGGCGTAGGTCACCTGGGGCAGATGCAGCTTCTCGGCAATCTGGGGACCCACCTGGGCAGTGTCGCCATCGATGGCCTGCCGGCCGCACATGACGATGTCGTCAGCCTCTACGCCGATCTTGTTGATAGCCGCAGCCAGGATCTGAGAGGTGGCGTATGTATCGGAACCGCCGAACTCGCGGGCGGACACCAGCACGGCCTCGTCAGCGCCCATAGCCAGCGCCTCGCGGAGCATACCGGCAGCGGGAGGCGGACCCATGGTCACCACAACAACCTTGCAGCCGGTGGCGTCCTTGATCTTCAGGGCCGCCTCCAGGGCGTTCATATCGTCGGGGTTGGTGATGGTCTGCATGGACGCACGGTTCAGGGTGCCGTCCGGATTCACCGCCACCTTACCGGAGGTGTCGGGAACCTGCTTGATGGAAACAATGATTTTCATGTTAACCTTTACCTCCTATCTTACTTCACGCCCAGGCGGCTGGAAATAACCATCCGCTGGACCTCGCTGGTACCCTCGTAGATCTCGGTGATCTTGGCGTCGCGCATCATGCGCTCCACGGGATACTCGCGGGTGTAGCCGTAGCCGCCGAACAGCTGGACGGCGCGGCGCGTGACATCGGAGGCAGCCTCAGCGGCGAACAGCTTCGCCATGGAGGCGTCCATGGAATAGTCCTCGTGATTCTGCTTCTTCATGGCAGCAGCGTACACCAGGTACTGAGCAGCCTGCATCCGGGTGTGCATGTCGGCCAGCTGGAACTGAGTGTTCTGGAACTGGCTCAGGCGCTTGCCGAACTGGACACGCTCCTGCGTGTACTTGACAGCCTCGTTGACAGCGCCCTCGCCCAGGCCCAGGGCCTGCGCGGCGATGCCGATCCGGCCGCCGTCCAGGGTCTGCATGGCGATCTTGAAGCCCTTGCCCTCTTTGCCCAGCAGATTCTCCTTGGGAACGATGCAGTCCTCAAAGATCAGGTCGCAGGTGGAGGAGCCGCGGATGCCCATCTTCTTCTCGTGCTTGCCGGTGGAGAAGCCGGGGAAGTCCTTCTCCACGATGAAGGCAGAGATGCCGTGGTTGCCCTTGGACTTGTCAGTCATGGCGAACACCACGAAGGTATCGGCCACGTTGCCGTTGGTGATGAAGCACTTGGAACCGTTGAGGACGTAGTGGTCGCCCTCCAGCACCGCCAGGGTCTGCTGGCCGGAGGCGTCTGTGCCGGCGTTGGGCTCGGTCAGGCCGAAGGCACCGATCTTCTTGCCGGAGAGCAGGTCGGGCAGATACTTCCGCTTCTGCTCCTCGGTGCCGTGCTCAAAGATGGGGGCGCAGCACAGGGAAGTGTGGGCAGAAACGATAACAGCAGTGGTGCCGCAGACCTTGGCCAGCTCCTCCACGCACATGGCGTAGGACAGAACGTCGCCGCCGGCGCCGCCGTACTCCTTGGGGAAGTAAATACCCATCATCCCCAGCTTGGCCATCTTCTCGACGGTCTCCATGGGGAACCGCTCCTCTTCGTCGATCTCCTCAGCCAGAGGCTTCACTTCGTTCTCGGCGAATTCACGGTACATCTTCCGGAGCATCTGCTGCTCGTTTGTCAGATGAAAATCCATATACCATTAACTCCTTTTCTTGTTGGTGCTGACTTCAATTACTTGGAATAATCATAGAAGCCCTTGCCGGTCTTCTTGCCCAGCAGGCCGCCGCGAACCATCTTGCGCAGCAGCAGCGCGGGACGGTACTTGGAGTCGCCGGTCTCATTGTACAGGGTCTCCATAATGGCCAGGCACACGTCCAGGCCGATGAAGTCGCCCAGAGCCAGGGGGCCCATGGGATGGTTGGCGCCCAGCTGCATGGCCTTGTCGATGTCGGCCACGGAGGCGACGCCGGTCTCTACCAGGCCGATGGCCTCATTTATCATGGGGATCAGGATCTTGTTGACCACGAAACCGGGGGCCTCAGCCACTTCGACGGGCTCCTTGCCGATCTCCTGGGACAGCTTATAGACGAAATCGAAGGTCTCCTGGGTGGTGTTGGCACCCCGGATGATTTCCACCAGCTTCATGCTTGGCACGGGGTTGAAGAAATGCATGCCGATAACGGGATGGTTCAAGCCCAGACCCATCTCGGTGATGGACAGAGAAGAAGTGTTGGAAGCGAAGATGGCCTCGGGCTTGCACAGGCCGTCCAGCTCATTCAGCAGCTCCTTCTTGGTAGCCATGTCTTCCTTGACGCACTCGATGATGAGATCCGCGTCGGCGCAGGCGGACTTCTCCTCCACCAGCACGTTGGCCAGCAGGGCGTCCACAGCCTCCTGGGTCATCTTGCCCTTCTCCACCCGCTTCTGCAGGGAAGCAGCCAGCTTATCCTTGTGCTTCTGCGCGGAAGCGACGGAGCTGGCATACATCAGGGCGGTGTGGCCCTTTGCCGCGAAAACCTGCGCAATGCCGCTGCCCATGGTACCTGCGCCAAAAACTGCAACCTTCATGATTTTTCCTCCTGTTATTTTTGAATAAATTGTTTGGTTTCCTTGTTTCATGCCTTTCGGCACTCCAGGGGGCCGGGCTGTGCCGCCCCTCCGGGAGAACACAGAGTCATTCCGATATTGCCAATTTACTCACAAACTTTATTATAGGGTGACTGGCGGCATTTATCAAGTATAATTTGTGCAGTTTGCGAAAAATTTCACGTTTTTTACACTTCATACAAATTGTTCGTTAAACTTTATACAATTTTGTTAATGCATTCACAAGGCCCTTCGTTCCAGTTGTATCTGCCGGAAATCTCACAGCCTCTCGGCCGCCTCGCACCGGAGCCAAAATGCCAGGATCTCCTCCTTAGCCGCCTCCGCCCGGGAAAGAATGGCAGGGTGCCCACCGGATGCAAACAAGCGCACGGCGGCATGGGGCATCTGCGCCGCCATCGCCTTGTATTCCTCTTCCAAATCCTGTCTGCACATGGGGTCCTCCCGGCTCCCCATCAGGAGCACTGGCGGCCGCATCTGCTCCAGCGGGCCGCAGAACAGCGGCCGTCCGGAGGCGGCGCATCGCAACAGGGCATCCGTGTCCCGGTCCACCACCGCCTCCCAGTCCGGTCCCTGGCACCATGCATAAAATTCCCGGGCTGCCTTGTCTCTTTTGGCGCGGTCCCGCTCTGCTGTCAAATCCCGCGCAAACCCCGGGTGAAGGCTCCGCCCGTCAAAGCTGTCCGCCACTACGGCGCCTACTGCGCCGGGTGCCAGCAGGGCCGCGTTCATGGCGGCCCAGGCGCCGCCGCTGGTTCCCAGCAGACAGGGCCTCTCATAGCCCGCCGCCCGGATCAGGGCCAGGGCCTGCCGAGCCTCTTCCTGCCACAGGTCCGCCGGAAACGACTCCACCCGGTCGGAGCGCCCGTTTCCCAGAAAGTCCAGCAGCACACACCGGAAATGAGGCGTATAGAGTGGAAGCAACGGCTCAAACAGCCGGGATGAGGCGGTATTGCCATGGAGAAAGATCAGGACCGGGCCCTCGCCCGCCTCCTGATAAAACATGCTTCTGCCGCAGTAGGGCACCTTGGGCACATCGCTCCCCCCTCCCATTTGGGCTATCATATCATCTCTTTGCTTTCCGCGCAAGCAGGAAATCCACGCCGCCATTTACAGCGCCGGGTCTGTATGGTACAATAGCATTCTGAATGTACGGAGGACTCCCCGGCGGGGTCTTCCTGAAATCGGATCGGGAACCGACCCAGGAGGATGTTGACACATGCGGATGCGAAAGAAAAAGAATCTGATCCCCCGGATGGAGCGCTGCGGCGACCGCCTGATCCGGGAGCCCTACTCCATGCCGGGCAAGTGGCGGGAGCTGATGCCCCAGGCCCGGGAGCTGCGGCTGGAGCTGGGCTGCGGCAAGGGCCGCTTCACCGCCGGCACAGCGGCGGCGGAGCCGGACGTGCTGTTCATCGCTGTGGAGCGGGTGCCGGATGCCATGGTCATGGCCATGGAGCGGTGTG
>OHWE01000681.1_pt1 | contig 13682 bp, 6 predicted proteins | sample 1579661 | NCBI WGS metagenome assembly OHWE01 (sample SAMEA3882552, study PRJEB24775) | human gut metagenome | biome: human-associated habitat; feature: intestine environment; material: feces | place: Netherlands | collected 2009/2010 | reverse complement strand
ACGACGCAGATTGCAAAGACCACAGCGACGATAACCGTGAGCTTGTCAAGGTTTTGTTCCATGACGCCGGTTGCAGCGCTGGAATTGTACAGCGAGCTGGCAATCATATCCGAAACGCCGGTGCCCTTACCGGAATGCATCAGGACGAGAATCGTCAGCGCCACGGCAGAGACAGCCCAAACGACAAACAGAAGAATCTGGAACGGACCCATAGATAAGCTCCTTAATAGAACAATTCAAACTACAGTACTGTACCACAATCCCCCGCTCTCCCCTACCTGCCACTCGGGGACGGCGCGGAAATGGCAGAAATACCAAAAAGGGGATTGTCCGATTGTGGACAACCCCCTTGCTAGAAAACGGTATTTGTTTTCTCTTAGGCCTCGGTGGCGAGCACGCGGCCCGTCATCTCGGCGGAAGGCTCCAGACCAGCCATGGTGAGCATAGTCGGGGCGATATCGGAGAGACGACCGTCCTCGATACCGGTGAGCTGTGCCTTCTCATCAACGATGATGAACGGCACGCGGTTGGTGGTGTGCGCCGTAAACGGATGCTTGGAACCGTCGGAAGCAACGTCAAACATGTGATCGGCGTTGCCGTGATCGGCGATCTGCACGACCTCGTACCCATTGCGACGGGCCGCCTCGACGACTTTGGCCACACACGCATCGACAGCCTTCACCGCTTTCTCGATCGCCTCATAAACTCCCGTATGCCCCACCATATCGCCGTTGGCGAAATTCAGGCAGATGAAATCGTATTTCTGCCTGTCGAGTGCCCCGACCAGCTTGTCGGCCACCTCGTAAGCGCTCATCTCGGGCTGAAGGTCGTAAGTCGCCACCTTCGGAGAAGCGACCAGAATGCGGTCCTCGCCCTCGAACTCCTCCTCGCGGCCTCCGTTCAGGAAGAAGGTCACATGAGCGTATTTCTCCGTTTCGGCGATACGGAGCTGCGAAAGCCCCTGCCGGGCGACATACTCGCCGATCGTGTCGGCCACGTTCTCCTTGTCGAACAGGATATGCAGCCCCTCGAACTTGGCGTCATAGGGCGTCATACAGCAATAGTAGAGCGGCAGCGTGTGCATGCCCTGCTGCGGCATATCCTCCTGTGTGAGTACGATGGTCAGCTCCTTGGCCCGGTCGTTCCGGTAGTTGAAGAAGATCACCACGTCGTTCGGCCGGATCATACCGATCGGATTGCCGTCCTCGTCGATCCGCACGACGGGCTTCACGAACTCGTCGGTCACCCCTTCGTCGTACGACTTCTGCATCGCCAGCGCCATATCGGACGAATGTTCGCCCTTGCCCTCGACCAACAGGTCGTAGGCCACCTTCACACGCTCCCAACGCTTGTCGCGGTCCATCGCGTAATAACGGCCTACGATCGAGGCCACGACGCCCGTCGATCGTTCCCGCATGTGCTTTTCCAGCCGTTCGATGAATCCCTTGCCGCTGTACGGATCGGTATCGCGGCCGTCCATAAAGCAATGCACGTAGGTACGTTCGATGCCGTATTTATCGGCGATGTCCGTCAATTTGAGCAGATGATCCAGCGACGAGTGCACTCCGCCGTCCGAAACCAGTCCCATCAGGTGCACGCTCACCCCGTTCGATTTGGCGTATTCGAACGCCTTCACGATTTCGGGATTCTTCAGAATCGAATCGTCGCGGCAGGCCCGGTTGATCTTCACCAGATCCTGATAGACTACCCTGCCCGCACCGATATTGAGGTGCCCCACCTCCGAATTGCCCATCTGCCCATCGGGCAGGCCGACGTTTTCGCCGTCCGTACGCAACTGCGCATGAGGGTATTTACGGGTCATTTCCGAAATATAGGCAGGATGCACCTGTGCGATGACATCCCCCTTCTGTCCGTCGCCGATGCCCCAACCGTCGAGGATCATCAGCAATACTTTGCGATTACTCATCCGAAACATTACTTTACTTGTTCCACAATCAGTTCTACGGCCTTGTCGATAGCCGCCTGGATGCCATCGGGGTTCTTACCGCCCGCCGTCGCCAGGAAAGGCTGTCCGCCGCCGCCGCCGTTGATGGCTTTGGCCGCCTCGCGCACCACGACACCGGCATTGACTCCCTGCGCCACGATATCGTCGCCCAAAGCGACGGTGAGCGTCGGCTTGCCGTCATTGATCGATCCGATCACCAGTACGATATTCTTCGAACGCGAACGCACGGCGAAAGCGAGGTCCTTGATGAAATCCGGCCGGCGATCGGTCTGCGTAGCCATCAGCCGCATCCCGCCACGCTCGGGCGTAGAATCGACGATCTTCGCGGCCCACTCGGCCACCTGTTCGCGGCGGATGGCCTCCATCTCGTGCTTCAAAGCCTCGTTGCTTTCCATGATCTTCTTGATCGACTGAAGAATCTGCGGGTTATTGAGATAATCGGCCACGTTGCGCATCGTATCTTCGGCCGCATAGATCACCTCCTCGGCCTTCGCCCCCGTCGTGGCCTCGATACGTCGTACACCGGCGGAAATGGCGCTTTCGTTCAGGATCTTGAAGAACCCGATATTACCCGTAGCGCTCACGTGAGTACCGCCGCACAACTCGACCGAGGTGCCGAAGCGCACCATACGCACCCGGTCGCCGTATTTCTCGCCGAAGAGCATCATCGCCCCGGCCGCTGCAGCCTCTTCCTTGGTGGCATCGCGTTTCTCCTCGAGGGGATAGTTCGCGCGAATGGCACGATTGACCAGTTGCTCGACCCGGCGCAGCTCCTCGTGCGTCACCTTCTGGAAGTGCGAAAAGTCGAAGCGCAGGTATTCGGGCGTCACGAGCGAACCTTTCTGCTCGACGTGCGTACCGAGCACCTTGCGCAGCGCTTCATGCATCAGATGGGTCGCCGTATGGTTGTTGGCAGCCGCCTGACGTTTCTCCGGATCCACGACGGCCATGAAGGTCGCCTCGGGATTTTCGGGCAGTTGGGTAACGATATGGATAATCAGGCCGTTCTCCTTCTCGGTAGCCACGACCGGGATCCGTTCGTTGGCGGTTTCGATATAGCCGATATCGCCGATCTGACCGCCGGAATTGCCGTAGAACGGAGTGCGGTCGAACACCAACTGGTAGGAAACGCGTCCTTTGGAGGACACACGGCGGTAGCGGGCGATCTTCACCTCGGCGCTCAGCGTGTCGTAACCGATGAACTCGCTCTGCTTGATATGGATCAGCTCCTTCCAGTCGTCGGTATCGACCGCAGCAGCGTTGCGCGAACGCTCCTTCTGCGCCTGCAGCTCCTTCTCGAAGGCCTCCAGATCCACCTCGATCCCCTGTTCGCGGGCGATCAGCTCCGTCAGGTCGATCGGGAATCCGTAGGTATCGTACAACAGGAAAGCGTCCTTGCCGGAAATGCGTTCGCCGCCGCTCTTGCGAACCTCGGCCATCACGCCGTCCAACAGGTTGATGCCCGTAGCGAGCGTACGCAGGAAGGAGCTTTCCTCCTCCTCGATCACCTTCTCGATCAGCGTCTGCTGGGCCTTGAGCTCGGGGAACTGCCCGCCCATCTGATCGACCAGACCGGCCACCAGACGGCAGATGAAGGGCTCGTTGAAGCCCAGGTAGGTATAGCCGTAGCGGACGGCGCGGCGCAGAATGCGGCGGATCACGTAGCCCGCCTTCACGTTCGAAGGAAGCTGTCCGTCGGCGATCGAGAACGAAATGGCACGCAGGTGGTCGGCGACCACGCGCATAGCCACGTCGCACTTCTCATCCGCACCGTACGTTTTGCCAGACATGGCGGCGATGCGCTGGATCGTAGGTTGGAACACGTCGGTATCGTAATTCGACTTTTTCCCTTGCAGAATCATGCAGAGGCGTTCGAAACCCATGCCCGTATCGATACAGTTGGCCGCCAGGGGTTCGAGCGAACCGTTCGCCTTGCGGTTGAACTGCATGAAGACCAGGTTCCAGATCTCGATCACCAGCGGGCTGCCCTGATTGACCATCTCGCGGCCCGGCACGGCGGCAATCTCCGACTCGTCGCGCAGGTCGTAGTGGATCTCGCTGCAAGGTCCGCAAGGGCCTACGTCGCCCATCTCCCAGAAGTTGTCGTGCTTGTTGCCGCGGATGATGTGATCCGCAGGCAGGTATTGCAGCCAGATGTCGTAGGCCTCCTGGTCGAACGGCACCCCGTCTTCGGGACTTCCCTCGAACACGGTAGCGTACATGCGGCTCTTGTCCAGTCCGTACACCCCGGTCAGCAGCTCCCAGGCCCAGCCGATCGCCTCCTTCTTGAAATAGTCGCCGAACGACCAGTTGCCCAGCATCTCGAACATCGTGTGATGGTAGGTGTCATGGCCGACCTCCTCCAGGTCGTTGTGCTTGCCCGACACGCGCAGGCACTTCTGCGTATCGGCGGCCCGGGGATAGGGACGGGGAATATTCCCGAGGAAAATGTCCTTGAACTGGTTCATACCCGCGTTGGTGAACATCAACGTCGGGTCGTTTTTCACCACCATCGGTGCCGACGGTACGATCACATGGTCCTTCCCTGCGAAGAAATCGAGGAAAGCCTGACGAATTTTGTTGGATTCCATATACTGTGTTTTCAATTCTTTGCGTTGTTCATAAGACACACTCCGCAGATTCCGGCTGCCTGTGCTCAGGCTGTCATCCGCTCGAATCCGCGAAACTTAAAGAAGTTACAAGATTGCAAAATTACATATTTTACCTTAATTTTGCATCACTTCCAAGGAGTTTTTCAGATCATGGCACGAAAAAAGCAGACGTTCGATCCCCACGCCCTGACCCGTGAGGTGGTTTCGGCCACTCATGAGGTGGTCACGGTCCCGTTCCGCCTGCGCACCTACCGTGTCATTCGCAAAATCCTCATCATCTTCATCGCAGTATCGATCGTCAACGTCGTCTTCGCGAATGTCTTCTACACGCCGAAAATGTACCGCATCCTGCGCGAAAATTCGGAGCTGGTCTTCAAATACCGGCTCCTTCAGGACAAGATCCGCGCGGAGCAGCGCAAACTGAACGAAATACACCACCGCGACAACTTCGTTTACCGGGCTTTGTTCTCGGCCGACACCCTGAATATCGGAGGCATCTACACCCCCTATCCGGCGTCCAAATACGCGGCTCTGGCGGGCGACGAATACGCCCCGCTGATGATCGGCACGTGGCAGCAGCTCGACGCTTTCGGCCGCCAGCTCTACCGTACCTCCGTTTCGTTCGACGAGTTGCAAATCCTGGCCAAGAACAAGGAGAACATGTCCACGGCGATCCCGGCCATCTGGCCCATCGACCGTCAGGCCCTGCGCCACGGCATCGAGCCGTTCGGCTACCGCAACCACCCGATCTACCACCGACGCATCCTGCACAAAGGCATCGACCTGGCGGCCAACATCGGCAACAACGTCTATGCCACGGGCGACGCGACGGTACAGTCCACCGACCTGGGACAGCCCCGCAGAGGCTACGGCAAGCAGATCCTCCTGAACCACCAGTACGGCTACCAGACCCGCTACGCCCACCTGAGCCAGATCTTCGTCAAACCCGGCGAGAAGGTCGTGCGCGGACAACTGATCGGCAAGGTCGGCAACACGGGCGGCGTGACCGGCCCCCATCTGCATTACGAGGTGATCCACATGGGACAGGTCGTCAATCCGATCAACTATTTCAACCGCAATATGACCAACGAGGAGTACGAGCGCCTGATGGAACAGATGCAGGAGCTCAACCTCGATACCTTCGACGAATAACATGGCAAGAACCCGCAGACCGATCAAATACGCCACACCGCGCACGCCCAAACAGAAGGCGATCCGCATCACGTTTCACGTACTGGTGTGGTTCGGCGCAGCCATCCTCTACTACGTCGGGTTCTCGCTCTTCTTCGACACGCCCGTCGAATACGAGCTCAAGCACTCCACCGATCAGTTGAGGAGCGAATACACCCGGCTCGAAGCCCGCTACGACTCGCTGCGCACGGTGATGGAAAATGTTTCCGAACGCGACCGCAACGTCTTCAACATCCTTTTCGAATCCGATCCTTACGATTTCGACACCGAATATGAAACCAAGCGGCTCGCAACGTACGAAAGCCTGCTGGACAAATCCGACCGTCAGATCATCCTGGAACTCAAAGAGAAGGTCAGACAATCCGAAGCGACGCTGACCAAGCTCAACGAATCGTACCTCGAACTGCAACGTCTGCTGGATACGGTCGGCGACGGCCGCAACCGGATTCCGGCCATACAGCCCGTTATCAACCAGCAGCTCACGCTGCTCACCGCCTCCTACGGCATGCGCATCCATCCCTTCTACCGCACCCTGCAATCCCATCAGGGCGTCGATTATACGGTGCCCGAAGGTTCGCGCGTCTTCGCCACGGCGGACGGCCGCGTGAAGGAGATCGCCACGCGCTCTACGGCGGGCCGTACCATCGTCATCGACCACGGCAACGGTTACGAAACTTCGTACAGTCACCTGCTGGCGGTCAATGTCCGCCGCGGGCAGGAGGTCCGTCGCGGCGACATCATCGGACTTTCGGGCAACACGGGACTTTCGATCGCACCCCACCTGCATTACGAGGTGCGGCACAACGGCATGCGCGTCGATCCGATCCACTACTTCTTCATGGAACTCTCACCCGTCGAGTACCAGCGGATCATCCGCATCGCCCAGTCGGGCATGCAGTCCTTCGACTAATTTTTCGAATCGCGAATGAAAAAAGAAACGGCTATCTATCCCAGCCACCGCAAATTGCTGGGCACAACGCTCGCCGCAGCGATCATGACGACCCTCTCCTGCCTGCTCGTCATCGTACAGCCGCATGGAAAGGTCGGGCTGGTCATCGGTATCGTGGGAGCGGTCTTCTTCGGAGGATGTATCTGCATCTTGTTCATCGTGCTGCTGAAAAATTTCTTCCGAAACAGGCCGACTCTGTTGCTGACTCCGGACAGTCTGCGGATTTACGTACCGGCAAAAGGGATATACATCACGATCGAGTGGCAGCGCATTGCGGATTTCAGCGTATTCCGAACCTACGGGCAGAAATTCATCCGGATCGAACTCCACGATCCCGACCGGGCGATCGACGAGGAAAAAAACCGGATTGCCAAAGGGCTTATGCGCTGGCAAATGAAATACTTTGGATCCCCCTACGCAATCACGGCTTCAACAGTCGATATCGGCACGGCGGAACTCGAAAAAATCCTGCGGGAGTATTTACAGGCATCCCGCGAAAAATCCGCTGCGAACTGACCCTCCCGCAAAAGCGGTTCTCCGAGCCGATCCCGCATATCGTCGGAAATACGCTCGCACCGTCCGTCAATGAATCGGATCAAGATATGAGACGCTCTATGGCCGGTATTTACAGGCTGCAGACTGATTTTCCGAACGTGATTATACACTTTCATATACACCTCTTCGGGAGCGCAGTAGCCCAAGCTCCCTCCGAAGAGGGGATTCTGGAGCAGAATTATGAACGCGGCCACCAGCCGCGAAAAGCGATCGTCGGACAAGGGGCAGATTGAAAATGTAATTGCCCTTCCGAAAAGACGACACGGAGAAAATCGCTGCGGCACGCTCGCGTCAGCGTTTGCAGATCTCGCGGAAATCGCAATAGCGGCAGGTGTGCTCGGCATCCTCGCACTGACGGAACGGAATCGCCGGATCGAACATCTCGGCAAGGGTTTCGCGCAACAGCCGTTCGAAAGGCTCGCGGTATTCGGAATAGCGTACGCCCGTGCGCCCCAACTCCCGATCGACGAGCCGGGACGAATAGTCGTCCCGGTGCATGGCCCGCACGTAATAGAGCGTCGGCTCGGCATCCACCCCCCGCGAATGGAAAAGCATCATCGAATAGAGCAACGTCTGTAAAATATTGGATTGACGCTGTTTGGCCTCTCCACGAAAGAGCGCTTCGACCCCCTGGAAATCGAGGTGCGGTTCGCCGGTCTTATAGTCCACGACCCGCAGCGTACCGTCCGGCAGGCGGTCGATCCGGTCGGCCAGGCCCCCGAAGACCACACGCAGGGATTTTCCGGCGCTTTCGAACGCAAACTCCTGCCCGATCCGCTCCTCGAGTCCTTCGACCGTAAAATCGTCATGCGCGGCGTCGTAAGGCAATACGCCGCCCCGAATATAGCGGATTACAATATCTTTGACCAACAACAGATTACCGCTATAATCCTCAACCGTAGCTTCAACATCCTGCAAATAGTTTTCATTGATGGCCGCAACTACCGCCTTCTCCACTTCGGACGAACGGGTCAGCGCACGCAACGCCTCTCCGTAGCCGGTCTTCCCGACAAAGGGAGCATAGAGCCGCTGCAAAGCCGCATGGAGAATCGTACCGAACATCGGTGCATCGACCTCCTCCGAAATCTCGTCGTCTGGCTCCAACCGGGCCACGGAGTGAAAATAGAAGCGCAGGGGACAAGCCACATACCGAAAAAAAGCCGTAGGCGACAGCCGCACGGGATCGTCCGGCGCGAGGAAGCGGGCCAACTTTTCGGCGGTTTCCCCTTGCTTGGGGACCTCGATCGGCAGGGTTTCCATCCGATTGACATCGATACCGACCTCCCGGCGGAGGATCTCGAAGGGAGTTTCGTACTCCAGTTGATAGATGTAACGGCTCTGTTCGCCGGTGGTCTTGTCATCGGCATGAGCGCAATAGAGCATCCGCACGTTCTCGGCCCGTTGCAGCAAACGATAAAAATAGTAGGCGTAAACCCCCTCGTGATGCTCCGGCGTAGGCAAGGCATAGGCCGCCCGCAGGTTGTAGGGAATGAACGAAGTACCGGTCACGACGCTGCCGGGAAAGTTGTCGTCGTTCATCGAGAGCAAAATGACGTTGCGGAAATCGAGGTTGCGGGTTTCGAGGATACCCATGACCTGAATTCCCTCCAAAGGCTCTCCCTCGTAAGGAATACGCAGGGTTTGCAGGTGTCGGCGAAGAAGTGAAGCATAGATCGATATAGACAATTCTATTTCACAATTATCCAGCGAATTGCGAAGTTTTATCACCTCTTCGGAAATGACGTTCAGGAACTCTACGCGGCGGCGTGCCTCCGTATCTTCGTAAGGCATCCGGGCAATCTGCGCGATCACCGCCAGCAGGTAGTCCGAAAATCCGCGCCACCCCTCGACGCTCCGGAACAGCGTAGCAAGCAACGGCGTGCAGGCCAGCCACTCCGCCGCGACCGTGATACGCCGGTTTCGGACGATCTCCTCCTGCATACGGACGATCCGGGAGGGGTCGCTTTCGAGAATATAAGGGTGCGACAGAAGTCCCAGCACGTCGGCGTGGTAAAAAAGCGGTTTGCCCTCCTTCTGCCGGGCATGGTTTTGCAGTTCGATCAATCGTTCAACAAACGAATAGGAAAGGCTCTGTTTCAGCGGATAACCCATCGTCACATTCACCTTTCCGATCTCCGCAGGCAGAGCGTGCAGCAAGGGCAGCAACAGGTTTTCGTCCGTGAGCACGACGGCAGTCTCCTTCCCCAGCGGCCCCTGTTCGGCAGCCAGTTTCCGCAGGATCGAAGCCACGTACTTGCATTGCACGGCGTTCGATACCGTGGAAATCGCTTCGATTCGCTTCGGCGACCGGAAATGATCGTGCGGAAGTTCGCGCCGGGCGGGAAACAGGATCCGGTTCTCACGCAGGAACATACCGGCCTCCTGGTCGGCATTGTCCGTATAATAAGTATCGTAATCCCAGTAGAAATCGGTTTCGGCAGCCGTGGAGAGAAACTTGAAAAGCCGTTTCTCGCACTCCGAGAGCGCGTTGAAGCCCGCCACGACGAACCGCCGGGACTCCGGGAATGCGAAACCGCCGGCCTTGATCCGCTCGGCGGCCGCCCGATGCACCATCCCCGTATAGGCCATCCCCAGCGACCGGAGCCGCTCGCGGAAAGTCCGATATACCGGGCCCAGCGTCTGCCAAACGGCCAGGAAGCGGCGTTTCTCCTCGGAAAGGGAGGTTTCGTCCGTGAAATTGGCCCAGAAAGCGATGATTTTCAACTGGACGGGGCTCAAATACGATACGTCGGCCTCCAACTCCTTGATGTCGGCCAGGTTGCGGAAAAGCATATCGGCGTCGATCAGGTACTTGTCGATCGTATCGAAGTCCGTGAGGAGCATCTCCCCCCAGAAATAGAACTTGTCGAAGGATTCGGGATGAAATTCCGAATAGACTTTATACAGTTCGGTCACCAGACGCACCCGGTCGCCGATGCGGAGACCCGAAATCTCGCTCATCAACTCGTCGATAGTCGTCCAGCGGGGCTGCCACAAAGGACGTTCGGCGATGCCGGACAAGGCGTCGATAAAGAAAAGCCGCGCACGTCGGGAAGGAAACAGAACAGAAAGGGACGAAATATCGTCCCCGTATCTGTCGTATAAATCGGCAGCGACCTCCTGCAGGAATCCCGGCATGGCAAGTGCGCTATTTGAAGGTGATCTCGCCCCCGATCAGGGAGTTCGAAGTGTGCAGCAACTCGGGCTCTCCGATGCAGGTGATCCGGCCCTTCGTACCGACCGACGCCTCGAGGCGCTCCGGAGCGGTGATGGTCACGTCGGCCTTGGAGGTGGAATTGACACGCACGGACATCACTTCGACAGCGGCAGCGTCCACCTGGGCCGTGGAAACATTCAGATCCCAGTAGCGGACCTTGCCCGTCAGGACCACGACGCTCTTGCCCGTAACATCCATCTGAAGATCTTTCACATCGAGCGCTGCGCTGACGACCGCCCCGTTGGAAAACCAGCACCGGGCCTGCGGAAAGTCGATCGGCTCTCCGAACGTGGCATTCGCCCCCGAAATACGGATCTCCTCCAGGTTGTTGTAATAAACCGTCACCTCGGTTTCGGAACGTTCGCGGGCGCCGATGCGCTCGGAAATCACGAGCATCTTATTCTTGTTCACCTCCGCCGTGAAGCGGCTGTCGTAAACGCCTTTGGTGTTGAAAACGATCTTGGGAGCCTGATCCATAGGCACCCGCTCGAACCGGATCCGGAACAACCCCTCGACGATCACACCGTTGAAGGAAGGAAGCCACTCCATTTTCTCGCCGCTCGCCGCTGCGATTTCGGGAGCCAACTCCCCCCGATCGATCAGATCATTCTGGGCCGAAGCCGTAAATCCCAGCGTCAGGAGCGCCAGGCTCAGTATCCATCTTTTCATAGTTTTTTGCTTTTTCGTAACGCCAAGATACGATATTTTTTTGAATTTCTCCGTCCGTTTCCCATTTTATCGCTACCTTTACCAAAAGAACGTCGGTTTAGCCGGCAGGCGTCCGGCTCCGGCAGCCTTCATCCGCCACCGGCATCGATGCGGCCGGAAAAATGCCCGGGCAGCAGCGGACCTGCCGAAAAGCGGGACTTCACCGGCCGTCTTCATTCGACATTTTGAAGCGATAACCAAGTGAGAGCGAAAATACTGAACGCCAGCGCCGGGTCGGGCAAGACCTACCAGTTGGCATACAAATACGTGCGGGACGTGGTCGAGCAACCCACGCTGTACCGTCACATCCTGGCCGTCACGTTCACCAACAAGGCCACCGAGGAGATGAAATCCCGAATCCTGTCGGAGATACATACGCTGGCCTCGGGCGGCAAAAGCGGCTACCTGGCCAGCCTGTGCACGGAGCTGTCGCTCGACGAACGGACCGTCCGCACCCGAGCTCGGGAAGCCCGGACCCGCATCTTGCACGACTATTCGCGGTTCACGATCCTCACCATCGATACCTTTTTCCAGCGCATTCTGCGGGCTTTCATCCAGGAGTTGGGACTCGATCTGAACTACAACGTAGAAATCGAAACCGCCTCGGTACTCTCCAAGAGCGCGGATGCGCTGGTCGAACAGATCCGCATCGACGAAGAACTGCAACGGTGGCTCACGGCCTTCGTGCAGGAGCGCATCGAAGACGGCAAACGCTGGGATGTACGCGAAGGCATCCTCGCCCTGGGCAACGAAATATTCAAGGAGAGCAACCGCGAAACCCTCTCGGCGGAGCGTTCCAAGGCCGAACTGGACCGGATCGTCGGCAAGGCGACGGGGAGGGCCAAGGCCGGGAAAAAGGAGTTTCAGGAATTGGGCGTTCGGGCCATGAACCTCATGAATACCGCTGGCGTCACGACGGCCGACTTCACCGGCAAGAGCCGCAGCTTCGCGGGCTACTTCGCGGCCGCAGCCGCCGGAGAGATCAAAGCACCCACAGCTACCGTGCGCAAGATGAGCGCGACGACGGAAGGCTGGTGCGCCAAGGACTCGCCGGCCCTGCCGCTGGTCGCGGAGCTTCAGCCGCTGCTGGCCGAACTGTGCGCCCGCTACGACCGCAGCATCCGCTTCTGGAACACCACCGACCTGCTGCGCGAGAACTACCGCAGCTTCGCCCTGCTGCAGGACCTTTACGGCAAAGTACGGCAGATGTGCAGCGACGAGAACGTGATGATGCTCTCCGAGACCAAAAACATCCTCTCGGAGTTCATCCGCCACAACGACGCCCCGTTCATCTACGAAAAAGTCGGCAACCGCTACGACCGGTTCATGATCGACGAATTTCAGGACACCTCGACCCGGGAGTGGGAAAACTTCCTGCCCCTGCTGGGCAACGCCATGGCACAGTCGGAACAGACCTCGGTGCTGATCGTGGGCGACATCAAACAGTCGATCTACCGCTGGCGGGGCGGCGACTGGGAGATCCTGCACCGCCGGGCGGCACGGGAGCTGGGAGAAGCGAGCACCGAAACGATACACCTGAAGGAGAATTTCCGGAGCTTGCCGCTGGTGGTGGAGTTCAACAACCGGATGATCGGCAAGGTGGTCGAAAGCGACAACACGGCACTGAACCAACTGCTCGCCCAGGCTCCGCCGCACGCCCTGGGGGAAAAGGCCCGAGAAGAGCTGCGCGACACCCTGCAGGAGGCCTATCGCGAACACGCGCAGAGCGCCCGCAAGAAAGGACTGCATCCCGGCTACGTCAATATCACCCATTACACCGGCGAGCCGCCCCTCATCGAACGCATCAAAGCTCTCGTGGACAAGGGGTTCCGACCGAAAGATATGATGATTCTGGTGCGCAGCGGCACGGACGGCGCCAAAGTCGCCTCGGCACTGCTCGACTTCAAGCGCCGGAACACGGATCCCCGCTACCGGTTCGACGTGATGACGCAGGAGGCACTCATCGTCGGCACGGCACCGATCAGTTCGTTCGTCATCGCCTGCCTGAAGCTGGCCATGAATCCTGCGGATTCGCTGAGCCGGGCCATTTACAACCATTTTTCAGCCAAACCCTCCTTCGATGCGGAACTCACGGAAGAGGAAGTCGTCTTTCTCAAATCGCTGCGGCTGTTCCCGCCCGAAGAGGCGTTCGAACGGATCGTCATGCGGTACGACCTTCAGGAGCGACGGGAGGAGATCGCCTACCTGCAAGCCGTGCACGAACAGATCATCAACTTCTGCGCGGGCCGCGTAGCCGACATTCCCCTCTTCCTCAAATGGTGGGACGAACAGGGAAGCGGCCGCTCGCTGAGCGTCGAACAGGGCGAAACGACCATCGAAATCACCACGATACACAAGGCCAAGGGGTTGGAAAAAAAGGTGGTGCTGATCCCCTACTGCAACTGGACGCTCAATCCCAAATCGAGCGGACTCTCGGCGAACATTGTCTGGGCCGAAGGCACGGACGAGGAGCTGGAGGAAATC
>OHWE01000630.1_pt1 | contig 14383 bp, 17 predicted proteins | sample 1579661 | NCBI WGS metagenome assembly OHWE01 (sample SAMEA3882552, study PRJEB24775) | human gut metagenome | biome: human-associated habitat; feature: intestine environment; material: feces | place: Netherlands | collected 2009/2010 | reverse complement strand
AGTGGCTGTTTCTGCTCTCCGGCGGACTGACAGCGGCGTACATGACAAAGCTGTTCGTGGCGATTTTTGTCTCCAGCCGTGCTGTTGGCCAACGGCCGGCCTTGAAGGACTATATGTCCCCGGGCACCCATGCGGCGTTGAGTGTGGGCGCAGCCCTGCTGCTGGTGCTGGGCCTGACTCCGGGACTGACCATGGAGCCTCTGGCCCAATGGGCGGGGCGATTCCTGCGGGCAGATCCTGGTCACAGCGTCCATTATTTTGCCTGGGTCAACCTGAAGGGCGCATGCATCTCCCTAGCTATTGGCGCAGCAGTCTATCTCCTGGTGGTCCGAGGGCTGCTGATGCGGCGGGAGGCGGATGGCATGGTTTATCTGGACCGCTGGCCGGCCCGGCTGGATTTGGAGAATCTGGTATACCGCCCGCTGCTGTCGGCCATGACCTTTGTGGGGGCCCTCTGCGCCCGGGTGGCCGCCTCCGTAGGCGACTGGCTGGTGCTGCTGGGGGAGCGGATCCTCTTTACCAAGGCCCCCGGCATCTTTGTGCCGAAGCGGGCCGAGAACTTCGGCACATACGGACGGAAACCCCTCCGTTTCCTAACGGAGGAGACCTTCTCCTTTGATCTCATGCTGGCAGGCGGAGGGCTGATCTTCCTGCTGCTGTATATGCTGCTGTGAGTCGACAACGGATACAGAAGAACGCGAAAGGCCAGGAATGCCGCTTATGCGGTGTTCCTGGCCCATCTTTATGGGAGGGAGAGAAGATTGTGGGTACGATCATAGCTGTCACGGCCGCGGCAGGCATGGGAGGGACCGGGCTGGGGGGCCTGGCCGCCTATCTGTTCCGCAGAGGTACGGACAGGACCGTGAGTGTGCTGCTGAGCTTTGCGGCGGGCATGATGCTTGCTGTGGTGTGTGCAGACCTGCTGACCGATGCCATTCAGGCGGGGCCAGGGCTCTCCGCGCTTCCTGCGGCATCTGCCAGCGTACTGGCGGGCTGCGGGGGGATCTGGCTCCTGGAGGAGCTGGTAAGCGGGCTGCAGGCAGGTGCGAAGCGGGGAGGGCTCTTTCTGGCAGGTGTGGTGATGGCAGCCGCTATTGCCCTGCACAACCTGCCAGAGGGGATGGTAATCGGCGCCTCCTACGCTGCGGATCTGGCCGAAGCGGGAGAGGATGGGCGAATGATGGCACTGGTGATCGGGCTCCACAACATTCCAGAGGGAATGGCTGTTGCAGTTCCCCTGGCGGCAGGCGGTGCCAGCAGAGGACGGGCAGTCCTGACCACAGCGGCAGCCGGCGCGCCCACGGTGCTGGGGGCGGTTTTGGGCTTCTGCCTGGGAACGATGGGGCCGGGCCTGCAGATGCTCACACTGGGCGGAGCATCCGGGGCGATGCTGTACGTGGTATTCGGCGAACTGCTGCCGGAGTCCTTCCGCCTGTGCCGATCCCCAGCGCCCGTGATGGCGGCGGTGCTGGGGGTTCTAACAGGCATGGGCGTGGTTTTGGGATAAAAAGAACCCGTCCCGCCACTTGGCGGGACGGGTTTGTTTCAGAAAATAGTTACAGCTTACAGCTTCTGGAGCCGGGCAGCGCGCTTCTTGCCGTACCAGACAATGATAGCAACGTAAGCCACAGCAGCGCAGACACCGATGATGTAGGCGGGCGTCCAGGGAATATGGAAGCCGATCTGTGCATTGGCAATGAAGGTCACTGTAACAAAGGTGTACCAAGCACCGGGAATCAGGGGGATCCACACCCACTTGGCCTTGCTGTTCTCGAACATCCATACGGAGATACCCAGGAATGCGAACAGGGACAGGGTCTGGTTGGACCATGCGAAGTAACGCCACAGCAGATTGAATCCATCGGGGCTGCTCTTCGCAAAGACCAGAATCACCGCCACCAGCGCGAAGATGATGGCGGACAGGCCCAAGCGCTTCGGCTTAGAGCTCTGATCGATGTGCAGAGAGTCAGAGATGGACAGGCGCAGAGAACGCAGCGCGGTATCGCCGGAGGTGATGGGCAGAACAATAACGCCCAGCAGAGCGATGATGCCGCCCACAGGCCCCAGGATATCCTTGCAGATCACGCCGATGGTGCCGGTAGCCAGAGAGGCATTGACCTCCTGCAGACCCAGGTTGTACACGCCCATAGCGGCGGCGGCCCAGATCATGGCAATGAAGCCTTCCAGAATCATCATATTGTAGAAGGTCATGCGGCCCTGCTTCTCGCTCTTCATGGTGCGGGAGATGATAGCGGTCTGCGTGGAATGGAAGCCGGAGAGAATGCCGCAGGCCACGGTGATGAAGAAGATGGGGATGAAGTGGTTGGCGTCAAAGTACTGACCATAGCTGAAGGCCGCCTGCTCACCGGTGGCTGCATCAACAGCCCACGCGTCGAACGCGATGCCATGCCAGTCATCCCACAGGTTCAGCAGGGGATAGCCCTTGACGAACAGGCCGATGAACACACCCACGGCGGAGAACAGCAGGATGGCGCCGAAGATGGGATAAATGCGGCCGATGATGGCGTCGATGGGGAACACGGTGGCAATCAGATAGTAGACGAAGATAACACCGTAGATGATCCAGGTGGTGGGATCATTCACCGCGCCGGAGAAGCCGAAGACCTGGGTGGCGGCGATGTCGCCGGGGGTATAGATGAACACCGCGCCGACCAGCAGCAGCAGTACGCTCAGGAAAATCTGGTAAACAGTGAAAACACCCTTGTTGGAGTACTTGCGGACCATGTCCGGCATCTGGGTGCCGCCGTCGCGGAGGCAGATCATGCCGGAGAAATAGTCGTGCATAGCTCCGCCGATTACGTTGCCGATGGGGATGGTGATGAATGCGATGGGCCCGAACAGGATGCCCTGAATGGGTCCGATGATGGGGCCGGTGCCTGCGATATTCAGCAGGTTGATGAGGCTGTTCTTCCATTCCCGCATGGGAACGTAGTCCACGCCGTCCTGCTTGGAATAAGCGGGCGTCTCCCGGTCATCGGGGCCGAAGACCTTTTCGCAGAACTTGCCATAGATGGCTGCGCCTACGAACAAGACCACGAGGCCGATCAAGAAAGTTGCCATAAAAACACACACTCCTTTTCCTTAACCCGCGGCCAGGTCCTCGATTTGGACACGCGGGCTTCTGGCTATAAGCATAGCAGATTTTTGGCCGCATAAGCGTTAAAAAATAGTTCACGGAAATTAAGATGTCGCTAAGAAAACGACGGCCTTATCAAGAATGCGCTTACTTTTGGGGAGCGATGCATAAAAAGCGCATGAAGAAGCCCGGTTGGGAGCTCTTCATGCGCCTGTGCGGACGGCGGAGCGGATCAGCTGCCCTCCGCCATGCGGTAGCCGACGCCCATCTCTGTGAAGAGATACTCCGGCTCGGCGGGATTTTTTTCGATCTTCCGGCGGATGTTGGCCATGTTTACCCGGAGAATCTGGTTGTCGCCGCTGGCCCGGGGGCCCCACAGCTCCTTGATGATGAAATCATACGTCAGAACCTTGCCGGCGTATTTGCCCAGCAGGGCCACGATGCGGAACTCGCTGAGGGTGAGATGGACGTTTTCGCCCCGGACCCGGACCTGATGCTTGTTGTAGTCGATCACAAGGTCCCCGACGGTATATGTGCCGTTGCGGGCAATCTCATCATTGCCGGAGATGGTGCGGGTGTGGCGGATCGCGGTGCGGACCCGGGCCAGGAGTTCGTCCGTGCCGAAGGGCTTGGTGAGGTAGTCATCCGCCCCCAGATCCAATGCGGCGACCTTGTCCCGCTCATGGGAGCGGGCGGAGACCACCACCACCGGCAGGCTGGACCAGCTGCGCAGGCTGCGGAGGATGTCCAGACCATCCATGTCCGGCAGGCCGAGGTCCAGAATGACCAGGTCGGGACAGTGGGAGGAGATCATGGAAAGCGCCTCCTCGCCGGTCTGGGCCTGCATGGCTTCATAGCCGTTGTTGTTGAGGACCGTGGAAATGAAGTGCGAGATGCTCTTCTCGTCCTCAATTACCAGAATTTTTTCACGAATCGTCATGATACTTCCTCCTTAGTGAGCGGCAGGCAGAAGGAAAATTCCGCCCCGGACTCCAGATTTTTTGCTTCCAATGTGCCGCCGTGGGCACGGATGATAGCCATGCAGACCGATAGGCCCAGCCCCATGTTCCGCTTTCCGTCGCCGGGGGACGAGTCCTCACAGCGAAGCGCACCGCTGAACAGGGTGTGCAGTTTCTGGGGGGGAATGCCCTGGCCGTTGTCCTGCACGTAAAAGCGGGCCCAGGGGCCATCCCGCTGCGCGGACAGGGCGATGTGCGTGGTGGTTCCGCCGTGGAACACGGCGTTCTCCATCAGATTGGACAGGACCTGCATGATGAGGATGGCGTCCATGGGGACCAGGAGCAGCTCATCCGGCACGTGGACCTCCACGGACACGGCGGGAAACCGTTTTCGGAATTTGCGGACCGCCTCGTCCAGGACTTCCTCCGCAGCCTCCGGCTCCTTGGTGATTTTGGCCGATTCGTTGCCGATCCGGGTGATGGAGAGCAGATTTTCCACCACGCGGATGAGCCACTGGGCGTCATCCCGCACATCCACCAGAAGGGACTGCTGTTCGGCCGGGGAGAGGGCGGGATTTTCCAAAATGGCGGAGGTGGCACCCATGATAGAGGTCAGAGGGGTGCGAATGTCGTGGGAGACGGAGCGGAGCAGATCCGCCCGCATCTTCACCTTTTCGTTTTCCATCCGGAGGCGGTCCTGCTCCTTGGTCTTGGTGGTCAGGGTGCTGGTGACCAGCGAGACCACCAGAAAGGTGAACATTGTCAGCGGATAGCCGGAAATGGTGAAGTTAAACGCCATATAGGGATATGTAAACACATAGTTGACGCCGATGACACCCAGCACCGCCGCAATCAGCCCGAAGAGATATCCGCTGGTGAAGCGGGAGATCAGGAGCACGGCCAGCACATAGACCGGAGAGGCAAAGCCGTCGATGGTGTCCGCCGTCTGGTGCAGAAGGGCGCAGGCCCCCGTGGCGCATAGAAGAATGGCGGCGGAGACCAGAAGGTCGCGCCAGGAGAAGGAAAAGGTACGCTTCAAACTGGAACGGGTGATCTTCACAGCAGGTCCTCCTTACATCTGTGGGGCTTGAAACATTATTATAGCAGAAAGAGGTGTTAAGATTCCACTAAAAAACGTTAAAGAACATAGGCGGGAAACCTGTGGATTTTTGCATACGTTTAACAAGCCCCAAATGGACCTTGTCAGCGGTTGAACGACGGAATGCGTATAATAATGGATGGCAGGGAGCTGCCGAAAAACAAAAGGAGTGTGTATCAGTATGGAGGAAAGACTCAAAACATATCTGCGGCCGGGAGAGCAGGTCCGCTGGCAGGGCCGTCCCGCCCCGTTTTCGCTTCTGGAGGCAGAGGCAAAAAAGCAGATCCTGCTGAAGTGGGGACTGACGGTGGCACTGGGCGGCGGGCTGCTGGCCGTGTATCTTTCCGGGACCGAGGCGCCCAGTATGGGATTTATCGGCCTGGTGCTGCTGGTGGCTGCGGTGATTCTGATTTCGCCCGTGGCGGAGCGCCGGAACCTCATGGGGGAGCAGTATTGGATCACCAACCAGCGGGCCATTCTGATGACCCGGGACAAAACGTTTTTCTACATGGAACTGTCTGACATCGACGATCTTCAGGTAGTGGGTGGAACCACAAAGGGAAAGAGCTTGGTTCTGGGCAGATGCCTGTTTGAGGAGGCCAAGAAGCTGCTCCGCTGGCGGGCCTGCCATCCCAAGGTCGACGTCCAGAGCCATGACGAGACGGACCGGGCCCTGGGGATGATTTTCTATGGCGTCCAGGGAGCCGAAGCGGCGGCGGAGCTGCTGCGGCAGGGCAGAGACGGCGAGGCAGCCTGACCGGCTCCAACCGGCGGCTCACCCAGCCATACAATTGAATCTGGAGCGCAACACGCTGTACCGCGGGGATCTCCTGCCCGCGGTACAGCGTTTTTTTATTATTAAGTCAAAAGAGATGCCCGGCGGCGTGCAACTTTTGGCCGGAAGGCGGTTATTATCGAACGACTGAGAAAGGAGGTACGCGTCCTTGGAGAAATTGAAGGGGCAGGCCGAAGCATTCTGCCGGAAGTATCTCCAGTGCATGGACCCGGACCAGGCAGCGGCAATGGCTGGCTGCGCCGATGGATACGCCGTGCTGGAGACGAAGATGGTGCGCAGGCGGCTGGAGCGGATGCGGGAGGCAGCGGCTGGGCAGGTGCACCGGGAGGACGTGGTACGGCGTCTGGCCCAGCTGGCTTTCGGCCGGGTGAATGATGCGGCGCGGCTGGCCCTGCACAGCGAAGAGGCGGATTTGGAGACGCTGGATCTGTCTGCCGTGGCGGAGCTGAAGGTGACGGACAAGGGCGGCGTGGAAGTGAAGCTTATTGACCGCATCCGGGCTCTGGAGGCTCTGTACGGGCTCCTGAGCGAGGAAAAGGCGGAGGGGGCCGGAGAGCTGTACCGGGTGCTGACGGAAGCTGCCGGGGAGGAAGGAGGGTGGGACGACGGCTGAGATCATGCGGTTTTCCCAAAAGCAGCGAAGGGTGCTGACCTGGTGGTGCCGCCCGGGAGATTGGGAGGCCATCATCTGCGACGGGGCCGTCCGCAGCGGCAAGACCTTCTCCATGGGGCTCTCCTTCTTCCTCTGGGCCATGGCCAGGTTCAACGGACGGCAGCTGGGACTGTGCGGAAAGACCATCACCTCCCTGCGGCGGAACCTGCTGGCGGAGCTGGTGCCCTATCTGCGGCGGCTGGGCTTCGACTGCTGGGAGCGGCGGTCGGAGAACCTGCTGACCGTGCGGCTGGGGGGCCATGAAAACCGTTTCCTGCTCTTTGGCGGGCGGGACGAGTCCAGCGCGGCGCTGATCCAGGGCAGCACCCTGGCGGGGGTGCTGCTGGACGAGGCGGCCCTGATGCCCCGGAGCTTTGTGGAGCAGGCCGTCGCCCGGTGCAGCGTGGCGGGGAGCCGCCTGTGGTTCAACTGCAATCCGGAGAACCCTCAGCACTGGTTTTACCGAGAGTGGATTTTGAGGGCGCGGGAACGGCGGGCCCTGTACCTTCATTTCACCATGGAGGACAACCCCGCCCTGTCGCCCCGGATCCGGGCCCGCTACCGCAGCGCCTACTCCGGCGTTTTTTACCGGCGATTCGTGCTGGGGGAGTGGACAGCCGCCCAGGGGCGGGTGTACGACTTCTTCGACCGGGACCGGGACAGCGCGCCTGTGCCGGAGGGAGATTTTCAGGAGTGGCGGATTTCTGTAGATTACGGCACCGCCAACCCGGCCTCCTTCGGCCTGTGGGGCCGGCAGGGAGAGATCTGGTACCGGGTGGGGGAGTTCTACTACGACTCCCGCCGGGAGGGACGGCAGAAGACCGACGCAGAGTATGTCCGGGACCTGCGGGAGCTGGCGGAAGGCAGGGAGATCACAAGGGTGATCGTGGACCCGTCGGCGGCAAGCTTCATCGAGGCGCTGCGGCGGGAGGGATTCCGGGTGGTCCGGGCGGACAACGATGTGGCCGACGGCATCCGGGTGACGGCGGACCTGCTGAAGCGGCGGCGGATCGTGATCTGCGGTGCCTGCGCCGACTGCCTGCGGGAGATGGAAACGTACTGCTGGGACGACAAGGGGCGGCGGGACGCTCCGAAAAAGGAGCAGGACCACGCCATGGACGATCTGCGGTACTTCGCCATGGATCTGGCGGCGGAAGAGCAGAATGGCTTTGCGGCCACCTGGGTGGAGAGACGGGCCTGAGGGACCGCGGTAAGGAATGGACGGGAGGTTTGGAAGTTGAAGTGGTTTCGGAAACAGACGGCGCCGGCGGGAGCGTCGGTCCAGCTGCGGGAGGCGGGACACCACCCATTTGGACTGCTGGGGCAGTATGTGCCCATGCGCAGTGGGGAGATCCGGCTGTACCGGGCAGTACGGGAGGCGGTGCCGGTGGTGGACGCCGCCATCTACAAGCTGATCCGCATGGCAGGCGGTGTGACGGCCGCCTGCAGTGACAAGACGGCGGAGCGGGCTCTGGAAGAGTTCCTACGCACGGTCCCGGCCGGACGGGGGCAGTATGGGGTCAATGCCTTTCTGGAGGGCTACCTGGACGCTCTTCTGACCTGCGGGCGAGCCATCGGGGAGATCGTGCCCGCAGCAGGAAACCGGGAGATTGCGGCCGTGCTGTGGGGCCGGGTGGAGGATATTGAGATTCGGGAGGGAGACCATCCCCTGGCATTTACAATCTGCGGCCCCGACGAGCAGGGGCGGATGGGGCCGCTGCCCTGTCAGGACTTGCTGCTGTTCACGCCTCTGAATCCTGAGGCGGACAGCCCCTATGGCGTGTCCCTTCTGCGGGGGCTCCCGTTTTTGACGGATATCCTGATGAAGATCTACCACACCATCGGGATTAACTGGGAGCGATGCGGCAGCCTGCGCTTCGCCGTCACCTGCCGGGACGACGGAAACGGCCAAGCGGAGGAGCGGAGCCGGATGCTGGCAGGAGAGTGGTCCCGGGCCATGCAGGATACCAGGAGCGGCAGCGTGCGGGACTTTGTGGCTGTGGGAGATGTGGATATCCAGGTCATCGGCGCTGACGCGCCCGTCCTGGACAGCGAGGTGCCGGTGCGGCAGATTTTGGAACAGGTGGTGGCCAAGACGGGGATCCCGCCCTTTATGCTGGGACTGAGCTGGAGCTCCACGGAGCGGATGAGCTCCCAGCAGGCGGACATGCTCACCACGGAGATCACGGCCATCCGGCGGACCATTACGCCGGTGGTGGAGCGGATCTGCCGGCTGTGGCTGCGGATGCACGGGTATACTTGCGGCTTTGAAGTCCTGTGGGAGGACATCAACCTCCAGGACGAGGTGGAGGACGCCCGTGCGGCCCTCTATCTGGAGCAGGCGCGGAAGCTGCGGCTTGAGAACGACGCGGCGGAGGCGGCCGCGTTCCATACAAGGAGAGAGGTATGAAAGAACTCGAAAAAAATCTGGAGGCAACGGGAGGCGTGCCGGCGGAGGCAGAGCTGGCGGCGATCAACCGCTTTGCCAAGTCACCCCTGCGGGCAGAGGAGGTGTACACCTTTTCCCTGCGGCTGTGCGACAACGAGGTGGACCGGGACTGGGAGCGGTTCGATACGGCGGCGCTCAACACACTGGGCGACCTGTTCGTGGGGAAGAGCGGCATCTTTGACCACCAGTGGACGGCGGAGGGGCAGACCGCCCGCATCTACCGGACGGAGATGGTGCGGGAGGGCGCCCAGGTGACCGCGGCAGGGGACGGCTACTGCTGGCTGAAGGCCTGGGCTTATCTGCTGCGGACGGAGAAAAACGCGGATCTGATCGCGGAGATCGAGGGAGGCATCAAGCGGGAGGTCAGCGTGGGGTGCAGCGTGGCCCGGCGGGTGTGCTCCATCTGCGGCGCAGAGGGCGGCACCTGCCAGCACACGCCGGGGCAGCGGTACGGGGAGCAGCTGTGCTACCTGGAGCTGCGGGATCCCACCGACGCATACGAGTGGTCCTTCGTGGCGGTGCCAGCCCAGCGGAAGGCGGGGGTCCTGAAGCGGTACGGCCACGAGAACCAGGGGATGGCACAGCTGCGGGCCCAGGCGGAGCTGGGGCGGAAATACCTGCGGGAGCTGCGGCGGGTCTACGGGGCCCAGGCAGCCCGCCGGTTCCCGCCTGTGCCACAGCTGCGGAGACGGGGAGCGGCAAAAACAGAGGACGAGACGGAATTTCTGATCTAAGGGAGGATGGAGCATGAAGCTTTCTTATGAGGGGATCGGCCAGTGGGCCGCCACCTTTGCCTGTGACGATCTGGCGGAGGGGGAGCTGGTGAAGGTCAGTGCCAACGGCACGGTGGCCGCCTGCGCGGCGGGCGACGATTTCTGCGGCATGGTGCTTTCTGTCGGCCGGGGCGGCGACGCCTGCGCCGTGGCCCTGGGCGGCATGGTCACCGCCGGGTACACCGTACCGGCAGAAGGAGCGGCACCGGCCCTGGGCTGGAGCGGCCTCAGCGCCGACGGCGAGGGCGGCGTCCAGGCGGACGCGGACGGCAGCACCTATCTGGTGGTGGATGTGGACACCACCGCCAAGACCGTGACCTTTGTACTGTGAGGAGGAGAGAGACGATGGCATATCATTTTGAGAACATCAAGCTGGAAAAGGGAATGTACGGCCGCAGCGGCCGAAGCTTTTCCCAGGCCCTGGAGGAGCTGGACCCCAGCGAACACTACCGGGGTACGCCTCTGGAGGGGCTGGACGCCTTTCAGCGGCAGCTGAAGCGATTTGACATCCATGTAAAGGGCGCGGGCAGCGATATGGTAGAGAAGTTCTTCCACACCTCCGACTCCGCCGTGCTGTTCCCGGAGTTCGTCTCCCGGGTGGTGCGGCAGGGGATGGAGGAAGAGAGCATCCTGCCGGCCATCACCGCTACGGTGACCAGATTTGACGGCATGGACTACCGGTCCATCGTCTCTGTACCCAGCGAGGAGGACAAAAAGCTTCGCCGGGTGGAAGAGGGCGCCCGGATCCCGGAGACCACCGTCCGCACCCAGGAGAACCTGGTGCACCTCCACAAGCGGGGGCGGATGCTGGTAGCCTCCTATGAGGCTATCCGGTTCCAGCGGCTGGACCTGTTTTCTGTGACTCTGCGGCAGATCGGCGCCTACATCGGCCGGATGCACCTGGAGGACGCCATCGAGGTGCTGCGCAACGGTGACGGAAATCAGAATGCCGCACAGCAGTACACCATCGGCACGAAGCCTATCACCGGAACCAAGGGGACGCTGACCTATGACGCCCTGCTGGAGTTCTGGAGCCAGTTCGACCCCTACACCATGAACACCATGCTGGTGGGCAGCGACGTGATGCTGGCCATGCTGAAGCTGGATGAGTTCCAGAATCCCCTGACGGGGCTGAACTTCCAGGGCACCGGCACGTTGACCACGCCCCTGGGGGCAAAACTGCTGCGGACCTCTGCCATGCCGGCGGGGATCCTGATCGGCCTGGACAGGAACTACGCCCTGGAGCAGATCTGCGGCAGCGAGATCACGGTGGAGTATGACAAGCTCATTGACCGCCAGCTGGAGCGGGCGGCCATCACCTCCATCTCCGGATTTGCCAAGCTGTTCACGGAGGCATCCAAGGTCCTGGTGGTATGAGTGGAACACAGGAGACGGCCCTGACCCTGGCCCGGGAACTCTCCGGGGCCGGGGAGGCGGAAGAGGCTTTGCTGGAACTGCTTTGTCAGGCGGCGGAGCAGCAGTGGGAGAAGCGGCTGCGGCCGGGAATGACGACGGAGGACTGCGGCAAGGCGTTCCCCTGCGCCGTGGCCTTCACCGCCGCCGCGGACCTGGCGGCGGCGCGGGGCGGTGAAGGCGTGTCCGGCTTCACAGCGGGCAGCGTGTCCGTGCGGATCCGCGGCGCGGCGGAGAGCTGCGCTTTGGCGGAGAGCCTGCGGCGCACGGCGGAACGGCTGATGGCACCCTTTGCGGTGCCGGACGATTTTTGCTTTCGGGGAGTGAGAGGATGACAGACTGGGTGCGGCAGGTCCTGGAGCGATATGGACAGGATGTCACCGTGGACACGGCGGACGGAGAGCGGACCGTGCGGGCGTTTTTACAGCCGATGACGGAGCGGGATGAACGGGCCCGAAGTGACGTTACCTCCATCGGCTGGGTGGATGGGCGGCTGTGGCTGTATCTGGGGCAGACGGCCCTGGAGGAGGGGGAAGCCCTGGCCTGGGAGGCCACGCGCTTCCGGGTGCGCAGCTGCAGGCCCTACTACATTGGTAACGCGCTGTCCCACTACTGGGCGGCGCTGGAACAGGAGCGGGAGGCGGCGGAATGCGGGAGCTGAGTCAGATCCGGGATGCAGTGGTCTCCGCCCTGGCGGCGGAGGGGGTGGCGGCGCTGGACGCCTATCCGGACCAGCGGGCCAGGCGGTATGGCTGCCCGGTGGCAGCGGTGGCTGTGGAGACCGCAGAGAGCCGGACCGTGGGATTCTGCAATTATCTGGGCGAGGTCTTCGATACCGGGGCCGGCGCACCGCGGGAGCTGTATGGAAAGCAGCTGGAGGCGGTGATCTCCATAGAGATCCGGGGACAGCGGGCCGCGGACTGTGAACAGGGCTGTGAGACGGCGGCGGAGGTGCTGCTGGGAAGGCTGCCCGCCGGCATCCGCCCCGGTGAGCTGAACTGGGAAGCCCTGACTTGGGAGCGGGAGACAGGGCTGTTCCTGCGGCGGGGAAGGCTCCGGTGCCGGGCGTATTTCCTGGCCCGGGCGGAAGAGGGCGACACGGTATTTTTGGACTTTCGATTGAAGGGAGCAGTGACCACTTGAGCGAGACAATGCATGAGCGGCCGGGGGTGTACTCCAGCTATGACGCGTCAACGGTAGTATCCGCCGGGCGGGCCGCCAAGGTCATTGGCGTGGCGGCCAAGGCGGTGAAGGGCACCGCCGGAGAGGTGGTGACCCTGACGGGCTATGCCGCGGGCGTGGCGGCCTTCGGCGAGGACGCAGCGGATACGCCGGGGATGAGCACCATCCTGCGGCTGCTGTTTGCCAATGGTGCCTCCACTGTGGCGGCGGTCCGGGTGGCGGAGGCCGGCGCGGTGAAGGACTACCAGGACGCCTTCGCGGCCCTGGGCGGGGAGGAGGCCCGGATTCTGGTGTGCGACAGCGCCGAGGAGACGGTGCAGCAGGCGCTACGGACTGCGGTGGAGGATGCCTCTGCCGCCCGGATGGAGCGGATCGCCGTGGTGGGCGGCGACGGTGAGTCGGCAGCGGAGCTGGTGACCCACGCGGCGGCGCTAAACAGCGAGCGAATGGTGCTGGTGGGACCCGATGCCCTGGACAGCGGCGGAAAGACGCTGCCCGGCGTGTTCGCCGCAGCGGCCCTGGCAGGGGTCATCGCCTCCGGACGGGACCCGGGAGTGCCGCTCAACGGGGCGGAGATCCGGGGGCTGGGGGGCCTGGGCACCGCATACACCGACAATGACATCGACCTGCTGGTGCGGGGCGGCGTGACGCCCCTGGAGAGCACGGCGGGCACAGTATCCCCGGTGCGGGGGATCACCACCCGGACCACAACCGGCGGTGCAGCGGACACCACTTGGCGGGAGCTGACCACCATCCTGATCGTGGACGATGTGATCCCGGCAGTACGGCAGGCCCTGCGCAGCAAGTTCGCCCGGGCCAAAAACACGGCCCAAAGCCGCAGCGCCATCCGCTCTCAGGTGATTGTGGAGCTGGAGAAGAAGGTGGCCGAGGAGATCATCGACAGCTATGGCGAGGTGACGGTGACGGCCTCGGAGGATGACCCCACCGTGTGTCTGGTGGAGTTCAGCTTCGCGGTGGCCCATGGGCTGAACCAGATCTATCTGACGGTCCACATCACGGTGTAAGGAGGAGACGGTATGGAAGCAACGGGATTTCCCACCAGCGCGGACATCTATCTGGAGCTGGATGGGAGAAAGATCGCGGTGGTGCAGGGCTACACCGCCCGGGCCAGCAAATCCAGCCAGAGCGTAGAGGCGTTCGGCGAGAGCGAGCCGGTGGCCACCATCGAGGGTCAGCGGAAGTACACCCTGGAGCTGACACGGCTGTACGCCACTGAGGACGCGGTAACGGACGGCATCAATTTCTATGACCTGCGGGATTTCTCCCTGGTGATCTGCAAGCCGGACCGGAAGGTCATTTACAGCGGCTGCCAGTGGAGCGCCATTCAGGAAGAGGGCCAGCTGAATGCCATGGTGGCAGAGAAGGTGACCGTGGTGGCCTCCAAGCGGATCGAGACCACGGCATGATGGAGGAACTGGACGAGCTGCGGCCGCCCACGGCCTGGCGGCTGCTGGAGATCTGGCGGGGGACCCGGGAGCTGGCAGAGGAGCCCCTGGAACGCGCCCTGCTGTGCAACGCCCAGGTGCTGGCAGAGAGCTGCCTGCGCCAGGGGAAGCCGGTGTTCCCCGACGGCGCGGCGGTCCTGATCGGGCTGACCGCCGGGGAGATGGAAACGATGCTGCGCCGTCTGGCGGGGGAGGAACCCTCCCCCGCTCCGGCGGCGGTGAACCGGGACTTTGATCAGGGGCGGTTCCAGGCGTTGAAGGAGGGCTGAGATGGAATACATCCGGGAGATGCTGCTGCGGCAGCGGACCGCCCTGGGGCGGCTGATGCTGGGCGGCGGAAGCGCGGAAGAGCCGGAGACCGCAGCCGCCTCTCCGGCCACGGAGAGAACGTCTCCGGCAGCGCCTGCCCCATGGGAAACGGACGGGACGGCGTCTGGGACCGGCGGATGGGAGATTCGTGGGAACAGCTTCGCGGGCGCTGGGGCCGACAGGCAGAC
>OHWE01000613.1_pt1 | contig 14724 bp, 13 predicted proteins | sample 1579661 | NCBI WGS metagenome assembly OHWE01 (sample SAMEA3882552, study PRJEB24775) | human gut metagenome | biome: human-associated habitat; feature: intestine environment; material: feces | place: Netherlands | collected 2009/2010 | reverse complement strand
TACTTACCCATAAACGATTTTCCGTATCCAGCTCCAATGAGCGTACATAATTGGAATTTAAACCGGACTGCTCACTTTCATAACGATAGTTTTTCAACTCCTTGGTTTTGGCATCGTACATAAATAGTCCATCCCCTTCGGTTGCCATCCATATTCGGCTGAACATCTGACACAAAATGGCATGTATGCGTATCCCTGCGGGCATACTTATTAATCTTTCCAATTTACCTCCCGATAATGTGTAAGTATATACTCCATCTTCGGCACCTATATAAATGTATTCGCCCTGGCGTACTAAAACGGTTGGTTTCAACAAATGCAGGGAAGGCAAAGTATCGTTTAAGAAGCATTCTTTCTTGATATCGAAAAGTAAAATACCTTCTGCCGTACCCAGCATCAGCCAGTTCTCTTTAATGGGAGCAATGCTGTTGATGGGGACATTGATGCCATTCTTCTTATAGTAGTAATTGGAGAACGAGTTTTTACGACGATTATAAAAGGATAGGCCTTCACGGGTACCCACCCATATCTGATCCGAATCATCGATGGCTATGCACCGGGTTATGTCACTGGCAATACTATTGGGGTTTGTATATTCATGGCGGTATACAGTGAAATTGTAACCATCGTACTTATTCACACCGTCGTACGTGGCAAACCATAAATTCCCTTCTTTATCCTGATTAATTGCGAATATGGTACTGTGTGATAATCCATCTTCCATACCGATGTGAGAGAAGTAAATATCCTCCGTTGTTCCGGCATTCAGCATAAATGGAAATAACCCTCCTAAAAGTACTAACAAAGTTTGTATTATTTTCATAGTCGTATCCTATTACGAGACAAATTAACAAAATAGATTAGCGAAAAAGAATATTTATACGAATTTTCTTTTCCGAACTATTAGGAATTATTCGCAAAGGTACAAAAGAAAATCCAGGAACCGGATTGAATATTCGTCCATCTTTATCGGTTGGCGCTACTTCTATATGTCCGGCTGTACAGGTGATGGATAAAGTGCCTCCATCCTTGTTTATAGATGCTTTTTGGGGAGTTACTTTTACCTCTTCTGCGGGTGATGCGATGACTGGCAGCATCAGATATGTAGCGTCATAGCAGTTTTCTACGTTTATTTCAAGACCTTGCCGGGTGTAGGTATAGTAAATTGTGACAGGAATCTCTCCTTGGACAGGTGCGTTTTGATTTATATCGACCAAATGAGTATTCACGGTAAACCGATAGCCGTTCTTTTCTGTATCACAGATGATATCTGTATTCAGGTCATCCAAATTGCTATATATGGTCCCATTTTGCATAAACTCGATCCGTGGTGTACCTCCCATGATATACTTACGGTTATTACTCTGCATATTAGGTGCTTCAATCAACTGGTATTGGTTCATTGTAGCGGCAAAAACAGGTCCTGCCTGTGTATGCCATAGCATAGAGAGTGCGCCTCCCATCGGATGAGTACCTTTAATTTTATATTCTGCATCATATCCGGTGAATGTAGCACGCCAGGGGCCTTGAGAGATAAGCCAGGTATGGATATCCTTGAAATATTTCAGATCATAGGTTTTATCACGCGGAAGTTCTTGGGAAGAAGTGATATTCAAGGGAGGAAGTTCTAAAAAAGAAGTGATTGCCTTGGCGTGACCGAATGTATGGTGAATGCATGGGGCAATCCCGGAAACCCGATAATGCATGCCACCATAAAGCAGACCTTCGGAAGTAGCCTTTTTCAGTAATTGTATATTACGATGGATTGCTTCTAAATATTCCGGATGTTGGGCAGCCATTGCATAATAGCCTCCCATAAAACCATCACTGGTGCGTCCGCCCCAATAAGTCCATTTAAAACTACGGGTTCCCCAACTATTGTCCCAGGCACCATCGGGTAACATAAATTCCAGGTGAGTAGCCATTGAACGGTCAACGAGAGTCAGTAAATCAGTGTCTTTCGCCATAAGGGCGTAATATACCATATTCGGCAAGGATTCTTCTACATTATAAAGCAGGTCTACCGGAAGACAGCCGTTTTTTGTCTTTGAACTTATATTGGGACCTTCACCATATAGAAAAGTATCGTTTTCAGTGAAAAAGTTTTTTAGATCGGCAGCTATCTGACGGGCTTCTTTTTGAAAATCAGGCCGGTTGCACATCTCTCCAATGGCATACAATGCATAGGTGGCTGAGGCTGAATAGTTCACATTCATATTCCGCATACCTTCCCGTTTGCGGCTGTATATAAAAGGAGTTGCCAGCATGAACTCACCGGCTTCTATCAGTCTTTGCTTCCAATGGTTCCGGGTAGAATCGTCTAATAAATGCCCATGGTAATGTAATGCTTCATAAAGAGCTATGGAAGCGAAGACTGTTGTACCGTTCCAGTCGGAGACATGTACATCGTTCATCCACGAGCCATTGGGAAGATGCACGTTTTCCATCCAGGCCATCAGGCGTTTGGCAGCAAGAAGGTATTTCTCTTTGTGTGTTTTATCAGCCAGATACATTAAGGGGAGTACGGCATCTCCGATGCGCCCATGCATGCGGGCACAGGCAGGGCACAGCACACCACCATTGAGAGACGGATGTAAATTGTCGCATTGATAAGTCAGGAATGTGTCCATCCACTCCGTTAATAACTTTTCTGATTCAGTGCGTAAAGAATTATCGAATGACAGATTGTTATTGGTAGCCTCTTGGGCAGATAAGAATAATGCATTTAACAGTAATAGTACTAAGATTAAGCTTCTCATGTTTTTTTTGATTAGATTATTATTTCAAAAGTAAAGCTTCGCCTCCAGTCTTTTCACCTCTTTTATATAATATCTTATCCACATTTGTCTATGACCAACCGTAATTTTGTTGAATCACTGCTAATATTGTCGAAACATGGCTTATCGAAACAATATTGGCACTCTTTTCGACATAAGAAAACGATTGTTATTCATAAACGCCCTACTTTAGCCTCAAGAATTTATTATCCTTAATACATACTATTTTATGAGACACTTACCTTTATTTATGTGTACTGCTTTTTGTGGTTTATATTCCTTGCAAACCGAGGCAGCTGACAAAAAAAACGAAAGACCCAATATCCTTTGGCTAACCTTCGAAGATACCAGTGCTTATGAATTTGGTTGCTATGGCAATGGCGATGTACATACGCCTAACGCAGACAGCTTGGCAGCTCGTGGCATACAATTTATGAATGCATGGTCTGTGGCACCACAAAGTTCGGCAGCTCGTTCATCTCTTATCACCGGATGCTATTCATCAACTTACGGAATGGATATACACCCGGTTCCTTATGATACTCCGGCTGATATATTCTTTCCTCAAAGATTGCGTGAAGCCGGGTATTACTGCACAAACAATAGCAAAACACATTATAACTCTACTACAGATAACAAAAGCTGTTGGGACGAATGTAACAATAAAGCTTCTTACAATAGTACCAAACGTGGAAAGGATCAGCCTTTCTTCGCTGTATATAACACAGTAACTTCACACATGGGACGTATCCGTACTTTCCACACTGATGGACGCAGGGATTATACTCAAGAAGGTATTTTCCCACAACAACTTACTTTACCTTCCTATGTGCCCGATTTGCCGGAAGTGCGGTCGGATTATGCAGGTCATCTGGAAGCGGTACAGGATGTGGATACTTGGTTGGGAATCTTCCTGAAAGATTTAGAGACTAGAGGATTGGAAGACAATACCATCATTTTCTTTTTCAGTGACCATGGCGGTTGCGTGGCGCGTGGTAAAGGTTATCTGTACGAAAGCGGACTGAAAGTTCCTATGATAGCCTACTTTCCTCCTAAATGGCGGCACCTGGCAAATGGAGCAAAAGGTAAAGAAAATGGTTTGGTGAACTTCACCGATCTGGGACCTACTGTACTTAGTTTAGCAGGTGTAAAGCCTCCCAAGAACATGCAAGGAAAGGCGCTTTACGGCAAGTTCGCCAGTAAAGAAAAGCGTGAAGTACAGTTTGCATTGGCAGCCAACCAACTGCATCATTTCATGCCGGTACGCGCTGTTACGGATGGTCGCTTCAAGTATATCCGTAGTTATATTCCCTACCGTCAGTTTGCTCTGCGTAATTATTATCAATGGGGAATGCCATCCAATAAAGCTTGGGACAAACTGGTGCTGGGAGGTCACAATACCAATCCGGACTGGAAGCAGACTTTTGAACCTCATCCGGCGGAAATGCTGTTTGACCTTGAAAAAGATCCGGATGAATTGCATGATTTATCCGCTATTCCTGAGTATGCGGAAACCTTATATAAAATGCGTCAAGCATTATCCGACCACATTCGTACTACCCATGATTTGGGCTTTTTCCTCCCAAATTCACGTACCGGACATATACTTTATGAGAAAGTACGCAAAGAGAAATATCCCTTGGATGAACTTTATGGGCTTGTCGAAATTGCGGGAACGGCAACTGTAGCTTCTCTTCCCATGTTGGAGAAAGCTATTGCCAGCCCTCTGCCGGAGATGAGATTCTGGGGGGTAGTAGGATATGCAAATCTTGCCAGAGAGAAGCAAATTAATACTTGTCCGCAAGCATTATTGGCACTCTTGCAAGACGAGAATCCTTATATAGCTTCCGAGGCAGCTTATGCGGTTGTTTATCTGGGTAAAGCACAGGAAGGTATTGCCCGCCTTATTACTCCGGCTCAAGAAAAGGACAGGAAAATAGGTTACTCCTCTTTGGAATGTTTATCTTTAGACCCTGAAATGCGCGACTATATCCGTCCGTTTTTGTCTGAACTGAAAGAAGCTGCTGAAAATTTACCGCGTCTTGCAAATGAAGATGCCGGACTTATGGCGCGTGGTATCCTTGTAAACCTGGGTGAAATGGATATTAAAGATCTGCATGGCCCCGAAGCCTACAACAAAGGTTTGAAATTAAACTATGGCCGCAGGGCAATGGTACCTCTACCTAATTAGGAGTTGAAGGAGTTATCAGTCTGCTTGCAGGCTGATAACTCCTTCAAATAAGCTCCATCTAACTCTTGATTCGTATACATTATTAAATATCAATTAAAGAATGAGAACCGCAGTATTAATCCCCCTTTGTCTTTTGTCTTTGGTAACAGTAAGTCCGGTCCGTGCACAGTCAGATAACTTAACACCCCTGAAAGAACGCGTAAATGTGCAGGCTGATTCAGCCCGTACAAATCAGATTATTGACGGGCGTTGGGTGGCCGTCGGTACAAATAAACCCCATACCATTCAGTTGGATTATTCCCGTCCTTTCCAAGGCAAACCTTCTTATCGCTTCGAGCTGAAACAGGAAGACAATACTTTGGAAGGCTATGCCCAGGGAGAAACCAAAGGTCGTGCCGAATTGTGTTATTGTTATGCTGTTGCCAATGATTTCCGTAACTATCCGGCAACTGAATACCTTAATGCACAGAAAATGAAGACTGTATACCATTACGGTAAAGGAAGTTGTCCGCAAGGCTCATCCATGAGTTATACATTCTCTGTTTACATTCCGCGGACTTTGGATAAGGAAGTGTCTACCATCTTTGCACAATGGCATGGTATGCCGAGTCGTACACTTGTTTCCGACCCTGACGGTAAAGTGATGAGACTTAGCGTTGAAGAATTCCTTGAGTTGGAAAAGAGGATGATTTTCAAGAAGAATATAGCCCATGACAAAATAACTAAAATCAATTCCAAAGGAGATACAATCTATAAAGCCGGAAAACCTAATGGCTGGCTGATTGAGCAAGGTGGCTATCCACCTCTTGCTTTCGGCTTTTCACAAGGTTATTTCTATATTAAAGCTAACTCGGACCGCAAATGGCTGACCGATAAAACCGACCGTTGTAATGTAAACCCGGACAAGGCAGAGATTATGAAGCCCGTAACCTCCACTTATAAAGCTTCGACAATAGCTTACAAAATGCCGTTTGATTCCTTTCCGAAAGATTGTTGGATAACCTTCCGGGTGGATATTGACTGGACTCTGTACGGGAAAGAGAAAGAAACCATTCTGAAGCCCGGTCTTCTGGATGTGATTATGTCCTATCAGCAGGCTGGAAAAGAAGTTAAGAAGCATATTGTAAATAAGGAAGAGATATTAATAGGGCGCAATGACGAAGAAGGTTATTACTTTAAATTCGGTATCTATCGTGTTGGAAACAGTACTATCCCTGTTCTATACAATCTTGCCGGTTATGAAGAGCATGAAAAAAGCTCCGGGAAATAAGGCTGTGGGCAAGGACTAAATAAAACCTGCACTACTTTCCCTCAACTCTCGAACTTTTTCGTACTTTTGTCGCTTCAAATTGTTATAGATGAATGGGGGCACTCCAGCCGTCTGTTTGTAAATCATAGATTAAGCGTATGTTGACTAAAGTAATCGAACAAGCTAAGATAGACCGTTTTGCCAGGTGGATGGGGCATGCGGAGAGAATAGTAATTGTAGCCCATGTAGCGCCGGATGGCGATGCCATAGGCTCTTCATTGGGATTGTGGCACTTCCTGAATTCACAAGATAAAACGGTAAATGTCATTGTGCCGAATGCCTTCCCCGATTTTCTGAGATGGATGCCGGGCAGCAAAGATGTGTTACTTTACGATCACTACAAAGAATTTGCCGATAAGCTTATATCTGAGGCCGAAATAATCTGTTGCCTGGATTTCAACGCTTTGAGTCGTATTGATGCAATGGCAGATGCCGTAAAGGCTGCAAAAGGGAAAAAAATATTGATAGACCATCATCTGTATCCCGAAGAATTTTGTGATATTACAATTTCACATCCTAATATATCTTCCACTTCCGAACTGGTGTTCCGTCTGATATGCCGTATGGGTTATTTCAATGAAATTACCAAAGCGGGAGCAGAGTGTATTTATACCGGTATGATGACCGATACGGGTGGCTTTACCTATAATTCCAATAACCGGGAAATCTATTTTATCATCAGCGAGTTGCTTTCCAAGGGTATCGATAAAGATGATATTTACAGGAAAGTTTATAATACTTACTCTGAGAGTCGTTTGCGGTTGATGGGATATGTGCTTTCGCAAATGAAGGTGTATCCTGATTATCATGCAGCCTTGATTTCGTTGACCAGAAACGAACAGGGACGCTTTGATTATATCCGGGGTGACAGTGAAGGATTTGTAAATATTCCTCTGAGTATAAAGGATGTGGTATTTTCCTGTTTCTTACGTGAAGATACGGAGAAGCCAATGATTAAAGTTTCGTTGCGTTCGGTAGGCACATTTCCCTGTAATCAATTGGCTGCCGAATTCTTCAATGGAGGTGGACACTTGAATGCTTCCGGTGGTGAATTCTATGGTACAATGGATGAAGCAAAGAAAGTTTTGGAGCGTGCTTTAGAGAAGTTTAAGCCTTTACTGAATGCGAAAGGATAAAAAAAGAGGGGCACAAAGGTTAAAAGATACGAACTTTCCTCGTAGAGCTTTCAACTTTCAACGAAATCGAATACTTTTGTACGGAATTACTAAATAACAGATAATGAAGAAACTTACATTATTCTTTTTGTCCTTGCTGGCATGTGGATTGGCTTTCCAGGCTTGTGATAATACCAAGACTTATGCAGAAATGCTGGAGGACGAAAAAGGCATTTATACGGGACAGTAGTATCACTGTTATATCTCAGACTGAATTTTACAGAAACGACTCGACTACGGATGTGAACAAGAATGAATATGTACAGCTTGCCAGTGGTGTATATATGCAGATCATAAATAAGGGTTCCACTAATTTGGCTGATACGGTAAAGGCGAATGATCAGATTCTGGTTCGCTTCTCAGAATATAGCCTTATGGATAAAGTGGTAACTGTGTCCAATCTGGATTATGCAGAAGTAGTCGATGAATTTAACTATAGAGTAACAAGCTCTTCTATTGCCGGTCAGTTTACACAAGGATTTATGCTCTCTTATTATGGAACTTCTGTGCCTGCCGGTTGGTTGGTGCCGTTGGCGTATGTGCGTGATGGCGCATGCGTTAAACTGATTGTTCCTTCTAAAATGGGACATAGCTCGGCTATGCAATCTGTATACCCTTATTATTACTATATTCAGAAATATCAAATCTATAAATAATTATAGTATAACCAACAATCTTTAAATCATTAACCTAATGACTCTAATCAAATCTATCTCTGGAATCCGCGGAACCATTGGCGGAGGAGCGGGTGTGGGCTTGAATCCGCTTGACATTGTGAAATTCACATCAGCGTATGCCACACTTATTCGCAAAACGTGCACGGTAAAAAGCAACAAAATTGTAGTAGGACGCGACGCCCGTATTTCGGGTGAAATGGTGAAGAATGTAGTAGTAGGTACTCTGATGGGTATGGGCTGGGATGTAATCGACATTGATTTGGCTTCCACTCCGACTACTGAATTGGCTGTAACCATGGAAGGTGCCAGTGGCGGTATTATCCTGACAGCATCGCACAACCCCAAACAATGGAACGCTCTGAAATTGCTGAATGAACGTGGCGAATTTCTGAATGCAGCCGAAGGCAATGAAGTACTTCGTATTGCTGAGGCAGAAGAATTTGAATTTGCTGATGTAGACCATCTGGGCTCGTATCGCAAGGATCTGACTTATAATCAAAAACATATAGATAGTGTGCTGGCGCTCAACCTGGTAGATGTAGAAGCTATCAGAAAAGCGAATTTCCGCGTGGCTATTGACTGTGTAAACTCGGTGGGTGGTATTATTCTGCCGGAATTGTTGAAACAACTGGGTGTGCAGCATATAGAGAAGCTCTACTGTGAGCCGACAGGTGACTTCCAACACAATCCTGAACCGCTTGAAAAGAACCTGGGTGACATAATGAACCTGATGAAGGGTGGTAAAGCGGATGTGGCTTTTGTTGTTGACCCTGACGTGGACCGTCTGGCAATGATTTGCGAAGATGGAAAGATGTATGGTGAAGAATATACGCTGGTAAGTGTGGCTGACTATGTGTTGAAACATACTCCGGGCAATACGGTTTCTAACTTGAGTTCTACACGTGCGTTGCGCGATGTAACCCGTAAGTATGGTAAGGAATACTTTGCTTCTGCTGTGGGCGAAGTGAACGTAACCACTAAAATGAAGGAAGTAGGCGCTGTAATTGGTGGTGAAGGCAATGGTGGAGTTATTTATCCGGAAAGTCATTACGGTCGCGATGCATTGGTGGGTATTGCTTTGTTCCTGAGCCATCTGGCACATGAGGGTAAGAAAGTGAGTGAACTTCGTGCAACTTACCCGTCTTACTTCATGGCAAAGAACCGCGTAGACCTGACTCCTGAAACGGATGTGGATGCTATTCTGGCTAAAGTGAAAGAGCTTTATAAGGATGAAGAAATCAATGACATCGATGGAGTGAAAATAGATTTTGCTGATAAGTGGGTACACTTGCGCAAGAGTAACACCGAACCGATTATTCGCGTGTATAGCGAAGCTTCCACACCGGAAGAAGCAGAAGAAATCGGGCAGAAGATTATGAAGGTAATTGAAGATCTGGCGAAGTAAAAGCTGTCAAGAGCAGATTTATAAATATTCAACAAATGGGAGGCTTTGGTCTCCCATTTGTGTTTCAGGAACAGATGGTCTGTTTACCCCGGGCACATCATCCGTTTCCGCAAGGGCGGTCTTTTTATTTTAATGAGAGTACTTTGTCAATCTCCCCTTCAAAGTTTGGAGTGAATATCCCTTTGCCTAAATTCTCTTTAATTTCTTCTATCGTCCAGAAACGTCCGCCATCCAGCTCATCACTGGGGACTATCTCACCATCGTATATGGTCTTGTGCACAAAGACGAGTTCTTTTTCGCGTGCGGACTCGAATACATAATGCGTAACCGTTTCAGGTGTAAAGTCCGTGATGCCCAGTTCTTCGCGCACTTCGCGCTTCAGAGCCATCTCTACGCTTTCGCCCAAATCCACATGTCCTCCTACGGATGTATCCCACTTCCCCGGTTGGATATCTTTCCATTCGGGACGTTTCTGCATATACAATTCACCTTTGGAATTGAAAACATGAAGGTGAATTACCGGATGCAATAGTTTGCTGCCATTGTGACATTCGCCACGGGTAGCGGCGCCTGTAATATTTCCCTGTTCATCGACAAGAGGAAACATTTCCTGGTTATTATCGCTGTTCATTATCATAAATCATTTTTGGTGAATCCTTTCACGGTAACACGTCCGGGATTGGATTGGTTAAGTTGTAGTTTGAGAGATATTTCTGCAATGGCATTGAAAAGGCTTTCATGATCTTGTTCGTTACTGTCCAAATCTTCGGCTATCTCGGATAGTTGTACTTTTATTTGTTCTAATTCATCCTTTACGGAAAGACTGCTTTCTTTGCATGCGAAAACAAGTTGGCGCATCCGCGTAAATGTTCGCATTATATTGATATTGATTTGAATGGCAAGCGGGCTACGCAGAACAGATGAAAGCATTGATACACCATTTTCTGTAAAAGCAAATATGTTTGTAGAGCCAACATTATATTCAGGGGATATCACATTTTGTGATACCCCTATGTGTATCAGATTGTTAGCTTCTTCTTTGGTGAGCATAAACATAAAATCCTCAGGAAATCTTTCAATATTCCGTCTTACTGCCTGTTTTAATGTTCTTGTTTCTATTCCATAGAGTTCTGCTAAGTCAAAGTCCAACATGACTTTTGTGCCACGCACTTCGTATATCTTATTTTCAATTAATATTAGTTCGTCGTTCATGATTAGGTATTTTAATTTGTATATACAGGTTACGGTATTAATAATGAAGAATCCCCATAACTTAGAAAACGGAAATCATGGTTTAATGCAAAGTCATATATGTTTCGCCAATTGCCTTTTACAAAGGCGGAGACGAGTAATAGTAAGGTGCTTTGTGGTTGATGGAAATTAGTGACCATGATATTTACAATCTTGTAGTCGTAGCCCGGTGCAATAATAATTTGCGTACTGGTGTGCAACGCTTCCATATCATGGCGGTTCAAGTAATCGAGAATGGCCTGCAACGCTTTTACAGATGTGATACTTGCAGTCTCTTCAGCTGTCTCATAAGGCTGCCATTGATGAACATGAAGTTCTTCTTCTGTTGCATTCGGATTTTTCAGAAGGGTGACACCGATATGATAGAGACTTTCCAGTGTTCGTACGGAGGTAGTACCTACGGCAATTGCTTTTCCGTTGTGGGCAATCAGATTTTCAATTGTCCCGCGAGAAACAGATATATATTCGGTATGCATCTCATGTCCTTCGATTTCTGCGCTCTTTACAGGTTTGAAAGTTCCAGCGCCTACGTGCAATGTCAATTCCTCCAAATCTACTCCTTTTTCTTTTAATGCGTTCAATACACGGGGAGTAAAGTGCAACCCGGCGGTCGGAGCGGCTACTGAACCTTTTATTTTAGAATAGACAGTCTGATAAGTTTCCTTATCACTTTCTTGTGTATCCCGATTCAGATAAGGCGGAATGGGAAGTTCACCGAATACTTCAAGGATATCAGCAAAAGTTATCTCCGGATTATCCCAACGGAAATCTACCCAATGGCTGGTGCCGTGGCATTCACCACGGGTAGCAGTCAAAGTAATTGGTTGCTCTTTTACAGTCATTTCCCGTTTCAGCGTACCTTCTTTCCATTTCTTCAGATTACCGATCATACAAAGCCAGGCGGCATGTTCGGTTTGCTGGAAATTAAGCACATAATCGTTCGGCTCAATCGGTTCCAGACAAAAGACTTCAATGAGAGCGCCGGTTTCTTTACGGAAGTGCAGGCGTGCCTGTATCACTTTTGTATTATTGAATATCATCAGACTTCCCGTCGGGAGATAGGATGGAAGTGAAGTAAAGCGGTCTTCGGATACTTCACCATGGCGGTAGACCAGGAGTTTGGACTGATCGCGCACTGGTAGAGGGAATTTTGCGATACGTTCATCCGGTAACGGATAGTTAAATTCACTGATACGGATATGTTTTGGATCTTCTTTCATGATAAACTTCTTTACGGGCTGCAAAGGTACGGATATTTATTCTCTTTTTTCTATCTTTTTTTATTGAGTTGCCGTATCTTTGTAGAGCGATTGGGCTTTCGAACTTCAATCGTAAATTCTAATTCGTCAAATACTTAAATAGAAAGAAGATGAAAATAGGTGATAAAGTACGCTTCCTGAATGAGATCGGGGGTGGTATTGTGACGGGATTTCGGGGAAAGGATATTGTGCTGGTAGAAGATGCCGATGGATTTGATATCCCGATGCCCATACGTGAGTGTGTGGTGATTGATACGGATGATTATAATATGACGAGACCGGTGCCGAAAGCTACTCCGAAGAAAGTAGAAGAGAAGCCGGTGCGATCTTCTATTTCCCATCCTGTACATGAAGAAAAAGAAATGGGACATTTGTCTAAGCCTCAAGTTTCTGCTTTTCGTCAGCCGGAAATGCGTGGTGGGGATGTGCTGAATGTTTTTCTGGCTTTCGTTCCGGAAGATATCAAAGCAGTCAGCACGACTCCTTTTGAAGCTTATCTGGTGAATGACAGTAACTATTATTTGTATTATACCTATCTCTGTGCCGAAGGAAAAGCATGGGAAGTCCGTTCCAATGGAGTAGTAGAGCCGAATACAAAATTCTTGCTGGAAGAATTTGAAAAAGCAGAATTGAATGATCGTGAACACGTAGCTGTGCAATTTATTGCTTTTAAGGAAGGGCGTTCGTTTGCTATGAAGTCGGCAGTAAGCGTGGAACTCCGTATTGATACGGTGAAGTTCTATAAATTGCATACATTTCAGGAGTCGGAGTTCTTTGAAACGCCTGCATTGATTTACGATATAGTAAAGGATGATGTTCCCACTAAACAAGTGTATGTTTCTGCTGAAGAATTGCAATCAGCTTTGTTTAAGAAAACAGTGGTAGACAAACCCAAATCTCAGCCGATTGTGAAACGTGGCGGACAAAGTGGCATTATTGAGATAGACCTTCATATTGGTGAATTGCTGGATGATACTCATGGAATGAGCAACAGCGAGATACTGAATTATCAGCTGGATAAATTCCGTGAAGTGCTGGAACAGTATAAGAATAAACGTGAACAGCGTATTGTCTTTATCCACGGAAAAGGTGACGGTGTACTTCGTAAAGCGTTGCTGGATGAACTGAAACGTAAATATCCTACTTTCCGGCATCAGGATGCCTCTTTCCAGGAATATGGTTTCGGGGCAACGATGATAACGATTAAATAGTTACAAGCCACAAAAGCTACAAGCTACAAGTTGCTGCGCTATTATTCTGCATAGCACTCGTAGCTTGTAGCCTGTAACTCCTAGCTATTATATTTTCTTTCCCAAAGGAATAGAAAGTCCGATAAAGGCATTCACATGTTTGGAGTTATTTCCAAAATACATATAGTCAGTACCCAGCATCAAAGGACCTATCTTGAAAGCAATACCGAATGTTTCGCCACCTTGTAACATGGAATAGCTCAACGTAGTATTAATCAAAGTATTGGGACGATAATTGGCGGAGAATGTCAATTCAGAATACGTTTTTAACTGGCCGAAACGGGTTGTTGATAATAATCCTAATCCCAGTTTGTTGTTCAGTAATCCGTATTCCCCTCCGATAACCATAGTCGGTGATAAGGAGGTGGTGCGTGATTTGTTTTCCTTCTTCTTCAAACCGAATAAATCAAAGTCCAGCACATCGGATGATTCGCTATAGTTATTTTTATCAATAGTAGTATTCTTATCTGATTCAGCTATTTGAGTACTTGATTTGCCCCAGGAAATGAATCCCAAGTCAAGAATGGCGGCAGAAACAGTCAGATTCTTCATAACCTGATAGCTTGCTCCTAAATCGATACCTGCTCCATAACCACTGATGCCAAAACTATTGTAATCCAGGTCAGTGATGTATCCGTTTTCTTCTTCCAGATCAAGTCCTTTTGCGGAAGCTTCCAGATATGCATCCGTTTTTAGTTGGAATTCCGAGTCGATGCCAGCATCCTTCCCATACATGTAGAGCTGGTTGATATTCAGGTTTATGCTTCCTGCACCTAATAGTAATTTGGCTTTACCGCCTACGGTTAAGCGCTCGTTGATGGCACGTGAATATCCTGCTCCGACTTCTATGTAAGCGTTCAAACGTAGTTTTTCATTGCGGATATCAAAACTCTCACCGCTCCAGCTGAAATTATCAGCGTCTGTTGCGCGCAGGTAGTCGAACATGGTTTTAGGAATAGTGGCGTCCACATCAGCCCGTGCCCCTACATTGAATGACCAGAAACCTTTTCCTTTATAGAATCCGAAAGATATAACATCTGTATTTGCACTGATATTCACTTCATTCCTTTCAGGCGATTGTAGAACTTGTCGTTGTTATAAAATTCACCGTCGGAATCGAAAACGTCGATGACATCTTGTATACCAAGTGAGTTAGTGGCTACTTCGGCATTCACGGAACCGATGCCGGGGAGATTGACATAACCACGTTTGGGTTGCAACGCCGGATTTAACTGAATGCGGGTACTGCTACCTTCCATAAAATAGGATGAACGCAAGTATTGCGCCTGCATAGCGGTGGGGAGAAGAAAGGAGATACAAATCCCCAAAAGTATAAGCTTTCTCATTGTGTCTCGTAATTTGTGGGTTACTGTTAATGATTACTTCAATTTGTTTATGCAAAGTTAAAATAAGTATTTGTGATACCCAAA
>OHWE01000595.1_pt1 | contig 14939 bp, 16 predicted proteins | sample 1579661 | NCBI WGS metagenome assembly OHWE01 (sample SAMEA3882552, study PRJEB24775) | human gut metagenome | biome: human-associated habitat; feature: intestine environment; material: feces | place: Netherlands | collected 2009/2010 | reverse complement strand
TTTCCAGATATTCTTTCATTGCCTCGTTCACGATGTCTTTCAGCGACATGTTCTTTTCGATGGCGAGGTACTTCATCCGGGTATGAATACTTTTGTTTATGACAAAGTTGCAATGTACAGCAGGCTCTTTTTCCGTTTTGACCGGTGCAGGTTCTTTCTTTTGCGTGGACTTCCCGGTGGATGACAGCAAGCCGTCCAGTCCGCTTCTCATGCCGTTTTTCAATGAATCACTTTTGCCCATATCGTTTTTATTTTAATTTCAACACTTCTTTTGCTAACTCCATGTAGTCCTTTGCCCCGTTGCTGTTCTTGTTATACTCAAAGATATTCATGCCTTTTATCGGAGCTTCGGCCAATGATACATTGTCCCGGATGACGGTCTTGAATACCTTGTCGCAGAACGATTCGCTGATTAGTTCCGCCACACTTTTGTTGAGCGTCTTGCGCTTGTCAAACTGGGTGATGACAATGCCGCCGATATTTAGGTTTGGGTTCAAACGTTCCTTGACAATCCCGACCACATTTGTAATCTTTGCCATTCCGCGCATGGCGAGGAACTGCGCCTGTACCGGGATAATCAGGAAATCCGCCGATGTGAGGGCGTTCAGTGTCAGCAAACCCAGCGAGGGCGGACAGTCAATCAGGATATAGTCGAATTTACGGGTTTCAAGCAATTTTGCAATCAGCCCTTTTAGTATTAATTCCCGCCCCGGCTCGTTGATAAGCTCGGATTCTGTCGCCGACAAATCGAGGCAGGACGGTACAACGGAAAGACCGTTTTCCAACTCGAATACCGGTAAGGTATATTCGCCTTTCATCGCTCCGTACACCGTCCGTTCCTCTTCGATGGAGAGACCGCAGGATTCCGTGAGGTTTGCCTGACCGTCCATGTCGATGAGCAGTACACGCTTTTTCTTCTGCTGCAATGCGGCAGCAAGATTGATGGTGGTAGTTGTCTTTCCGACACCGCCCTTGTGGTTCAAAACTGCGATTATTTTTGTCATAATTTCGTGTCTTTATATCTGATACAAAGATAATACTATTTTTAGTATTTACTATTATTAGTGTATACTATTTTACTACTTTTGTATATTTTAGTATTATAGCATCTACTACTATACTAAAATACTGATTGACTAAATGTAGTGCATTCTATCATTTCTGATGGGATATTTCCTAATATCCTACTTTACTAACCTTAGTATATACTACATTTAGTATTTGTTGTATAACAGCAAAATAAGCTCATTTTGGAATTAGTCTTATAAATCATCATCATGCGCATTAGATAAATTCTGTCTCAAGTGCTTCCAACAAGTCGTGTATTTGTTTTTCCGCTTCCTCCATATCCGATACAATGTCCTTGATGTGGTAAGGTGCGCCATTTTTACCGTGCCCATCATTTCCAATCCATAGATAGGCTTCGTAATCCGTGTCAAAACCCTCGAAATATTGTTCCATGTCAGCAATGAGGGTATCAATGTCCTCACATTTCATTTCGGCACTGAAATTAAAATCCTGCCCATAGTTGGTATAGCGTTGGAAGTCGAACTGAATATTTGATTTATTTTTGTCATCCACACTTATACTCCAGCCTTTGCTTTGGGATATTTCCGTTACTTTTTGTATCTTTTCTTGAGCGGTCATAGTTTTGAGTTTATAGTGGGGAGACTTCACACCGTCCTACCGATTGCTTTAATCCGTTATTTGAAAGTAATACTCCTGCAGCTCGTCTGGCCATTCGGCGGTCATAGAGCGTGGCTTTCTGGTTGTCCCGCTCGTGCCATTGCCAAATTTTGTGATTAAGTACAAGGCACAGCTCTGTCCAATGCTTGTAGTTATCTTTCCATTCTGCCTTAACCTTTCTGTATGTGTCAGCTATGGCTTCATTCCCGAACTTGTCTGCCATAGAGAAGTCCTGCCAAAAGGTTGTCATCGGGTCATAGCCAGTAATTTCCGCTATATTCCACTTGGGAATTACTATTTTTAATATTTCCATACTTATTATTGTTTTTGTAATACTCATGAATCAAGATTACTATTTCCCTTTGTTCGGTCTGTTTGCGACCGCCGGGAAGATTTTTCTGCTTTCAGAAGGTGGCGGGGAACAATCGGACAAGGCTGATCCGGAAAAATACGCTCGACAGCGGAGAGGAAGATTTTTACGTGTCATTTGCGGCAGTATGCCGGCATTGGCAGGATTGGAGCCGCCGGTTACCTTTGCGGAAAATTCTGTTCCGTAGGTCGCACGGCAGCGGACTTGGGTTTAATGGGAATCCGTTAGAAAAGGAAAGATTTATGAATAAAAGAGTGAGGCGGCCAGCCGGGACGGACTTTCCGATGGACTGTCTTGGGACTACAGAGGGCAGGATTTATCCCGCCCCCTGTAATGCCAAGTCTGTCCGTGTCCGTCCTTTTGCAAAAAGGGGCTTCACGCACTTTATGTAACGTGTTACACAAAATGCGTGAGGCTGCTTGAAGCAAACTGGCCGCAGGATGTAAGGCTATATGAGGGAGAAAGGAATTTTATAAAAGGCCGTTGGTCGATCGGAACAACAAACCGTACCGAGACTTTGCCCGATACGGTCTTGCATATAACTCAGTCTATGTCATAGCCTATCATGTATTCATCGTTGATAAGCAGATAATAGTAGCCGTTGCCACAATTCCTGTATTCTTTGCTGAATCCAGCCGCCATATCTCCATTTTCGCGTGGCTCACACCATAACGTACCGTCATAGCCACAAAAGTCGAAGCGTCCGGTGGAAAACTTTTCGCCTTGCTTCAGTGCCGTTCTGAAACGAGCCATATCCCAACTGCTGCAATACTTCTCGATGGTGGCAAGTCCGATACACTTGCCGTCGATGCGTGTGCCGGTCGTGATGCGGTTCTCGTAGAGGGATTTATCCAAATCGGCATTAGCGATTTTGCGAAGCCAATCATTCGTATGCGTGGCAAGTCGGGCAAGTTTCTGGTATTTCAAGACCTGTTTCTTTCCTATGTCCGCTGCATCTTCGGGAGAGGATGACGGATAGTATATCTTCTCAATGCTTGCCCAATCCGTGAAGATGTACCCGCTTTTTCGTTTTCTTGGCGCAATAATGCCGATGACGTTTTCATTGCGGTTGATGAATAATCGCCTACGTTGTCCTGCAATCCTTACATATAAAGAGGTGGAATTCTGCTCGTTTCGGAGATAGGCTTCTGCCGGATGAATAGTTGTTGTTTCCATATTTGTATAAATTTTGATTTTTGCTGTTCCTATTTTGGTTTACCTGTTCAAAGTTCCGGGATTGTGCCGTTCTTATATAGAACACCGTCCCGATAATGGGACACGATGCCCGGCTTAAGTCCCATTTCCTCAAAGGCTATATGCCTGATATAGTCCTTGTATTCTTTGCCAATGAAATTCTTTCCACAAAGGTTGTTGAAAATCATAGGGACGGAAAAACCGTCTTCGCTCGATAATATCACTTTGTCGTCTTGTCTAATTTCTTCTACCATACTTGTTTACTTTTAATTGGTTGAACTATCATGCTGATTTTTCTTTTTCCCTGCTTTCGTTTGCCGTGCAGGTTTGTTTTCAGCTTTTTGAGGCAGCCAGAGGATGAAGCTGTGGCATCATAAGCCAAACCCGGATAGAAAACCGACCGTGTAACAGTCTGTTTTCGTCATCCGAATGCAATGCGGCTTGGCGATTATGCGCTTCGTCCTACATTCGCCGACGAAAAGAGTAAAGAATGACCTGCCGGTAAAAGCAAGGATTTTGTAAAAAAGAAGAGTCGTATATGATAGAAAAAACGGCTTGGGATGTGAGAAAATACCCTGAAAAATTTGCGGCGTATTGTATTTTATGTAATTTTGCAGCTGTATTTCAAAATTGCATAAACAGTATGGAGACAAAATATATCCACAGGGAGCTATCCGCCGTGATAGAAGAGGCTTACCGCTATTTTTCAGTCATTACGGTAACAGGACCGCGCCAGTCCGGAAAGACGACGCTGCTCCGCAACTTGTTCTCACACCTGCCGTATTACTCGTTGGAAAATCTTGATGTCCGGAGTTTCGCCGAAAACGACCCGGTCGCTTTTCTGAACCAGCACACGGAGGGCATGATTCTCGACGAGGTACACAACGCTCCGAACCTGCTGTCGTATATTCAGGGTATGGTGGACAATGATGCCGACCGGCGGTTTATCCTTTCGGGCAGTTCGCAGTTTGCCATGCTGAAAAAGGTTACGCAGTCGTTGGCAGGACGTACCGCCGTTTTCGAGTTGCTCCCCCTGTCATACTCCGAAATACGGGAGCAGGTCACCGATACGCCTCTTGACAACCTGCTGTTTAACGGGTTTTACCCTGCCATTTATTCGGGCCGTAACATACCCAAATTTCTTTATCCGGCGTACATGAAAACCTATCTGGACAAGGACGTGCGCGACCTGCTACAAATCAAGGACATGATGCAGTTCCACACATTCATCAGGCTTTGCGCCGGACGTATCGGATCGCTGTTCAAAGCCTCTGAACTGGCCAACGAAATCGGTGTCAGTTCACATACCGTTACGGCATGGCTGTCCGTCTTACAGGCATCTTATATTGTTTTCCTGCTACCTCCCTATTTCGAGAACACACGCAAACGGCTGACTAAAACTCCCAAGCTCTATTTTACGGATACAGGGCTTGCCTGTCACCTGCTCGGCATCGAATCGCCGGAACAGCTTGCACGGGACAAGATGCGTGGGGCGTTGTTCGAGAACTTCATCGTAACGGAAGCCTTGAAGCGGCGTTATAACCAAGGCAAGGAAAGCAACCTCTATTTTTACAGGGATTCGAACCAGAACGAGGTCGATTTGCTGTTGAAAAAACATTCGGGGCTATACGGTATTGAAATCAAGTCGGCGATGACCTACCATGCGGACTTCGAGAAGGCGTTGAAACAGATGGACGGCTGGGTCAAAGAAACCATACTGGGTAAGGCGGTGGCCTATGCGGGTACACTCGAAAATACTGCTGGAGAAATCAAACTTCTGAATTACAGTCACCTGGACGAGGTGTTGGCTTAACAGCCCTATAACAGTCCAGCTAATGCCGACACACACTCCTGCTGCATGGATTTGATGTAATCGAAGAGAACCGAGGGATTGATATTCTTGCCATTTAGCTTGCAGGTGACGTGCAAGTGCTCGCCTGTACTTCGTCCGGTCGAGCCGGTAATACCGACGGCATCGCGGGGACGGACTACCGTACCCTTGGCGGCCAGCACCCGTGAAAGGTGGCAATAGCTGACGGTGTAATTTCCGTGCCGCAGTGTCACATACTTGCCGGACGTCTTGTCCTGTCCCACTTTGACGACCACCCCCTCCATCATGGCCAATACCTGCTCGCCCCGTGCGTGCAGGTCGATACCGCCGTGGAACTTCCTCTTCCCGGTAAACGGGTCTTTCCGGTAGCCGTATGGCGATGTAATTCTGATGCGCTGCAATGGATAAGACACACTGAGATAACGGTCAATCCACAACTTCTTACTTTCATCGGCAGGTTTTGTCGAAGTCTCCTGTGCAGGAGCCATGCTTTCGGGTGTCGGCTCCGGCTTTTTCATACCCTCCTGCAAGGCTTCTACCTTGTATCTTTCTGGTGTCTTGGCAATCGTGTTGAACTGCGCCTGAACGGGCATCGTGCAGAATGAAATACCCGATATTGCTATCAGTAGAATTTTTCTCATTCGGCAAAGTTATAACGGGAATTTTCATGTCGGAAACAAACTACCGTCATTTCTTGTATTGGTTTGATATTTTGCGTCTATTAGTACGATTTTGATTAGATAATTGTACTAATGAAGATAAAAACAGCATATTACAACCATTTATATAGCTGTATTTTTGTCCGTCATAATAAGATGTCTCTATCTTTGTATAGTACAATTTTATAATATGAATATAGTATGAAAAAAGTTCAGATTGAATTTGATGAATTACCCTTTTCGACACTGGAACGATTCGGTCTTACAAGGGAAATGATCGAGGACTTGCCGATGCGTGTGTTGGAAGACATCTGCAACGGCCGGCATTCTCCCGTGCTTCCCGTGCGTGTCACTGACGAGCATGGCGGGCAAATCGAGAGCCGCAGCCGCTTTGCCTTTATCCGCATGGACGACGGTCAGGTGGATGTGGTGTTCTATCCGGCACTGAAATCCTCTCCACTGGAGCGGTATGACGAAGCACAGCAGAAACAGTTGCTCGACGGCAAGGCGATTGTCGCCGATGTGGAAATGTCGGACGGACGGAGCAGCAAGGCTTTCGTACAGATTGACGCCGAGACGAAACAGGTGATGTATGTCCCCACGCCCATCATCGCACGCAACCTGAAAGTGCTGGCCGAGGTCATGCGCCTCGGTACGGTGGAGGTAAACGGGATGCAGCACGGCGAGCCGCTGACGGTAGTCGTGGGCGGCGAGCCTGCCACAGTGGGCATCGACCTTCATGCCAAGACCGGCATCCGCATCTGTTCGGGCGACGCGCAGCAATGGCGCAACCAACCCAAGCGAGAGTGGGACAAATACACCTTCGGGTGCTACGGCTGCTGGGTCATGGACGATGACGGTAACCTTGATTACGTTTCGGAGGAAGACTACACCGAAGAGCTGTGGAACGAACAGAAGAAGAGCGGCGAGCGCAATCGTGCGACAGCTCTCCATAAGTAAAACATCAATCCGTACATTATGGCACAGAACGAATATTATCCCGAAGACGTACTTGTCGGGAAGATGCAGAGCGGCGAATACGGCTGGCTTGATTACGTCAATCATTTCTCCGCCGACTGGCAGGAGGAATACGCCCGTTACTGCGAGGAAAAAGGGCTTGCAGTCGGCAACGAATCCGCCGCCGAGTTCGTCCGCTTCAAGGACGAACAGTTGGAGGCAGCAATGGAAAGCGGAGACGCATAACGAAAACAATCAGACTATGGCGATACGAACGAATACCAATCCCCGGCAGATGGACTTGCAGCCCGAAATGCGCGATATGCTGATGCGCAACGGGCTTCAAGCCCATGTTGCACTTGACGATGCAGGGTATCGGCTGATCGTGCAGGGACATGACTCGCCCCTGCTGGTCTATCCGATCACCGAACGTCAGATGTTGGCACTCACGGACTGGGGAACGAACACTGCCAACAAGAAGGCCTACAACGTGCTGACGAGCATCGTGGGCAAGGACTTCTATATGCCCAAGAACTTCGTCCATGCCCGCAATGCCAACGGTCGTGTGGCTATGGGGCTGCACGGCTACCGCATCGGCATCGGCGAGTACGGGCGCATGGGGCGTATGGGAATGCCCCCGCCGTTCCTCGGCTGGACGCCACGCAACCAGTGGGGCTTCCACCTGCGCAGGGTCGGCGGTCAACTGTTCTTTCCGGGGCCGTCCATCGTACCCGAACGTCCCGACGGGCGCATGAAGCCCGGCGAGTTGCAATCAGGCGGTTACGGATTCTATTACAAGGGGCATCAACAGGAGCAGCCCGTACAGCAACGGGATGTGCTGCAGGACTTGCAGGCGGCTATCACGCCGATGGTCAGCCGTCCACGCAGCGAGGAACCGGCACGGCCGTACAAGGAGCTTATAGCCTCTCCGGTCTATTTCTCCAACGAGAAATGGGCGGAGTGCCTTGCCTCGCACGGTCTTGTCGTGGATGCGGAAAAGCAGACGCTGACCGTGCAGTCGGAAAGCGTCCAAGCCGATATGGTCTATGACCTGACGGAAGAGGAAGTGAGGACACTGGTTGCCGCACCCATCGAGGAGCAGCCCGTAGAGAAACGTCTGGAACTGCTGAACGGCATTATCGGGGCTGACTTTTCCGACAAAGTGACGATGGAGGCTCTCAACAGCGATCAACGCATCGCTATCGGTCTGCATCCCGAAGTACAGCAGGATTTGAAACAACGCCAACGGCAGGAGCAAGAGGCTTTTATGCCAGTGAAAACCTCGCTGCAACAGCAAGAGGAATCTGTACAGGGAAATATCGGTGCGGCAGTGGACGGGCGTGACCTCCAGTTTTTGAATGAAAACAAGGGATGGTATCGGGAAGAGAAACACGGGCGGGAAGTCGAAGTGAGCCAGATAGTCGTTCAACCGGCACAGACCGAGGGGAAATACAGGATGACCGCCGTTATCGACGGTCAGGCTATCAGCCATGAGATAACCCAACGGGACTACGACAAGTTCCTTGCAGTGGATGACTATCACCGGATGAAACTTTTTTCCAAGATTTTCAGCGAAGTGGACATGAAGACACGCCCGGAAGCACAACGGGGTCTCGGCACGAAAATCTTTGCCGCCCTCACCGCAGGTACGGTAGTCGCGGCGGGTGTCGCGCACGGCATCCACCATCACTGCCATGCCCCGGAGTTCTACGGCGAGCGTTTCGGTGGCCCGCCACACCCGTATTTCAAACCCGGTGTCGATACGCCGAGAGACGTGGCCATACGCAATTTCGAGGCACAGATGAATCAGGATATTAACGATATGAGAAGAGGGAGATAAAGACAACTATGAGAGAAGGAGACCTTACCTACGACGACTTCCTGCAAAGGCTGAACATTCAGGACGTGCTGATTGACGCGGGCTACCACCTGAACCGGCGCGACGGCCTGCGCTATCCCTCGTATGTTCGTATAGACAGCGAGGGACGGCGTATCCGCGGCGACAAGTTCATCGTGACGCAACAGGGAAAATGCTGCTTCCAAGCCCAGCAGCAGAAAGTCTATAACATCATCTCGTTCATCAAGGAGCACCCGCAGTTCTTCACGGAATACCGTGTGGGCATGTCCCCCGACCGACTGGTGAACCTCGTGTGCAACCGGCTGCTGAACCATCCTATCGAGGACCGGACAACGCGGATTATACAGCCCAAGCGGGACATCCGCCCGTTCGACATCGCAAACTACGACCTGCACAAGTTCAACCCGCAGGACCGGGAGACACAGAAGAAGTTCTATCCTTATTTCAAGAGCCGGGGTATCGACCTCTACACGCAATATGCCTTCCACCGCCACTTCTGTCTGGCGACGAAACATCGTGAGGACGGTGCGGCATACACCAATCTCGCTTTTCCGCTGACCTTGCCCAAAGGCGACGGTACGGTCGTGGGCTTCGAAGAACGGGGACGTGCAAGAATGGACGGAAGCGGCAGCTACAAAGGCAAGGCCGAGGGCAGCAATTCGAGCGAGGGGCTGTGGATTGCCAGCCCTGCCAAGACCCCACTTGCGGAAGCCAAGCGTATCTATTGGTTCGAGAGTGCCTACGACGCAATGGCTTATTACCAGCTTAACCAGAAATGGGACAAGGAACTTAGAAAGGGAGTGTTCGTCTCTACTGGCGGAGCACCGAGCCAGCAACAGTTCAAAGCCATGATAGAGGCCACTCCACACGCTTACCACCATCTCTGCTTCGACGGGGACCGTGCCGGGCAGATCTTCGCCATCAACTTCGCGCTCACCCATGCGGGCAAGACATTCACCAGTAACGTGACGAAAGACGACAAACTGCTGGTCCGTATCAGTGGCGAGGAGAACCAAAACTACGAAGTAAAACTCGAACCCTTCGACTTTCACAGGATAGTCGGCACGCTTTTACGTCCCAAAGAAATCTATCGGGAAGATGGTACGCTTGACTATCGGACAATCGGCGACGGATATTTGCAGGAGATGAGCATGGTGTGCCAAGATGAGTACGAGATGGCTCTTGCCGAGGGTTCGGCCAGTGAGGAAACGCTGGAGGGCATGAGACAAAATATCATGGCCATAGAGGATGCGATCCGTAATCTTCCCGCTCCCGGCGAGGACAGCACCGACCTTATCGTGTACGAGCCCGCTGACAAAGGCTATAAGGACTGGAACGAACAGCTCTTGGCAAAAGCCAAGCTGCAAGAATCAGTTCACGAAGAGCCGGCCAGAAGAGAAGAACCCGAACAGGAACGGCAAGCACGTTTCCACCGATGACAATGCGGCACACCCCACATGAAACAACAAAAGAGAAGACAATGAATGACAAAGAACTGACACATGACGATTTTTTGCAAAGGCTCGACATCCGGGATGTACTGCTCGATGCCGGTTATCGCCAGAACCGACGCTTCGGTTTGCGTCTCTCTTCGTTTATCCGCACGGACAGTGAGGGAAAGCGTATCCGGGGCGACAAGTTCGTCATCACACAGCATGGGAAGTGCTGTTGCCAGCCACCCCGGCAGAAGGAATACAACGTCGTTTCGTTCATCAAGGAACACCCGCATCTTTTTGCAGAATACCATGAGGGCATAAATCCGGATCGGCTGGTGGAACTCGTATGCTACCGCCTTCTGCATTACCCTATTCCCGAACAGGAAACCCGCACAGGACAACCCCAGCGGGACACCCGACCGTTCGACATTGCGGACTACAACATTCAGAAGTTCGATCCGCAGGACAGGGGTACGCAGGAGAAGTTTGCACCCTATTTCGAGAAAAGGGGTATCGACCTCTGTACGCAGCAAACCTTTCACCGGGACTTCTGTCTGGCGACCCGACACAGCGAGGACGGTCAGAGGCGCACTTGCCTCGCCTTTCCGATGACGTTACCCGAAGATGCGGATAAGATCGTAGGATTCGAGAAGCGAGGACACGCCTACACGGACGGTAACTCCAGCTACGACGACATGACCGAGGGCAACCATTCGGGGGAAGGTGTATGGATTGCCAGTCCTGCCCGGACAGCTCTTTCGGAAGCCAAGCATATCTACTGGTTCGAGAGTGCCAGCGAGGCAATGGCCTACTACCAGCTTCATCAGGCGAAAAACCAAGAGCTACGAAAGGCGGTCTTCGTCTCAACGGGCGGCGAACCTACCGAGAAACAGATGCGAGGCGTGCTTGAGCTTACGATCCCGGCCCGGCAGCATATCTGTTTCGACACCGACCTGGCCGGCATGGACTTTACCCGGAACCTGATACACGCGATGTACCGCACGGTACGCGCCTCGATCGAGGAGACGCCCGAGCGGAAGCCCTACCTCGACTCCATCCCCGACCGCGATGACCTGGACGGCGGGAACATCGGGCTACTGCCCGAGGCTTTGCAGAAGAGCTGCGAAAGGTCCGAGGCCGAGCATGAGAAGGCCCTGTCGATGCGCATGGACAACCGCCACAGCCCGGCCGAGATACGGAAGCAGGAGGAGATCGCACGCAAGTGCTACGTGGAGTTCCGGGAGGGACTGCGGGAGTTTCTCGGCAGCGCGGGCGACTTCACCTTTACCCGCGAGCAGCCCGAATATCCCCACAAGGACTGGAACGCGCTGCTTCTGGCGGAGATCGCCCGGCAGGAATCGCCCCGCGAGGAGACGGCTAAAGAGGAAGCGCACGAAGAGGAACGGCAGGCGTGCCGGCGTAGGTAACGACGGGCGCAACCCATAACAACCGAAAACAACGATGGAAGAGAAAGACCCGAAACACGACGATATGCCGCAACAGCTCGACATCCGGGAGGTGCTGCTCGACGCAGGATACCGACAAAACCGCCGCTTCGGCCTGCGCCTCCCCTCCTACGTCCGGCTGGACAGCGAGGGCAAGCGCATACGGGGCGACAAGTTCGTCCTCACGCAAGACGGGAAGCGCTGCTTCCGACCGCCCCGGAAAAAGGAATACGACGCCGTGTCGTTCATCAAGGAACACCCGCAGCTTTTCGCGGAATACTACGAGGGCATAGACCCGGACGATCTGGTGGAGTTCGTGAGCGACCGCCTGCTACCTATCCCCGCCGGGGCACTCAGGAAACAGACCGTAGAACCACCCGACTGGGAAGTCCGGCCGTTCGACATAACGGACTACGAACTGCACCGGTTCGACCCGAAGAAACGGGCAACGCAAAAGCGGTTCTACACCTATTTCACATATCGCGGCATCGACCTGCGCACGCAGGCGGCCTTCCACCGGAGTTTCTGTCTGGCGACCAAAAAGCGGGACGACGGCGTGAGGTACACCCGTCTCTCCTTTCCGATGGTCCTGCCCAAAGAGGCGGGAAAGATCGTGGGCTTCGAGGAACGGGGACGCGCCCGCGCGGACGGCAGCTCCAGCTACGAGGACTACGCCCAAGGAAGCAACATGGACGAGGGAGTGTGGATCGCCAGCCCCGCCGGGACGCCCCTTGCGGAGGCGAAACACGTCTACTGGTTCGAGAGCGCCTTCGACGCGATGGCCTACTACCAGCTTCATCGGGATCGGAACAGGGAACTGGACAAGGCGGTTTTCGTCTCGACGAGCAACTTCCCCTCCACGAAGCAGATGCGGGGCGTGCTCGAACAGACGATCCCGGCCCGACAGCACATCTGTTTCAACAGCAGTACGGCCTGGCACGATTCCGCATGGAAGCTGGAAAGGGAGATATACTGTACGGTACGTGACGCCATCGAGCAGACGCCCGAGCGGAAGCCCTATCTCGACTCCATCCCGGACGGGCAGGACCTGACCGAAGGAGAGTATTACCTGCTGCCCAAGGGCGGCCTGCAAGAAAGCTGCAAATGGTTCGACAGCGAATGGGAGGAGGCCATGTCGATGCGTTCGAGCAGGCTGTGCGCCCCGGAAGACGTGCAGGACCAAATAGACACGATGAACAGGTGCTACCGGGAGTACCGCGAAAAGCTGCGGGAGTTTCTCGGGATCGACAGGGAACACGACGTGGACTTTACCCGAGAAGAGCCGGACTACCGCCACAAGAGCTGGAACGGACAGCTTCTCGCCGAACAGCGCCGGGAAGAGTCCGTCGGGCAGCGGCAGGAACGGGAAGAAAGCGCCGAAGAGGAGCGGCAAACACGCCTTGGCCGATGACAGCGACGCACACCATACGGGAGAGCCGGAACGTGGTCCGGCGGCCGCACGCCGGGCAGTTCCTGATCGACGGACTGCCCCTGATACTGGCCTGCATAGCTGCTCTGGTGTACGGCGGGATGGAGGGTATGCCGCTGGGCGGTACGGCGAGGGCCGTCGCCCTGTCGCTGCTCCTCGCGCTGCTGTACCGCTTCGCCTGCCTGCGCCGCATACGCTACCGGATAGACGCGGAGCAGCTCGTCTGCGAACACGGGCTTCTGCGGCACAAGGTCGATTACATGGAGCTGTACCGCATCGTGGACTTCGAGGAATACCAGAACCTACTGCAACAGCTCTGCGGGCTGAAGACGGTACGCATCCTCTCGACGGACCGCAACATGCCGAGGCTCGACCTTACAGGGATGCGGCGCGGCGACGACATCGTACCGCTGATACGCGAACGGGTGGAACAGAAAAAACGGGAAAAGGGAATCTATGAGATCACGAATCATTAGCCTCTGTCTGCTCGCCGCGCTCGCCGGCCTGCTGCCGCAGCAGGCCGGGGCTCAGATCGCAGCCTCCAACCCGCTGGAATGGGTGGCGCTGGCCGAGGGCAACGAGGCGATAAACGGGCAGATCGAAAAGCAGATCAAGGGGCAGACGCAGACGGCCCTGCTCCAGAACAGCATAGCGGCCGAGTTCAACCGCATACACGACTGGCAGAGACAGTACAACGGCTACCTCAAGACGGCCAGCGGCTACGCCTCGTCGCTGAAAGCCTGCACGCACCTCTACAACGACGGGGTGCGGATCTTCCTCACGCTGGGGAAGCTGGGCCGGGCGGTCAGGGATAACCCGCAGGGCATTGTCGCCAGCATGAACATGAACAACCTCTACATCGAGACGGCGACGGAGCTCGTGTCGGTGTTCACGCTGCTCCGTGACGCGGTGGCCGCAGGCGGTGAGGAGAACATGCTCACGGGCGCGGAGCGCAGCACGACCCTCTGGGCGCTGAACGACAGGCTCGCGGCGTTCAGCCGGAAGCTGCACCGGCTCTACCTGAGCCTGCGCTACTATACGCTCTGCGACGTGTGGAACGACATAACGGCGGGCATGATAGACCCGGACAACGGCGAGGCGGCGCGTATGGCCCTCTCGCGCTGGCACCGGGCGGCCGTGGCCATCCGTTGAAACGAAGGGAAATAAAAACGGGAAATGATGAAGCAAATGATCCCGATATGGATTCTGTTGCTATGCGTCTGCGCCGGCAAGGCACGGGCGCAGAACGACCCCGTGCTGGCCGGGATGATCGCGGCTTACACCGACAAGGCGCAAAAGGAGCTGAAGAACCAGGAGAAGGTCATGCTGATGCAGACCACGGGGCACTTGTGGACGAAGGAAGAGGTGGAAGCCACGACCGATCTGCAACGGGAGTTGAACAACTACCTGGACTCGTTCCGCTCGATCGTCTGCTACGCGGCGCAGATTTACGGCTTCTACCACGAAGTGTCGCGGCTGACGGACAACATGGACGACTTCACCCGGCAGTTGGGCCGAAGCCCCACGAACGCGCTGGCGGTCGCCCTCTCCGCGCGGCGCAACCGGATATACAGGGAGCTGCTGCTCGGCAGCGTGGAGATCGTGAACGACATCCGGGCGGTCTGTCTGGCGGAAAACAAGATGACCGAGCGCGAGCGCATGGAGATCGTCTTCTCCGTCCGCCCGAAGCTGCAAGGGATGAACGGGACGCTGCAGCGGCTGACCAAGGCCGTGAAGTACACCACGATGTGCGACATCTGGTACGAGATAGACGGAGGCGCACGCCCCGCGGCCGACAAGCACGACATAGCGGAGGCGGCCCGAAGGCGCTGGCGGCAGATCGGGAAGAACGTAAGACCTTAAAAAAACGAAGATATGGGATGGGATGCGATATTGAAAGCCGGTAAAAAGGCCATCGTCACGGCCGCGAAAAAGAGCGACCAGGCGGTAACGGCCGCCGGCAGGAGCGCGGGCCATGCGATGCTGCACCCCTCGCAGACCTTGCGGGGCGCAGGCCAGGCCGTGAAGACCGCCACCGTAGGGGCTGCGGTCGGATACGTGGGTTGGGAGAAGC
>OHWE01000569.1_pt1 | contig 15276 bp, 8 predicted proteins | sample 1579661 | NCBI WGS metagenome assembly OHWE01 (sample SAMEA3882552, study PRJEB24775) | human gut metagenome | biome: human-associated habitat; feature: intestine environment; material: feces | place: Netherlands | collected 2009/2010 | reverse complement strand
CCTGCTCATAGTAGAGCCATTCCTGTGTTTCGATGTTTCCCTCATACACGATAGTAACATCAAAATCAGGCATAAATAATCCTTCCTCCGCATCCCACACGCAGGATATCCCCTGTCTGAGTGTCAGATTCAGGCTTTCGACATACACAGACCAGCCACTTACGACTATCTGAAATTCATCATCAATCTCCGCAATATCATCCTCGATGTCGATTAGCTCTTCCATTTCCGATATTGCTTCTTCTATATCACCAAGTCGGTATCTCTTATTCATCCATCACCGCCTCCTTATAAATGCACCTGACCACAAAACGCATAGTACCCTTCTGTGAACAGGTAAAAAGAGTTAATTCCTTTTCCTCTCCTTGTGTCTTAATGCTGTTGTCATAAGGATTTACCACCTCTGTGTCTGTTACTTCATAGATATGAGTCTGTCCGTTTTTGTCGATAATTGTCACATCATCTCCTATGGAAATCTGATTTAGTGGTGTAAAAAATGTGCCATATCTGCTGCCATTGTGACCGCATAACACACAGTTGCCACTTTCTCCGATTCCTGCAGTCTCTTCTATATGACCAATCCCGGCATTAAGCACTTTACTTGTGGTTCCTTCCATTACCGGATACCTGATATCTAAGCCCGGTATCTCAATGATGCCGATAACACCGCCTTCTTTAAGAATGGCTTCATCCTCTTTACTAATGGAGGTTTGCTCTTCCTCCACATCTGTTTCTTCATCGTAATCATCCTCCAATGTCTGCTCAAATTCACTTATGAGCTGTTCTGTCTGTTTTTCTCCGGTTGCCCGCCAGAAAAAAGGGACTGCCATAATGGCAATCCCTGCTGTAATCAGTAGTCCTGCGACCACTTTTCTTATGCTCATATTATTCACTCTCCTATCGTGTTCTGCCCTCTCTGTCCGCTTGATAAGCACCTTTATCCTCTGCTACAATTGCTGCAGATTCCATTCTGTCATCAGCTTCTCTTTCTTCCTCCGGTCCGCTCAGGTCTGCATCCACAGCCTTTGCGTTCTCAAGGTCAAGCTGGGCATTCAGTTCACACTGCCTTGACAGCTTTTCTTCCAGTTCCTTGCTGTATGCAAATGGCTTGTCATACTCTGCCTTTGATGCTTCAAGGTCATTCTGGTACTGCTCAATCTTCTTTTCTAAGAAATCAATGTTCTCATGGAGTCCATTGAACAGGTTTTCCAGCTTTACCATGCTGCCGACCGGACTTGTGGAAAGTTCTGCCTTGTACTCAGTCTTTCCACGAAGCACCATATAATTGATACCAAGGAAGTTCTTTTCCACAAGCAGCTCAAATCCATGGAACTTGCCGATTACAGTTGTCTCTCCGGTCTTACATTTGCTGATTGCTTCAAGCATCATCGTTCCTCCATCCACACGCTCTGTGTAGGTTGCTTTGCCTATGGTAATGGAAAATTCCGGATTATCAATCAGTTCTTTATCCCTTGCCTTTACATCTTCTCTTACATTGGCAAGCTTTTCTGTTGCTGTCTTAATAAGCTTCGGGTACTTAATCATAAAGTTATCCTGCAATCCATATCTCTGATTGTCATAGGATGCCTTTAAGAGCTTTAATCTCTGGACATCATTGTCAATCTCCATCTTTTCCTTGATTAAAGGATTGCCTGTGGCAACCGCTTTAATCTCTGCATAGGAAAGTGTTGCCTCATCGATATCCTCACAGCTTCGGCTTACAGCCTTGCTTGTCATGACCTGACTGATGAATCGCTGCTTATTTTCAACAAGCGACCAGTTGTATGCATCAAAAGTTCCTTTGGTGACATATCTATAGATTGCCACCTCTTCATTTTCGTTGCCCTGCCTGATGCCTCGTCCTTCCCTCTGTTCAATGGAGCTTGGCTTCCAAGGACAGTCCACATGATGCATTGCAACCAGATGTGTCTGAACATTAACGCCAGTACCACATTTATCTGTAGAACCTATAAGCACTTTTTTCTTACCTGTTCTCATTTCCTTAAATAGTGCATCCCTCTGTGCGTCGGTCTTTGCATCATGGATAAATGCTATCTCCTCTGCCGGAATACCATACTGTATCAGTGTTTCCTTCAGATAATCGTAGATGGTAAAATCCTTATCCGGTCCCGGTGTGCCGATATCCGAAAAAATAAGCTGGCAGCCTATATGACCGTTGGCATTTCCTTTCTCATATTCTTTCCATACATTCTCCGCTACCTTATTGAGCTTTCCATCTGGATTATTTGGTGCGTCCTTATCAATCAGCCTTGCATCTGTTCCGAGTAATCTTGCCTCATGAGTAATCTTTAGGAAGTTGTCCACACTTGGATCAACTCCACCACCTCTGATACGCTCTGCCCTCACAACAAAGTCTTCCATAACCTGCTTTACATACCAGTCAGGCTCTGACTCCACTATGATAGGCTTGCCGCCACGAAGAGCCGGCACATCAAGGTCAAGCATGTCTGCGGTCTGCACATCTGCTACTTCACGAAAGATATTCATAAGCTCCGGCAGATTCGTAAACTTATTGAATCTGCTTTTAAAACGGAAACCGCTTCCCTCTACAGTAAGCTCCAGTGCTGTTGTCACTTCACCAAAGTTCGCTGCCCAGGAATCAAAGTGATAAATCCCCATCTCTTCAAGTGCCGCTTTCTGTAAGTAAAGCTGCATGACATACATCTCACACATGGTATTGGATATTGGCGTACCTGTCGCAAACACAATGCCTCTGCCATCATTTATCTCAGACAAATACTGGCATTTAAGCTGCATATCCGTTGACTTCTTCGCTCCACTGCTGCTGATACCTGACACATTATTCATCTTGGAAAAAATCGCAAGGTTCTTAAAATTGTGCGCTTCGTCAACCATGATAGAGTCCACACCAAGTTCCTCAAAGGTTATAAGGTCATCCTTCCTGCTCTCATCTGATAAGGATTTCAGCTGCTCCTCCAGCTTTTTCTTCTGGCTTTCCATCTGTTTTACAGTCCAACGCTCCCCGTTACGCTCCTTCATCTCATCAATCGCATAGCTGATTTCATCAATCTGCTCATTGAGCATTCTTTCCTTTCTCTCTGCTGAGATCGGGATTTTTTCAAACTGCGAGTGCGACATGATGATACAGTCATAGTCACCTGTTGCAATCCTTGATACGAACTGCTTCCTGCGGCTCTTTTCAAAATCACGCTCTGTGGCAACCAGGATATTTGCTGACGGATAAAGCCTTAAAAACTCTGATGCCGTCTGACCGATAAGTGGCTTTGGAACAACCATGATCGTCTTATTGGCAAGTCCGAGTCTCTTCTGCTCCATACAGGCAGCCATCATCTCAAAGGACTTTCCGGCACCAACGCAGTGTGCCAACAGGGTGTTTCCTCCAAGAAGGATTCTTGCCACCGCATTCTTCTGATGTGGCTTTAACTCAATCGCCGGATTCATTCCCGGAAACTGTAAGTGACTTCCGTCATACTCACGCAGACGGATGTTATTGAATGTCTCGTTGTAATACTCCACATATTTCTGTCTTCGCTCCGGCTCTGCAAACAGCCATTCCTTGAACTTCTCCTTGATCATGTTCTGCTTTTCCCTTGCAAGCATTGTCTCGTTCTTATTGACTTCGTAATGATATTTGCCATCACCGTCATCAATCCTGTCCCTTACTGTTACAGTTTTAAGATTCAGCGTATCCTCAAAAATAGAATAAGCATCCATGCGGCTTGTACCATAAGTCTTAGTAGCTGCCACTGAATGCTTATCCATGCTCTTATTCTCGATGAACCATTCCATGCTCATCTTATTTAAGTGTACCTGAATGCCTGTATTGTAAAACTGGCTTCTGACTGCCCTTGCTCTTCTTGGTGTATTGAGAAGCTCATAGATAAACTGCTCATAATCAAGCGACTCAATCCATGTCGTACCAATCTTTACATCAATATCCGAGGCTTCAATCCATTCCGGCTGCACCTTTTCAAGTGCTGCCACATTTCCTGCAAATCTTTCTGCCTGCGGATTGTCTGTATCAGCCGCCATAGCCTTTGCTACACGAAGTTTGTCTCTCACATTTCCCGAAAGATACTCGTCTGCTGTCTCCCAGCCGATGTCGGGATTGTTCTCGTTGTAGCGGTCTGGATTTAGGAAAACCAGTCCGTCCAGCTCTTCCACAAGGACTGCCCTTCTAATCTCTGCTAATGCATCATCACTTAGCGTTATCTCATCCACTGTCTGTCCGGACTTTTCTGCAAGTTCTTCCTTTGCATTTGTAATATCCGGCTCATAGATAGAAAGCATATAGGCAGGGTTTACATATCCAAATTCATTGACGGATACATTTAATGCTTCCACAGCAGTCTCAACCCTGTCTATGACAGTCTTTGCCTTAATCGTCTGCTTATAAAACATATCCGCTTTTTTCACCTCCCCATCTTCGTTTACTTCCTCAAGACTGCAAAGAAGTGGATAATCGCTGTCATCCCTGAATGCTATTCTGTTTGCTTTTGAAGTAATGGCTCCATACTGCTTTACGAAGGCATCATATTTTACATTAAGAAGTCTCTGCTTATCAGAAAGCTCCTCCTCGCTGCAGCCATCCATCTGGATATCAATCAGCTCTCTTGTTATCTGTCTGATTTCATCAAGGCTTCGGATTCGCTCCTCGGCAGTCTGTGATACTTCTTTTTTTACCATCTCGGAATTTTCCCTGTAATAGAGTTTTCCTTCAAAAAATGTGTAAGTGTAGTTTCTCACATCCGGATCAGCCGGGATAACTTCCTCCGTCTGCTCCGCCTCATCTGCCACTCTCTCAAAATCTGTCATCTGGGCTTTGATATTACCGATAGCCTTATTGAGAGTCTCATACATATTGAAGTTCTCATCATTATTCACACAGACTGTATATCTGCTGTCCTGTCCGTAAATCCTTGTGTCATATTCCATAGATCCAAGCATCATCTCCGGATGCTCTGCAAAATAAGAGTTGACTGCAATGCCATTCTCAGTTACACCAAGGTGTACCCAGTCAGGTTCAATATCAATCTTTCTCTCCCTCTTCTGCAAAAACAGGATATCTGCTGTCACTTCGGTTCCTGCATTATCTTTAAATGCAGTATTCGGAAGTCTTACTGCTCCCACAAGCTCTGCTCTTTCAGCCAGATACTTTCGGATAGTAGGATTTGCCTTATCAAGTGTTCCCTTTGTGGTGATTACTGCAACCATGCCTCCCGGTCTTACCTGATCAAGTGCTTTTGCCAGAAAATAATCGTGGATACGGAAGTTATACTTGTTGTACTTTGGATCAAATACCTTATAATCACCAAATGGCACATTTCCGACAACCACATCAAAGAAGTTATCCGGATATGTGGTATTCTCAAATCCTGTGATACTGATATTGGCATTCTGATAAAGCTGCTTTGCAATTCTTCCTGAAATGCTGTCAATCTCCACCCCATACAGCTTGCTTCTCTGCATTGGTGCCGGCATACTTCCAAAGAAGTTACCGATACCCATAGATGGCTCTAATACATTGCCGCCTCTGAAACCAAACTGGACAAGTGCCGAATTTATGCACATGGCAATCTCCGGTGAAGTATAAAAGGCGTTATTTACTGTTGCCCTTGCAGCACTGTATTCCTCATCAGATAAAAGGTCTTTCAGCTCTGCATATTCTTTGCTCCAGCCTGCGTTATTCTCATCAAATGCCTGTGACAGTCCGCCCCATCCGACAAACTTCGACAGAGTTTTCTGTTCCTCAGGTGTGGCAAGCCTGTTCTCTGATTCAATCTGCTTTAAAGTGCGGATTGCATCCATATTCCACTGGTATCTGGTCTTAGCTCCGCCTTTTTCCATTTCCCAGAGGTTGTAGTGGAAGTTGTGCTTTTTCTGTACTGCATCATCTGAAACTACATGTCCATTCTCATCAATCTTGGTATCCCAGCCATTCGCTATTGCTCTTTCCCTGGTTTCAAGACGATTGGCTTTTACACTATCCTCGATATCAAAGAATCTCTTATAGACCGGATTCATCTTATCCCTGTCAGCCTTCTGCTTTGTCTCCTGATAATACCTTTTCTGGTCTTCTCCGCAGTAAAATGGCTGTTTTACCATATAAGATAAGATTTCATATAACTCACGCCAGTCGAGTGCACCTTCCTTACGCACACCATTCCTGTTCTTATAGCTGATCTTCACATATCCGCTTCTGATTGAGTACTCCACAAGACCATACTTATTGTTGGAATATGCCTTTCTTTCCGCATTGTCTGTACCTAATGCTATATCCCTGATAAGGTCAAGTTTATTGGGCATAAATGCAAAATCAGACTGCACCACATCCATAAGGAATGCCCTAAATGGAGTGTAGCAGCTACAATCTGTCACCAGAATCTCCGCCGCATCACGCAGGTCTTCATCAAGCTCTGCAATACGCTTGGCATAATCAATCGGTGTAATATACTGAAGCTCTGACGGATCTTTTTCTGATGTTTCAGCTTCTATCTCTGCACCATATTCTGCCTGTGTTACCATGCGGTCTTCATCGGGAGTTTCCTGTAGTGTCATGCCTTTTGCACTTACATAATCTCTGTTAGAAGCATAGCTCTCCGGCTCATCCGGTATTGCATAATCATCAATCTCTGATTCTGCCTCCTCCGGTTCCACTTCCCGGTATTCGGCATCAATGACCTCATCATCCTCACGGAGTCCGTCCATCGCAAGCTCATCAATACGAGGTGTCTCAGACTGGTATTCCCCTGTAAGAATAAGGACACCAAGCTCTTTTTCGATATCTTTCCACGAAACATATCCTTCAACCTCTCCATCCTCATCTCGCCACTGAAAACGCAGTCCATTCCCATGAAATGTGTCATATCCGTGCAGCCCCAGTCCGTCAACCGGCCAGCCTGCACCTCCCTGACCATACTCTGCTTTGATACGCTTTGCCCTGGTTCCTGCATCAATCTCTGTTTCAAAAATCTTGCATACCCTGCCCTTGCCACCGACAAAGCCTGTACCTCTCATAAGCACCTGTTTGATATACTCACCTGGTACTGTTGCAGACTTTTTGGGATTCAGATAATTGTATTTACCTGCTAATGCAGCTTTTCTGTCCTGCTCGAACTGACGCATAAACTGATTATTGTTTTCGTCCTCAGTATGAATGGTGCCAATGCTTGCCTGCCCGTTCTGGTCGAAAAAAAAGGAAGCCTGTGTATATTCGGCTTCCTTACTGACACCCAATGAGTTAATCTCATCAAGCTCTCTATTTAATTCTTCCTGTATTTCTAATGAAACTTCATCACGATCTGGTGGAGCACTACTTCCTCTGCCTGCATCTTCGCCTGCTCTCTTATCTTCCACATCTCCATTGTCGATGACGGATTCTGTGGCTTGTGCTTCGCCAGATACTGCATCTCCAGCTGGTCGTACAGCTGATTCGCTTCCTCCTCTACCGCTGACATCTTCTCGTACATCTTCCCGAATCTCATCAGCGTCTTGTATCTTGCCGGCTCGTTCTCCTTTAGATAGTTCATCGCCATCCTTCCGTATTTGCCCAGCTTCGTGAGATCCTCCGTCTCGTCCGGCATCTCTATCTGCGGATAAAGCAGTCCGTCCACTTCCTTGTAAGTCATTTCTTCTAACATATCCAATTCTCCTTTCGCTCTCGATTGCCTTTAAGTTACGACTAAATTCTCTAAGAACACTACAGGAGACATCGCATACAATGGAACCAAGACGGTAAATGATCTCTTCGTCTTTGATATTTACGATCTGACTAAAATCCTGTTCTTGCACAGATAAGTCAAATCCGCATCTCGTCCCTACAGCATACATGACACTTGCATATACAAGCTGCTCCATGTCCATTACCTGCTGTAAGCCATTGCGTTTCTTACTTTCTTCCTTTATCACACTACCTGATAGCTGCATAAGCTCGGTCATTCGGTTTCCGAACTCTTCTTTTATTATAAACCAAACATCTGTTCCTGTAAACTGTTTTAATATATTTTTTAGAGACTCCCTGTCGCTGTTATCGTACTGCTCAATCTGACCTTCTGACACAAGAAAATCCAGATAATCCTTAAGATTTTCTCCCTCAAGGTCCCATGTCAGTTTGACATTCTTCCCTCCGGTATCACTGATATCAAAGATATACCTCATGCGTGGATTCAGCGCCCTCGACGGGAAGATGGCGCAGCCTTTCGCACCACGCTTTACATATCTTCCCACCTTTTTCCAGGTATCATAATCTGCCATGAGTGTGCTTTTTTCCGGAGGTCTCTGAGCTGTTACCATAACGATATTGTCAAATTCATAGCGGTATAACTGACCTGCGACCTTTAACACATCCTTCCAGTTCTTTTCTGATCTGGTGATGTTACCAATTTCAGAATCGTATATCGCTTTGACCTTCATATCAACGCCCATACCTTTGTCCTCCTCTACTTAAACATCTCTGCAAACAATCCTTTAAATAGCTTTAACTCATCCTTATCCAGCTCGATTGCAAATTCATTGTCGATTGCCTGTTTTTCGCATTTATCCTTTTTCTTTGCAATCTTACGCACCACACGAAGAAGCACATAGCACTCCTTGGACTTTGCAATGCTCTGTTTAAAGGTCAGCTCATCCTCATCGACTGACTTCTGCGTCTGATAGATAATCTCTTTTAACTTATCATTGATACCATCTACTTCCTCAAGGGAAATAATAACGGATGCCTTAGAAGCACCCGATCTGTCCCACTCCTTATGAAGTTCCTTTACTAAAAACTCCATGTTCTTAATTACTGTTGTTGAATCACTTTTCATCTTGCTCTTCCTCCGTTTTCTTTTAATGAAGAAGGGAGCTGACCTTCGCTGATAGGCGTAAAATCAACTCCCTTCATGTCCTCTGCTCCAAGGACTATCTGCTCTGCATAATACATATCCATTGCCTTATTGATGGCATCATCAAGCGACTCTGCCTTTACTCTCTGTACTCTTGAGAGCACTTCTTTTATCTCAACATCAAATTCCTGTTCCATATGATATCGCCTCCTGTAAAAATCTCATCACCGGCACTTTTCTTCCTTTACCTGTCTTTCCTTAAAGCCCTCATCGTACTTTCCATCTTCCAGCCTGTCGTAAAAACAGTCCTCTTCAATCGTTCCGAAATCCTCATACATCTGGTGAAGGAAATCATTCTGCAGTTTCTTTGGCACATCATCATCCTTTGACATATCCTGATAAAAATAGAACTTCTGCTTTAGCTTTGCCCTGTAATCATAGATATCCTCTATCTTTTCCGGTGTGCCATACTCCCTCTTGTATGCCTTGAAATTCGTGGTTGAGAGTGTGGAACCGAGATAAATTCCATGCTCCCACGATACTCCGATTGTGGTATTGTCCTTTGTAGGCTTCTCATCCTTCGGATAACGCTTATACTCTGTCGCACCAAGGGCGATTGTAAGGGAACCTGACTTCATATCCATCACCACGAGATTCCTTGGTGATAATGCTTCAAGCACCATGTAATCATGGTCATTGAAGTTATGGAATGTCTGTCCCCTTTCAAATAATCTGTCCACACTTTCATAATGCAGGTTAAAATCATCCACCCAGCCCTTATCGGTCATTCCAATCTCCTTGAGCTTTGCAACACATTCAGAAGAACTGGCTTCTTTATCAAACCGAAATTCTTTGGAATCGTTATAAAATCCCTGAAGAAATTGTCCCAGCTGAATATCATCCAGGCAGAATCTCGCAGATACCGTTACATTTGCTGCCCTGTAATACTCTGTGAAGTTATCTGCTTTACCAAGCGTCCTTCCAAGCTGCAACAAATTGTCTGCAAGCTCTGACATGTCATCAACTGCTATAAAACTCTTATAATCATCCAGAGTCATCAGCATATTTGTCTCTGTTCCCCTGTCGTTTTCTGTTACCAGTATCATATCTTTTAAATCCATTCTTACCTCCAGTCTCAGAGAGGGACTATGCCCTCTCTGCAAATTTCCTGTTATGGTCTTCCTATCACAACAATCTTTCCTGTGCTTGCCACATCCCGGTAAACAACACCAAGACTTTCATTAAGCGCCTCTACCACCTTGCCATTTCCGACGTATACTGCCACATGGCTGATGTTCTTATATCTTCCGTTGCTTGTAAAACTGTAGAAAATAAGGTCTCCCGGCTGTAACTCATCAAAGGCGACTGTCTTTCCGGCTTCATCCAGTCCCTGTGCCTCCGCTGCCGCTGTGGTTGCACCGCCGTAACTAATATCCACGCCTGCATCTTTCCATGAATAATAGGCTAAGGAACTACAGTCATAATAGTTACCGCTGTCTCTTAAATCCTGACTATAAGGAAAGCCAACTCTGTGAAGTGCATAGGAGCAGACTGTTTTCTGCCTGCTGTCTGTAATTTCGTTTAGGATGGCATTGATTTCATCCTCAGTCATGGAGCTTACTCCCGGACTTCCGCCTCCGCCGCCACTTCCGCTTCCGGCATATCCAAGCTGTCCCATAAACTCCGGACTCATGATCTGCTCAAGCATTTCCACATGATCAGAGTTAAACCCATAGACCGAAATCATATCCCTGTACGATTTCAGTGTGACATTCACATACAGAACAGACTTCGTGACAGTAGTCACATTGCCGTCTGCATCCGTTTCTTCCACATCCTTTGTTCCGGTGCTTGTGGTGTATGAACACATATCATTTACAACTGCCTGCAGCCAGCCTTTAGAAGTATCATTCATGACTGTTGCAGTATCTCCGACACCATGCTTGACCATATAGACTGCCATGATGTCATAGTAATTGCTTGGGTTTTCTTCCATACCTTCATAGTCCACATATACAAGCTCTCCAAGATCATATCCGGTATGCTCATTCACTTTCGTGTTCACATCCCGGTTAAACTCCTGCACATAAGCACTCGTTACTGTCTGCACGGTATCTCCTGATTCAAGTGGTGGCAGAAATAAAGCAAATGGTGAATTGTAAAGGATTGCTATCACCGCTATAACCGGAACCGCAATCATGGCAACTACAAGAACAAGTAATAAAAGCACCAATCCAACAATCGGTGCCGCTGCCTTTACCCAGGTAATCGCTTTTCGCACAATCAGATCCTTTACCAGCTTTGCCACGCTGTCTGTCTGATTCTCCTGTGCTTTCATCTTATCCAGAAAGAATTTTATCTTCCTGCTCCGGTTGGTCATTTTTTCATCCTTGACCTCTATGGACACACCTGCCGCATATCCGGCTGCCATGCCGATTGCCGTGCCTACTCCCGGTGCAACCGCTGTTCCTGCCGCTGTAGCAGCTGCCTTTGTGGCAGTTTTCGTTGCAACCTTGGCAGTAGTCTTGGCTGTTTCTTTTGCCGTCTCTTTAGCTACAGTCTTGGCAGTATCTTTGGCAGCTTTCTTTGCTGTCCTTTTTGCCAGCTTCTTTCCTGCCTCTACCTTCTTGATACGCTTCTTTGCCTCGACTGCCGCCTTTTTCCTGAAAAGTGCTGCACCCTTGGAAGCAGTTCCGGTAACAGGTCGGCTTGATTCATATGCAAGATATGCTGCCTGCGATACCTCCTGCCCGCCCTCCACCTGCTCCGTTACTGCCCCAGCTGCAAGTGCTCCTGTTCTTCCTGCAATGTGAAGATTGGTATTCTTGGTCTTGATTGAAGTTCCTGACTCTCTGATGTTACGCTTAAACTTAGAAAGACCTTTATCCTTAGCCTCCGACTGATGAATGGTACTCTTTCTATAAGTACTCTTTCCACCAGCACTTTTCTGAAGCATTAATTTTGCAGATGCTTTTTTATCCATTTCATTGGCTTTAGCATCATGCACTTTCGGACCTCTCTCTACTGTATAGATGTTGCTGCCTTTAATCTTGGCACCCTTTGGCTCGTGGGCATGAATCTTGGCTTTCTCCTTGGTGTGAATGACCATAGGTTTGTCATCAACCTTTTTTATCTTCAATGTTCTCACCTTCTTTCTACATCCATTACCCAAAAATGGGTAAAAAAATAGCCATCTGGATGATTAGTCCAAATGGCTTATGTAAAAATCTATTTAATTCTATTGTAAAGAACTGTCTCTATTCTGGTTGATAAATCAATCTTTTTCTTATAAAGAAGTGTCCACGATGCTTGATTTTTTGAATAATCCATCTTTTCCTCTGGAAAAAATGAACGACAGAAATAATTATCTCCTTCATCATTAGATAAAAACAAAAATAGATTCCTGCTCTCCACGTTGTTTTCCATAAGATAATCAGCCTCAATCATTGAATACATATTTGCTTTCTTATTATACTTAAACACAGTATCATTACTATCAATCATTTGTTCAAGCAATGGCAGGAAATGAACTCTTTGCTCTATCTTATTATAAAAATCTGATGACTCTATTTTTTCAATTGTAATTGTTCCATCTGCTATCTCATCAAATACTCTGCCTCTGTCTCGGCTCAATTCAGGTCTGTCTACCAGATATTGTAATCCCATAAGATGAAAACAATCTTTTTTATCAAATGAAATTCTTAATGTAACTGAAACACCTTTTCTCCCTAGTACAAGCTCATATTCGGTTGATAATAGCGGAATAAATGCATTTATGCAATCTAAAACATTCCTCATTACAGTTCTCCACTACATCCTTAGATTAAGAAAGGCTCTGCATAAGCAGAGCCCTTCTAACATTTTCTTTCGAGGATTAACCTCTAGCCAGATTGTGGTAAATGTTAAACCCTTATAAAGCTCATAAGGCACTGCTCTCTGGCACAACACCTTACTTTGCCGCTTGGCAGACACTCAAGTTGCCTGTCTTTAATATTATATTACCTGTCATATGAAAATATGTCAATCCAAAATTCATGACTTCATAAAGAATTAACATTTTTCATTTGCATGCTTTTTCATCTCAATTATCTCGTGAATGTTGGTATTGTACAGCCTGTACAAATCTGTATCCTTACTAATCTGATTATCAAACGGAATCACCACCGAGCCACACTTGATAAGTCCCATTCCCGATGCAGTATTGGTTACGAATCTTAGCTGTGCCTCTGATACCCCGATAACTTCCGCCATCTTGGAACTGTCTGTATTCGCCTGTTTTAAGAGTGCCACAAACTCAGAGTTTGCAAGCATTGTGGTTGCTGTATAGTTCTGCAACAGATCGACGACATTCTGCGTGATACCGGTACAAAGTCCTCCCTGCTTTCTTACTTTCTTCCAGAGCTGCTGCAGATATTTTGCAGAATACTCGGAATTAAGCAGGACGTGAAACTCATCAATATAGAGCCATGTTGCCTTGCCTCTCTTGCCATTCTCAACAATCCTGTTCTGAATAGACTCCATCATGACAAGCATTGTGATAGGACTAAGCTCTGTACCTAAGTCCCTGATACCATATACTGTGAATCTGTTATCCACATCCACATTTGTCTGGTGATTGAAGATGTTAAGTGAACCATTTACAAAAAGCTCCAAAGACAATGCAATGTCCTTTGCCTCATCCTCCGGCTGTGCCATAAGGATATCGTAAAAATCACTCATCACCGGGATATACTTCTCTTTGCTCCTTGCAATGTCGATATACAGCTTTCTCACACAACGATCAATGATTGACTTCTGCCTTGAATTTAAGCTGTCCCCGATACACTGCTCACAAAGTCCAAGCATAAACTCGCCCTTTTCTCTTACCATTCCCTTGGAATCATTCGGATCAAGGCTCCATACATCCATCTCCAGCGGATTCACATAGTTATCCGTGTAGGTAGACATATTTACTACAGTTCCGCCATAAGTCTCGGCAATATCAAAGTACTCGTTCATTGGATCTATGACGATTATTTCATCATCTCCCGACAAGAATACGCTGCCCATTTCCATCTTGCAGAAGAAGGATTTACCGGAACCCGGCACTCCGAAAACGAATCCATTTCCGTTTATCAGCTTCTTTCTATTGCCGATATTCACATTCTTGCTGATCTGGTTGATACCATAGTAATTGCCCGTGCTATCATTAAGCTCCTGCACATTAAATGGCATAAGTACAGCAAGTGACTGGGTAAGAAGGGTACGCATTGTCTCCACCTGTCTTACACCAATCGGAAGTGCTGTGTTGAGAGCTTCCCTCTGCTTTAAGTAGTGTGTATCAATCGTGCAGCTGTTACGCTTTCCGATAGTCTCCACAGTCTCACATACACTCTCAAGCTCCTTCTTGCTTTCTGCCATAAGAATAATAGTTACTCCCACGAAGAAAAGGCACTGGTCATTCTCACGGACATCATCCATGATTTCCTCAATCTCCTTTTTCTCCGTTCTCTTGGCATATGAGATTTCCGTAGAGAAGTCATTATTCTTATTACGGACTCTCTGCTGCTTAATGATATCCGACTCAATACCAAGGTATTTCTTCTGAAGCACCTTTGTTGTCAGATCCTTGGGAACAGGCACCACATCAATGCTCGTGATGGAATGAACCGGAAGGGAAGTAATCTCATTGATGAATCTGTCTGACAAACTGCTCGGATACTTTTTGATAAAAAGCGCCTTGCAGAATTTACTCTCATCCTCAAAATGGTCCGGGAAATATTTCACCATACCATTGCACAGATCATTTCTAAAATCTGCCCCGACCTTCTTTGCCTTTTTGATATCAAAATCAAAACTGCCCTCATCTCCAAGATGATAATAGTCATAGAGCACTTTCAGTCTCTCATTGCCATTAAGCGGCACGATCTCTGCCCCAAGCTCAATGAAAGCCTTGTGTATCGTTGCCTCAAGGGTTGCAAACTGTGCCTTCGCCTCCTCGAAGTTCTTTCTCTCAATCGTGATTGTCAGGTATCTCTCCTGCTCAATCCCCTGTCTGCCCTCAATAATCTTCTCCTCAATGATGTCATTGTAGATACTTCTATAATTATTGAAGCCATCGTTTTTCTCAGCAATCAGAACCTTGTCACGGAGTTCATCCATGTTTTTGTTCTTATTGTTGATCGTAATCTTATAATTACAGTCCAGCGAATTTAAGAACTTACAGTATCTCTCGAAAATACCGATCTGCTCATCCTCGGTTGCTGTCGTGTAATTGATGTCCTGAAAGCGGTAGCATTTGGAATACTTATTTTTGCTTACTTCAAAAATGCCGTTTTCAGCCACCGCCATAATCTCTATGGTTTCCTGAATGGATTTAGGTGTCTTATACAAAGGCTCACTCGCCTTCTTTAATAACTTAAATCCGTCTGTAAATAAACCCATGTCTCTAACCTCGCTTTCTTATAAT
>OHWE01000538.1_pt1 | contig 15875 bp, 10 predicted proteins | sample 1579661 | NCBI WGS metagenome assembly OHWE01 (sample SAMEA3882552, study PRJEB24775) | human gut metagenome | biome: human-associated habitat; feature: intestine environment; material: feces | place: Netherlands | collected 2009/2010 | reverse complement strand
CTAGGTCAGACTGCTGCCATTAGGCAGCGTATGCTAAATTATCTTCAGCGTTTAAATTTAATTGTGGAATTTGACGCATCCCGTGCGGCTCGCTTCTCCAGCTTCATATTCCCCGTCGAAACCTTTACTGGCCCCTGTTTTTTTAATCTAGTACAGATTCTTTACCTTGAAATCACGCTCTGCCTCGCGGCGCATGTCTTTCTTCGCAATGTCCTGCCGCTTGTCGTAGAGCTTCTTACCTTTGGCAAGTGCAATCTCCACCTTCACGAGGCTTCCCTTCAGATATACCTCCACCGGAACCAGCGTGTAGCCCTGCTCTGCAAGCTTTCCCGTCAGCTTCCGGATCTCTGACTTGTGCATCAGAAGCTTCTTGGGGCGGAGCGGATCTTTATTGAAAATGTTGCCCTTCTCATAAGGGCTGACGTGCATGCCGTAAACGATGACTTCACCGTTCTCGATGCGCACAAACGCCTCCTTGATCGAGCACTTGCCCATGCGCATGGACTTCACTTCCGTCCCGTGCAGTTCAATGCCCGCCTCAAACCGCTCCTCCAGGAAATAGTCATGGTAGGCTTTTTTGTTATTCGCGATTAACTTCTTCTCGGTCTTTGCCATCCCGACTATCCTCCTTCGCTTACTGTCTGCACTGCCGCTTTTCATCTGCACTGCTGTTACAGTATACCCCACAAATTTTTATTCTGCAATAAACTTCTGGTTTAATTTTTCATTTTCTTCGTCTTCTGTTCCGATAACGACACGAAAGTCGATCGTTCGCATAAACGGATCTGTCGCTGCCACGACAATCTTTACCTTCTGGCCAAGCTTGTAGCGCTTTGCGGTAGTCTCCCCGATCAGCTCATAGGTGCTCTCGCTGTAGTGGAAATAGTCGTCTGTCAGCGTCGTCACATGCACAAGTCCCTCCACGGTATTCGGCAGTTCAACATAGAATCCCCACTCGGTCACGCCCGAAATGACACCCCAGAACTCTTCACCCAGATGTCCGGACATGTACTGTACTTTCTTTAACTTGTCACATTCGCGCTCTGCCTCATCCGCCCGGCGCTCCATCTCGCTGGAATGCTTTGCCACCTCCGGCAGAATCTTCTCATAATGCTCGATGCGCTTCGCATTCATTCTTCCGCGCAGATTGTCCTTGATGATCCGATGAATCTGCAGATCCGGATAACGGCGGATCGGCGAGGTGAAATGCGTGTAGTAGGGGAAAGCGAGGCCGTAATGACCGATGTTGTCGGTCGAGTAGAAAGCCTTGGACATCGCACGTACGGCGAGGTTCGAAATGACGTTCTCCTCGATGCGTCCTTTGGCCTGTCCCAGCAGCTTGTTCATCTCCTTGGCCACGGCGCGTCCCTTGTCGGCCTTGAATACGTAGCCGAAGCGCAGAACGAAGGTCCGGAATTTTTCGAGCTTCTCCTCGTTCGGAACGTCGTGTACGCGGTAAACCATCGTGCGCCGCACGGCACGGCCGTTCACTTTGTGATGTCCGCAGAATTCGGCGACCTGTTTGTTGGCCAGCAGCATGAACTCTTCGATGAGCTGGTTGGCCTCCTTTTGCTCCTTGAAATAGACGCTCAGGGGTTTGCCTTCGGCGTCGAGTTTGAACTTGGCCTCTTCGCGCTGGAAGCTCACGGCTCCGTGCTTGAAGCGTGTTTTGCGCATCCGCTGTGCCAGACGGTTGAGCGTCAGCACCTCTTCGGCGAAGTCGCCCTTGCCGGTTTCGATGATCTGCTGCGCCTCCTCGTAGGTGAAGCGGCGGTCGGAGTGGATGACCGTGCGGCCGAACCATTTGTCCAGCACCTCGGCCTCCTCGTTGAGCGTGAAGACCGCCGAGAAGCAGAGGCTCTCTTCGTCGGGGCGCAGCGAGCAAAGCTCGTTGCTCAATTTTTCGGGCAGCATCGGGATCGTGCGATCGACCAGATAGACCGACGTGCCGCGCTCCTCGGCTTCGGTGTCGATCACCGAGCGGGGTTGAACGTAGTGGGTCACGTCGGCGATATGTACGCCCACCTCCCATACGCCGTCTTCGATCTTGCGGATCGAGAGGGCGTCGTCGAAGTCCTTGGCATCCGCCGGGTCGATGGTGAAGGTCGTTATCTTGCGGAAGTCGCGCCGGGCGGCGTAATCGGCTTTGGTGATCGTCGAAGGAATGGCCTGGGCCGCATCTTCGACCTTTTGCTCGAAATGGTAGGGCAGGCCGTATTCGGCCAGGATGGCGTGCATCTCGGTATTGTTCTCTCCGGCGCGGCCCAATACCTCGACCAGCTCTCCGGCGGGGCTTTTGGAACCCAGCGCCCAGTCCGTGATGCGGATCACGACTTTGTCGCCGTGCTGTACGTTAGGGTTGTCCCGCTTGGAGAGATAGACGTCCATCGGCATGCGCCGGGGATCCATCTTGACGAAGATGGCGTGGTCGCTCACGTCGGCCGTGCCCACGTATTGCTTGCGGCTGCGCTCCACGATGCGGGTGATCTCGCCTTCGAGGGACCCGGCGTGGGAGCGGCGGGTGATGACGAACTCCACGCGGTCGCCGTCCAGAGCATTCAGCGAATTGCGCTGGCTGACATATACGTCGTTTTCGAACTCCTCGGAGCGGATATACATCGCTCCTGTCGAGATCATCTGTACGATGCCCTCCTGGCGGGGACGCTCCTTGCCGCTGAGACGGTACTTTTCCTGCCCGCACTCCTCGATAGTGCCCTGGGCGAGCAGTTCCGTGATGATTTCACGGGTACGAAGACGGCCCTCCTTGGTGGCGCCGCCCGAGGCCGAAGCCAGATGCTTGAGGGAGAACTTGTTGTTCGGGAATTCCCGGAACAGGTTAATGATCAGCGAAGAGCGGTCGAATGCGGCCGACTTCTTCGTATTTTTCAGTTTATTCATCGGTTGAAATAGTTACGGGCGAGGAGTTCCATGAACCGGATGCCGGTCGGAATGGCCGCCTCGTCGGGATTGAAGGTGGATGTATGCAGTTTTCCGGCTCCGGGACCGACGCCCAGGCGGTAGAAGATCGCCGGGTAGCGGGTGCCGTAGAAGCCGAAATCTTCGGAAGTCATGCGCAGGGGCAGCATTTGAAAGGGAATTCCTTCGGTTTCGGCCAGTGCGACGGCCTGCCGGATCAACTCCGGGTCATTGACCACGCACGGGTAGCCGGGGGTGAAGTGTACCCGGGTTCGTATGCCGTACGAGGCGTCGTTCGCGGCGGCGAGTTCTTCGATCCTGCGTTTCACTTCGGCCCGTTCCCGTTCGTCGAAGGTACGCATCGTTCCCTCCATATAGACCCGGTCCGGGATGACGTTCGTAGCGCCCGCAGCTTCGACCTTGCCGATCGAAACGACCCGTTCGGGCGTGTTCAGGGCCGTGAGGTGCAGGATCAGTTGTGCGGCGGCGCTCACCGTGTCGCGGTGTTCGGCACGCATGGCCGCGTGGCCGCCCGCGCCTTCGAGCGTGAGGCGCAGTTCGTCGTTGGAGGCCATGTACTTGCCCGCGCGGAAGCCCAGCGTGCCCGCGTCCAAAGCGGGTTCGACGTGCTCGCCGACGACGGCCAGCACCGTATAGCCTTCGAAGGGGTTTTCGGCCAGCACTTTGGAGGCTCCGCCGGGATTCGATTCCTCTCCGGGTTGGAAGATTCCGAAAAGAGTACCCTCGAAATTCCGCTCGGCGGAGAGCCGGAGCAGGGTGCCGTAGAGCACCGCTGCGTGGATGTCGTGCCCGCAGGCGTGCATCACTCCGTCGTTCTCGGAACTCCACGCCGCGCCGCTCTGTTCGCGGATGGGCAGGGCGTCGATGTCGGCTCGCAGCACGACGGCTCGCCGCAGGTCGCCGCGTCCTTCGATTTTGGCCAGTACGCCGGTTCCGGCGATCGGACGGCAGGGGATGCCTGCCTCGCGGAGCGCCTCGGCGATGAAGCGGGCGCTCTCCGTTTCGCGGAACGAGAGCTCCGGGTGGCGGTGCAGGTGGCGGCGAAACTCTACGGGTGTCATGGTTAAGTGTTTAATAGCAATTACTTTGCCCTATTCGGAATTAGAATACGTTGCGGGCGATCTTGCGGATGTTGTCCGTGCGTCCCATCGTGTAGAAATGGATGATCGGCACTCCGGCCGCCTTGAGCTCCTTGGCCTGGTGGATCGCCCATTCTATCCCGACCTCGCGGGCCGCCTGTGTGTCCTCGCCGCAGGCCCGGACGGCCTTCACCAGCTCTTCGGGCAGGCTGACGCTGAAGGTGCGGGGCAGGATCTCCAGGTGCTTGGGCGTCGAGATCGGCTTGATGCCCGGGATGATCGGTACCGTGATGCCCGCTTTGCGGCAGCGCTCCACGAAATCGAAGTACTTGCTGTTGTCGAAGAACATCTGCGTCACGATGTAGTCGGCGCCGGCATCGACCTTTTCCTTCAGGTATTGGAGGTCGCTCTGGGGATTCGCCGCCTCGAAATGCTTTTCGGGATAGCCCGCCACACCTACCGAGAACTTGGAGTGGTGGCACTCCTCGACTTCGCCGTCGATAAATTCTCCCCGGTTCATGGCCTGGATCTGGCGCACCAGGTCGGCGGCGTGGGCGTGTCCCTGGGCGTAGGGGACGAAGCGGGGTTCGTTCTGCCGCTTGTCGCCCCGCAATGCCAGCACGTTGTGCAGCCCCAGGAAATCCATGTCGATCAGCGAATCCTCGATGTCGTATTTCGACCAGCCCCCGCAGATCAGGTGGGGAACCACCTCCACGTCGTACTTGCGCCGGATCGCGGCCGAGATGCCGACCGTGCCCGGACGGCGGCGCATGATGTGCCACTCGCGGCTTCCGTCGGGGCGGATGTCCTCTTTGAGGGCTTCGCGGTGGAAGGTGACGTTGATGTAGGCCGGGTTGAAATCCATCAGCGGGTCGATGGCTCCGAAGACGCTGCGCGTGCCGTCCCCCTTCAGGGGCGGGAGCAGCTCGAAGGCGAAACGGGTCGTGCGCGAAGCGACGGCGCCCTGTATGAGATCCGTAATATTCATCAGATGTTATTGGGTATCAGTTTTTCGATCGTTTCTATGTCCATGTTGCGGCGTGCGGCGTAGTCGGCCAGTTGCTCTCGGTCGATTCGTCCGACGGAGAAATATTCGGCGTCGGCGAAGAACAGGCCGCAGAGCGCCTCCTCAGGTGTAATCATATAGTTGTCGTTCAGACGCATGGCGGTCGTCTTGTCGGCGGCCAGCAGGTCGAAGACCTCGCGTTTGAGCGAGTGGTCGGGACAGGCCGGGTAGCCGAAGGCCATGCGCCGACCCCGGTATTTGCTGCGGATGATCTGTTCGGGTGTGAGCGCCGGACCGGTTTCGTAACCCCACATCTGGCGGCGGATGAAGATATGCACCCATTCGCAGAGGGCTTCGGTCAGGCGGTCGGCCAGCAGCTTCGAGAGGATGGCGTTGTAGTCGTCGCCCTCCGCGCGGAACTTTTCGGTCAGCTCCTTGAGCCCTATGCCGCCCGTGAGGGCGAAGGCCCCGATATAGTCGGTTCTGCCTGCCTTTTCGTCGGCGATGAAATCGGCCAGACAGCGGGCCTGGGCTTCCCGGACCGGGGCCTGGCTGCGCAGCATCGGCAGGATGTATTTCTTGTCTTTCGGGCCGGTGACCACGATGTCGTCGCCCCGGCTGACGGCTGCGAAGATGCCCGCTACGCCCTGGAGGGTGAGGAGTTTTTCTTCGCGGATGCGGGCCAGCATCTTTTGCGCGTCGTCGTAGAGCTTGCGGGCTTCGGCGCCGTGTTCGGGGTTTTCGAAGATCTCCGGTACGCGGCCCTTGAGCCCCCACGCCGGGAAGAAGAAGTTCCAGTCGATCAGCGGCTCCACATCGGCGATACTTATGTCCGGAAACACCAGCCGTCCCGTATGGGCCGGAACAGCGATTTCGGACGCGGGTTTCGGCACGCGCAGCTTGCGCACCTGACCGAAGGGTAGGATCGTGCGGATCTCCTCGCGGCGGCGGTACTGGTCGCGCAGGGTCTGTTGCTCCTCGCGCACGCGAGCCAGATACTCTTCCCGGCCGGGACCGAGCAGTTCGCCGAGGATTTTGTTGTTGCGGCTGGCGTTGTCGGCATGGATCACCGGGCCCGAGTAGGTCGGAGCTATTTTTACGGCGGTGTGTACGTCCGAAGTGGTCGCACCGCCGATCAGTACGGGAATTTGCAACCCCCGGCGTTCCAGCTCTTCGCAGACGTGGATCATCTCCTCGAGCGAAGGGGTAATCAGTCCGCTCAGGCAGATCGCGTCGGCGCCCCAGGCGACGGCTTCGTCGATGATGCGGGGACACTCGACCATCACGCCCAGGTCGCGGATCGTGTAGCCGTTGCAGGCCATGACTACCGCCACGATGTTCTTGCCGATGTCGTGTACGTCGCCTTTCACGGTAGCCACCAGCACCTTGCCGGCACTCTTGGCGTTCGCTTCGGAACCTTGCTCGATGTAGGGAGTCAGTACGGCGACGGCTTTTTTCATCACGCGGGCGGTCTTGACCACTTGCGGCAGGAACATTTTGCCCTGCCCGAACAGATTGCCTACGACTTCCATGGCCGGCATCAGCAGCCGGTCGATCACTGCCAGGGGCGAGCCCAGCGTGCGGTAGCCTTCGAGCGCGTCCTGCTCGATGTAGTCGGCCACGCCCTTGAGCATGGCGTATTCGATGCGCTTGCCGAGCGGCTCCGAGCGCCAGGCGTCGGTATGCTGCGTCTGCGTCGCGGCGGTTTTGGTGAATTGCGAGGCGTATTCCGTGAGGCGTTCGGCGGCGTCTGCGCGGCGGCAGAGGATAACATCCTCGACCCGTTCGAGTAGTCCCGGTTCGATGTCGCTGTAGATTTGCAGCATCTGGGGATTGACGATCGCCATGTCCATACCCGCTTGGATGGCGTGGTAGAGAAACACCGAATGCATGGCCTCGCGCACGGCGTTGTTGCCCCGGAAGGCGAACGATAGATTCGACACGCCGCCCGAAATCTTGGCGTGGGGCAGGTTTCGCTTGATCCAGCGGACGGCTTCGATGAAGTCCCGGGCGTAGGCGTCGTGGGCTTCGATACCGGTGGCCACCGCGAGGATGTTGGGGTCGAAGATGATGTCTTCGGCGGGGAATCCGTCGTCGGTGAGAAGCTTGTAGGCCCGCTGCGCCACCTCGATCTTGCGGGCATAGGTGTCTGCCTGTCCCTGCTCGTCGAAGAGCATCACCACGGCGGCGGCTCCGTAACGGCGGATGAGGCGGGCGCGGTGCAGAAATTCTTGCTCGCCCTCCTTCAGGGAGATGGAATTGACGACGCTCTTGCCCTGCACCACCCGGAGCCCCGTTTCGAGCACCTCCCATTTCGAAGAGTCGATCATGACGGGTACTGCGGAGATTTCCGGTTCCGAACCCATCAGGTTGAGGAAGTCGCGCATGGCTTCGGGACCGTCGATCAGGCCGTCGTCCATGCAGACATCGACGATATTGGCGCCCGCTTCGACTTGGGCGCGGGCCACCGAGAGAGCTTCCTCGTAATTTTTTTCGCGGATCAGCCGCGCGAACTTGGCCGAGCCGGCGACGTTGGTGCGCTCGCCGACATTGACGAAGTTGGCTTCGGGAACGATCCGAAGCTGTTCCAGCCCGCTCAGGCAGGTCACGTGCCGCCGCTGCGGCAGGGGGCGGGGCGTGTAGTTGTTCACGATCTTCGCCAGTTCGAAGATGTGCAGGGGCGTGGTGCCGCAGCAGCCGCCCACCAGATTGACCAGGCCGCGCCGCATGTATTCCTCTACGTCGGCGGCGAACATCGCGGGCGTCTCGTCGTAGCCGCCCATGACGTTCGGCAGACCCGCATTGGGATAGACCGCCACGCGGAATTCCGAAACAGCGGCCAGCCGCTCCAGGTAGGGCAGCAGGGCCTTGGCGCCGAACGAGCAGTTGAGGCTCACGGCCAGCGGTTCGGCGTGTGCGACGGAGGTGTAGAAGGCTTCGATGGTTTGTCCCGCCAGGGTGCGGCCCGACGAGGTGAGTGTGCCGGAGACGATGACCGGCAGTCGCATGCCGCGTTCTGCGAAGAGGGTTTCGATGGCGAAGATCGCTGCCTTGGCGTTCAGCGCATCGAAGACGGTTTCGAGCATCAGCAGGTCGGCGCCGCCGTCCATCAGGCCCCGAGCCTGATCGTAGTACGCCTGCGAGAGCTGTTCGAAAGTGAAAGCCCGGGCGCCGGGGTTGTCCACGTCCGCCGACATCGACAGCGTATGGCTCGTCGGGCCCATCGAGCCGCCCACGAAGCGGGGCTTCTGCGGATTGCGGGCGGTGAAGGCGTCCGCCGCTTCGCGGGCGATGGCTGCGCCGACCCGGTTAATGCGGTACGCTTCCGCTGCCAGTCCGTAGTCGGCCAGCGAAATGGAGTTGGCGTTGAACGTGTTGGACGTAATTACGTCCGATCCGGCCTGGAGGTATTTCTCGTGGATTTCGCGGATTGTTTCCGGACGGGTGAGGTTCAGCAGGTCGTTGCAGCCTCTGAGAAGTTTTTCGCTCGCGGAGAACTCCTTGCCCCGGTAGTCGGCTTCGTCCAGGCCGTATTGCTGTATCATCGTGCCGAATCCGCCGTCGAGCAGCAGGATGCGGTGTTCGAGTTCGTGTCGTATGTCGCGGTTTTTTGTCACGTCGTGTGGTATTTTATTGGGGTATGATTTCGATTTCGAAGAGTTTGCTCCATCTTTTGCCTGTCACGAAGATACGTTCCGAGGCCGCGTCGTAGGCGATGCCGTTCAGTACGTCGGTATCCGGGGCGATCTCTTCGTCCGGGAGCAGGCCGCGCAGGTCGATGACCCCTTCGACGATGCCGCTGGCGGGGTCGATGATGACGATCTGGTCGGTGACATAGACATTGGCCCAGATCTTCCCGTCGATCCACTCCAGTTCGTTGAGCAGTTGTACCGGGGCACCCCGGAAGGTGACCGGCACGCTGCGTTGCACCCGAAAGGTTTCCGGATCGAGGATGCGCAGGTATTCGCTGCCGTCGCTCATGTAGAGCCGCTCGCCGTCGGTCGTGAGGCCCCATCCTTCGCCCGCATAGGCGAAAGTGCGGAGCTGCCGGCCCGTTGCCGCGTCATAGACGTAGGCTTTGTTGTTTTCCCAGGTCAGTTGGTAGATCTTGCCGTCGAGCAGCGCGATGCCTTCGCCGAATTCGCTGCGGGGCAGCGTAGCCACTACGTCCGTGCGTCCTGTTTCGAGGTCGATGCGCTGCAGGCGGGAGTGTCCGTATTCGCCCGTACCTTCCCACATCACTCCGTCTGCGAACAGGAGCCCCTGCGTGTAGCTGTCGGTCGAATGGGGATAGCTTTCGATGACCCGGTAGGTGTAGGTGCGCGGCGCGGCGGGGGTAGCGGCCGGGGTTTCCGTTCGGAGGGTTTTCGTGCGTCCCGAGCAGGCGGCCAGCGTCATCGCCAGCAGTCCGATCCATACGATTTTTGTCATTGGATTTCGTATCGTTTATATTCTGTCCGGCTGCGGTGTTGGCCGTTTATAGCCGGTATGTCCTTATTATAATAGGCAACAAAGATAGCTATTTTTCGGGAAAAGACGTCGATTTCGGCGCCCGAATTACGGATCGGAGGGGCTGTCGATCCGGGTGCTCTTCCCCGAAGCCCTTCCTGAAAGAAAAACGGATCGGTGCGGAGATATTTATCGGGTGTTTGTTGCTTGCTAATGAATTATTTTGTACTTTTGCCGACCCGAACTGTAACGTATAAAACAACTGAAATATGAATATCGTAAGAGAACAGCGCGAGCAGAATAACTCGCTCATCAAGGTGACCGTAGGCGAGAAGGATTACGGCGATGCGGTCGAAAAATCCCTGCGTGAGTACAAACGCAAGGCCAATATTCCGGGCTTCCGCCCCGGTATGGTGCCGATGGGCGTGATCAAGAAGATGTACGGCAAGGGCGTGCTTGCGGAGCAGGCTTACCGCCAGGCTTCGGAAGCAGCGTTCAACTATCTGCAGGAGCAGAAGATCGATTATGTCGGTGACGTGATCCCTTCGGAGGAGCAGGGCGACTTCGATTTCGAGAACGGGACCGAATTTGAATTCATCTTCGAGATCGGCGAAGCTCCCGAGGTGAAACTCGAGCTGTCGGCGAAAGATAAGATGACCTACTACACGATCAAGGTCGATAAGAAGATGCACGACGATTACCGCAGCAATTTCCTGCGTCGTTTCGGCCGTCTGGTGGATACCGACAAGGTAACGGCGGACGAAGCGCTGGAGGTGACGCTCGACAACGGTGATATGAAGATTGAGGGCGCTTACGTCGGACTGATTTCGATGAACGAGGAGGAGCGCAAGCCCTTCATCGGCAAGAAGGTCGGGTTCAAGACGCAGGTCAATGTCAATGAGCTTTACAAGACTCCGGCGCAGCGTGCCGCCGTATTGCAGGTCAAGGAGAACGAATTGGAGGGTATCAAACCCGAATTTTCTCTCGAAATCACCAAGATCCGCAAGTTCGCGGAACCGGAGCTGAACGAGGAGTTCTTCAAGATGGCTTTTCCTGCGGGCAACGTCAAAACCGCCGAGGAGTTCGAGGCGTTCGTCGATGCCGAAATTTCGAAAGAGCTGCGCCGCGAGAGCGACTATCTGTTCACGTTGCAGTTGCGTGATTTCCTGTTGAAGAAAGCCGGGCTGACCATGCCGGTCGAGTTCCTCAAGCGCTGGCTGTACGTCATCAACGAAGGCAAGTTCACCAAGGAGGAGATCGAGAAGGATTTCGACGCTTTCGTAAAACTGTTCACTTGGAATTATCTCCAGAAATATTTCATCAAGCAGGATAACCTTACGGTAACCCCCGAAGAGGCTACTGCAGAGGCCAAGGCGTTGGCACAGGCCCAGTTCGCTCAATACGGATTGCCGACGGCTCCGGAAGATATGCTGGCCAATTACGCCAAGAAGATTCTCGAGGACCGCGAGCAGGGACAGAAGATCTACGAGAAGCTGTATGAGATGAAGGTGGTCGAGGACGTGAAGTCCAAGATCAAGGTGACCGAAAAGGCCGTTTCTGCCGAAGAGTTCGCAAAACTGGCCAAGGAGATTTAAGAAACAGCGGAAAATTGGTATCCGATCAGAGCTTTGAGGGTTTGATTTTTGCAATCACTCCCTCAAAGTCTGTTTAGTAGTCATACTTCTGTTTTTTGCTTCTTCCCTCGTTTTTGCCGGATTCGAGCCTGCATCGTGTGTTGGCCGGGTACGGGAAATCGAGTAGGACCGGAGGCAAGTCGCGGAAAAATTTTTGAACCGGCTTCCGATGTTTTTTATTAACTTGCAAACTGTTCGGTTATGAATGAATTTGAAAAATACGCCACCCGGCATTGCGGTATCAATAGTCTGAAACTGCATGATTTCCGCTCGCAGTACGCGGCCTACGTGTCGCCGACGATCATCGAGGAGCGCCAGTTGAACGTGGCGACGATGGACGTCTTTTCGCGTTTGATGATGGATCGCATCATCTTTTTGGGGGCTCCGATTTACGACGATGCGGCCAATATCATCCAGGCACAGCTGCTGTTCCTGGAGTCGGCCGACCCGGAAAAGGACATCCAGATTTATATCAACTCCCCGGGCGGATCGGTGACGGCCGGTCTGGGAATTTACGATACGATGCAACTGGTGCAGCCCGATGTGGCGACCATCTGTACGGGACTGGCCGCTTCGATGGGCGCCGTGCTGCTGACCGCCGGTGCTGCAGGCAAGCGCTCGGCGTTACCCCATTCGCGGGTGATGATCCATCAGCCGCTGGGCGGGGCTCAGGGGCAGGCGTCGGACATCGAGATCACGGCCCGCGAGATCCGCAAGACCAAGCAGGAGCTGTACGAGATCATTGCGGCCCATTCGGGCGCTCCGATCGAGAAGATCGAAAAGGATGCCGACCGCGATTATTGGCTGTCGGCTCGGGAGGCCAAGGAGTACGGGCTGATCGACGAGGTGCTGACCAAGCGGGGATAATATTTCTGTTTCAATCTGCAGGGGACGGTCGATTTCGGGAGAGAAAATGTATCGTTTCCGATCAGCGGAGGCAGAGCGGGGCGCTCGATAGGCCGAGCGGAATAAATGAAGAACCCGGTTCGATATTTCCGGTGTGCGAAGTCGGAACGAGGCCGATCGACGGCCGGGTAGAGATGATGGCGGGAGTTTGTTTTCGACTTTATCCCGGCAGAGGCTCGTCCGAAAGTTCGACCGGGACCGGGAACGAAATTCGAAGGAAAACTAAAGACCTATGGCTAAAAATTACGGAGAAGACCTTTACGGCAACGAGAGCGATGCGTGTTCGTTCTGCGGGGCCAAACGCCGCGATGGTGCGATCCTGTTGAGTTCGTCCAAGGGTTGCAATATTTGCAGCAAATGTATTGCGAAAGGATACCAGATGCTCATCGACAACGATGTGCTGCATGACGAAGCCGCATCCCGTCGCAAGGAGAAGAAGAATACCTCGTTGAAATTCGAGGATTTGCTCAAGCCCAATGAAATCAAGGAGTTTTTGGATCAGTACGTGATCGGGCAGGACGATGCCAAACGCTATATGTCGGTGGCCGTATATAATCACTACAAGCGGCTGCTGCATGCTTCGGGCGAGGCGAGCGAAGTGGAGCTCGACAAGTCGAACATCCTGCTGGTCGGCCCGACGGGTACCGGCAAGACGCTGATGGCCCGCACGATCGCCAAATTGCTGAACGTGCCCTTCACTATCGTGGACGCTACGGTACTTACCGAGGCGGGATACGTGGGCGAGGATGTCGAGAGTATTCTCTCGCGGTTGTTGCAGGTGGCTTCCTACGACGTGGAGCTGGCCCAGCGGGGGATCGTCTTTATCGACGAAATCGACAAGATCGCCCGCAAGAGCGACAATCCGTCGCTTACGCGCGACGTGTCGGGTGAAGGTGTGCAGCAGGCTTTGCTGAAGATTCTGGAAGGTACGGTGGTCAATGTTCCTCCCCAGGGCGGGCGCAAGCATCCCGAACAGCAGTTCGTGCAGGTCGATACGCGCAACATTCTGTTCATCTGCGGCGGAGCATTTCCGGAGCTGGAGGAGATCATTAAGGAGCGTCTGAATCAGGAGGCTTCGATCGGATTCCGCGCGAAGTTAAAGGATGAGTATGACAAGGACGAGAACCTGCTCTCCAAGGTTACCGTGGAGGATGTGCGTAAGTTTGGTATGATCCCGGAGTTTTTGGGACGTCTGCCGATCCTGTTTACATTAGAGCCGCTCTCGGAAGATACGCTGGTGCGGATTTTGCAGGAGCCGAAGAACGCGATATTAAAGCAGTATGAGAAGCTTCTCGCCATGGACGAGGTCAAGCTGGCGTTCGATGAGGATGCGCTGCGCGCGATCGCACACAAGGCAAAAGAGAAGAAGGTGGGAGCGCGTGCGCTCCGCGCGGTGATAGAGGAATTCATGCTGGATATCATGTATGAGATTCCGAAGGACGACAACATCGGCATGGTCACGATCACGAAGGACTATGTGGAGAAGAAGGGCAGCCCGGTCATCACACTGCGCGGCTGCATCGGTATTGGGAGTACGGAGAATCCGCAGATTGCAGCCAGCAACTGATAATATGGAATAAATAGTTACACTCCGGCATCTATTGTTAAGAAAGCAATGGATGACCGGAGTTTTTTATGCCAAATTGCATGGAGCAGGTATATTCAGAGGAGTATTATGATTTTTTGATTCCGTACGGGGTGGAGGCAGAGGTTCCGTCCACGCCCGGATGCGTGCAGCGCATCGCGGAGGATTACGACATTTTTTTCTACCCGCGAGAGGGACTGCCGCCGCTTTCTATCGGGAATTATACCTACACGGCGATACCAAAATGCTACGCACTGCTCGATACGACGGCGCTCGATGCATCGGGAATCACCCGGCTGCAGAATCAGCCGGTGCTTGCGTTAAAAGGCGAAGGGGTCCTGGTGGGCATCATCGATACCGGCGTAGATTACACAAACCCGCTGTTCCGGTATTCGGACGGCAGCAGCAGAATCCTGCGGATCTGGGATCAGACGGTACAGGACGGAACGCCGCCGGAGGGAATTCTGTACGGTGCAGAGTACCGTAAAGAGGAGATTGATGAAGCGCTGCAAGCAGAGCGGCCGTATGATGTGGTGCCGTCCCGCGATGAAAACGGGCACGGAACATTCGTGACGGGAGTCGTGTGCGGGGGAGAGGATATCCCGAACGGCTTTATCGGGGCGGTGCCAAACGCTGGGATTGCCGTTGTAAAGCTAAAAGAGGCAAAGCGTTATCTGCGGGAATTTTTCTTCGTGCCGGAGGGAGTGCCTGCCTATCAGGAGACGGACCTGATGATGGCGGTATCCTATTTAAATGACGTTGCAAATGTGTTAAATATGCCGCTTGTGATCTGTCTTGCACTCGGCAACAGCATGGGGGGACACGGGACGGACGGCCCGCTGTCCAATTTCCTGAACTATATCAGCACCAGGCGGAGACGCTCGATTGTGACAGCAACGGGAAACGAGGCGAACACCAGGCACCATTTTCAGGGGGCGATCCGCCGTGAGATGGAATATGAGGATGTGGAGATCAGCGTGGAGCAGGATATGGCGGGCTTTTTCATAGAGCTGTGGGCGGGCGCGCCGGAACTGTACACGATATCTGTGATCTCGCCGACGGGCGAACGGCTTCCGAAAGTGCCGCTGCGTTCCGGTGTCTCCCAGACCTTCCGGTTTGTCTTTGAGGGGACGACCGTGTCGGTGGATTACCGCATTGAGACGAAGGAGACGGCAAACCAGTTGATCTATCTGCGCTTTTCGGATGTGCGCAAGGGGCTTTGGATTGTGCGGGTTTATCCGGAAAATCTTGTGAGCGGCAACTATAACATGTGGCTCCCGATGCAGAAGCTTACGGACGGAAATGTGATTTTTCTAAGATCCAATCCGGACACGACGCTCACTGCGCCGGGGACAGCGGCACAGGTCATCACGGTCGGCGGGTACCAGGTTTCCAACAACAGCATGTATGCGGATTCCGGGCGCGGCTACACGGTGGCGGGTGAGATCAAGCCGGACTTTGCGGCACCTGCGGTGAGTGTATATGGACCGGGGCTGCGCCAAAATTATGTGACCTACACGGGAACCAGCGCCGCGGCGGCGGTGACGGCAGGGGCGGTCGCGCAGATCATGCAGTGGGCGCTGGTGCAGCAGAACGATCCAGTGATGTCCAACGCCGCGATCAAAAATATGCTCATCCGCGGTGCAAAGCGCTCGGAGGACAGGGGGTACCCGAACCGGGAGTGGGGGTACGGTGCGCTGGATGTCTATCAGGCGTTTGAGTATTTAAGGCTGTAGAGAGAACAGAAGATGTGAGATAGAAAATTTTTACAAAAACCGGAAATGGGTGCAACCGTTTCCGGTTTTTTGCGTCTTATTATATGAAAGACAAAAACCGGATGATAGAAAAGAGAGGGAGAAGCTTATGAGGAGAAAAGGAATGGAACGGGTGACGGCAGGTGTGCTTGCGGCAGTGATGGCATTGGGGATGACAGGCTGTGCGAACAGCGGAATGTCCGGTACAACCACTGATCTTACCGGACAATACGGGACCAAAGAGGAAGGTCAGACGGAAGGAACCGGAGCAAACGGACAGACAGGACAGGCAGAAGATACAGGAACGGAGGATACTGCAATGGAAGAAAAAGATCTCGGTGCTATCAGGGAAGCATTTGAGTATTCCTATACGCAGTTTTCCTTAAATCTGCTGCGGGAGAGCAGAAAGCAGGTGCAGAACGGCGAGGACGCGAAGAATACGATGGTGTGTCCTCTTTCCGTGATGATGGCGCTCGAGATGGCGCGGACCGGAGCGGACGGCGACACGAAGCAGCAGATGGGAGC
>OHWE01000501.1_pt1 | contig 16869 bp, 16 predicted proteins | sample 1579661 | NCBI WGS metagenome assembly OHWE01 (sample SAMEA3882552, study PRJEB24775) | human gut metagenome | biome: human-associated habitat; feature: intestine environment; material: feces | place: Netherlands | collected 2009/2010 | reverse complement strand
CCGCAGTAGCCCAGGCATTCACTCCCGAAAACGTGACCAAGCGTGTTACCACCGAGGAACAGTACAAGAAGTCTGTTCAGAAGGCACTGAGCAATATCCCCAATGCCCATGATTTTGTACATGATTATTCCATTGATGTCAGCAGCGAGAGCTGGTTCATGGATATGCCGGTGGGTACGATGCACGCAACGGTGTACCTGACCATGAATTACGGTGCCCAGACCACCGCCGAAGAATTTGTGCGAGACTGCATGAAGGTAATGGATGCGGTAAATGCCACGGATATCCCGGTAGAATACTATCGCTTTGATGTGGACCAGAGCAACCTGACCGATGGCGAAGTGTGGAGTGTATGGCTGGATGAGTGGGAAATGCACGGCAACCTGCAAAACATTGCGGCCCATGTTGATACCATGTACTATGTGGACGGCGATGCCTACACCAGCCTGGATGATGTGCCCCAAAAGGACGGCGATGAACTGTTGAACCGCTACATGGCCGCCTTTGGCACCAACCCGCTGACCGATTACCAAAATGAATACGGCACCGTTGAATTTGGTGATAAGCTGGAAGAGTACATGCAGAACCGCGTGGAAAACGAAGCCGGCCAGGACCTGACGGACACGGACAACGCTGAGAAAACCGCAGCCAGTGAGGAAACACCCGCAGCGCAGGACGATGTGACGATGGAAGCCACTGAACCCGCAGCGGGCGCTGCGGAAGCTGCCTCTGAAAATGCAAACTGACATTTGAACAAAAATAATATATTTGTGCAATTTCGTTAAAAACGACGGAAAAGTTGACCAGATTTTTACGCCCCGCATACGCGGGGCTTGTTGTTTTTGCCTGCCTGAAATGCTACAATACCAATAAGGGCAATTTTGCCCTGTAAATGCGGCCTGCCCGGCGGCGGGATGCAAAATCAGGAGGTACCCCATGCACATCCTTAAAGGCTATACCAAGCAGGAAATCAGTTGGATGATGTACGACTGGGCCAACAGTGCCCATTCCGTTATCATTGTAACGCTGCTCCCCATCTTTTTTGACACGGTTGCGGGCTATACGGCGGACAGTGTTTCCAGCATGTCCACCTGGGGCTATGCAACCAGCATCGCCATGCTGATCGTGGCGCTGGCCGCTCCGTTCCTGGGCGTGTTTGGCGATATCCGCGGTATGCGCAAAAAGCTGTTCAGCTTTTTCATGCTGCTGGGCGTTGCAGCCTGCGCGGGCATGGCGTTTACGCCTGGGATGGATTTTACCTCCGGCCCGGTGGCAGCAGGCAAGGTGGCCAGCCTGATCCTGGTTCTGTACATCGTCAGCGTCATTGGTTTTGATGCTTCCGCCATCTATTACGATGCCTTTTTGACTGATGTTACCACCGAGGACCGCATGGATAAAGTTTCCACCATGGGGTACGGCCTGGGTTACATCGGCGGCTCCACCATTCCGCTGCTTATTTTTCTGATCATGAACCTGGTTGGCGTGCCCATGCTGACCTGCCTGGCGGTTGTGTTTGGCCTGACCGCTGTGTGGTGGCTGGCGTTCAGCTTGCCGCTGCTGAAAAACTGCGAGCAGACCTCTGGCAAGCCGTATGAAAAAGGCGATGTTGCCCGCAGCATTAAGGGCGTTGGTACCACCATCAAGGAGATCATTGCCAACAAGCCGATGCTGATCTATATTCTTTCGTATTTCTTCTATATTGACGGCGTGCACACCGTCATCAGCATGGCAACCACCTATGGCACCAACCTGGGGCTGGATTCCACAGGCATGATGCTGGCGTTGCTGCTGGTGCAGATTCTGGGCCTGCCGTTCTGCCTGCTTTACATCAAGTGCAGCGAAAAGTTCGGTGCCCGCACCATGGTGGGCTTTGGCATCTGCGTGTATATGTTCATCTGCATCTTTGCGTTCTTTATGAACAGCCTGTGGCAGTTCTGGGTGCTGGCTGTGCTGTGCGCCACCAGCCAGGGCGGCATTCAGGCGCTGTCCCGCTCCATGTACGGCAAGCTGATCCCGGATAAGGACCGCTCCGGCGAGTTCTTCGGCTTCTTCGATATCTTTGGCAAGTTCAGCTCCATCATGGGCCCGGCTTTGGTCGGCGTTGTCAGCAGTGTGGTGGCAAATGGAATGCTGGGGGCCCAGGGGCTGACCGCTCAGACCGCAACGGCGGAGCAGATCGATGCTATCAACGCCCAGTCCAGCCATTACGGCATTTTGTCCATCATTATTATCATCATTGTGGGCGCGGTGCTGTACTTCGGCTTTTTGCCCAAAGCAGAGCACGCCAAGCAGTAAATTTGACAAGATATTCGATTCGCATTACAATATAGGGGTATATTCTGTTCAGGTACACCTGGGGAATATACCCCTTTTTAAGGTATATCTGAAAACAAAGAAAATGCCGGATATTTCGCAAACACAGACAGGATTTAAGGCAAAGAGCCGCAGGAATTCTTTGTGGATTCCAAGAGTTTTTAACGCAAAATCCCGCTGCGTTTGTAGAAACAGAATGGCAATACCGCATAATTCTAAGTGCCGATACGGCGAGCGAGGTGCGGCAGCTGCTAAGCCAAAAGCGCAGATAATACTGGATGCTGCAAAGGTGAGCGCCGCCAGTGGCGGAAACAGCGAACCGAAGCAGGGGCAGCGGTCGCAGAGTGCGAGGGGCTTTTGCCCCCGAAGCACGATGCGGGTACCGCAACCCGACATTATCGAGCATTTTGGCAACGCAGATGCCGTGCCGCAGCCGCCGGAGCGGTGCTTAAGCCGTCAGGCGGGAATTGTGCGGTGTTGCCAATATATTTTCGACGTTTCAGAGACACCTTAGGGCTATCTCAAAAGGAAGTGACCCCCCTATGCCGGAAGGCTACACCCATGTGCGCACCGCCCAAAAGGCCGCGCATGCCATCCATTATAAATTGCAATGCCCCGCAGCGTTTGCCGCCGGTGCCAATGGGCCGGACAGTTTTTTCTGCTATGAAGTGTGGAAAAAAGGCCAAAACCGCACCTATAACCTGCCGCTGCTTGGCAACCGTATGCACGAGGATAAGACCGGCGCCTTTCTGCTGGCCCTGCTGCACCACACCCACACCCAGGCGCAGATCGAGTATACGCTGGGCTTTTTGTGCCACTATGCGGCGGATACCGTTATGCACCCTTACGTTGTGTTCGTCAGCAGCCCCGGCCAGCCCTACGGCATGAAAGGCGGCCACGGCTACTTTGAAATTGCGCTGGATTCCACCCTGCATGCCGAGGATACCGGCGTTTCGGAGGTCCCGGCGGATGATTCCAGCCCGGTGCCGGTCGGGCAGGACCTGGCGGAAATTGCCGCATTGCTGCACCTGTGTATTCTGGAGGTATATGGGCAGGATATCAGTGTGGAAGCCCTGGCGGACAGCTTTTATTACACCTACCGCCTGCGCCGCCTTTTCACCAGCCGCCACGGTGTGCGGCGGGCGTTCTATTGGGTGCTGGAGCTGTTTTTTGGCGGGCGCGGGTTCATCACCGGGCATGTATCCCCGGCACACCTCAAGCTGAACCTGCCGGAGGATTGGACTGACCCCGCCACCGGCGAAGAGCGCCACGGCGGTGCCTTTGCCCTGCTGAAGGATGCCCAGCACCGCTGCGAGCTGTTTATGACGGCCGCCCTTGGCCACTGGATGGGCAAGCTGGACGAGGAAATTCTGGAAAAGACCCTTGGCAGCATGAGCTACATCACCGGTACCGAAACCGAGCAAAGCAAAAGCCAACAAGCGCCGGATGCGGAACAGGCAGGCGAAACCGCCTGACATCCCCGCGCCCGACCTTTGCGGATAGATTATTACAACACGAAAGGAACTAACACCTATGGTTCGTATTACGATGCAGAACGGCAAAACCATTGACATTGAACTGGATGCTACCGCAGCACCGATCACCTGCGAAAACTTTTTGAAACTGGTCAATCAGGGCTTTTATAACGGCCTGACCTTCCACCGCGTCATCCCCGGCTTTATGATCCCGCGGCGTGATCAGCATGGCCCGCGCTATGGACCCCAACTCTGCCGGCAGCCAGTTCTTCATCATGCACCAGGATGCTCCGCATCTGGATGGCCAGTATGCTGCATTTGGCCATGTTGTCAGCGGCATGGACGCTGTGGATGAAATCGCCGCAACTGCCACTGACTGGAACGATAAGCCCCGCACCCCGGTCGTGATGGAAAAGGTTGAAGTTATCGGCTGACATTCTGCCGTAAAATTGTAACAAAAAGCGCATGTGCTGTTCCCGAACCGGGAAAGATGCACATGCGCTTTTGCGTTATGGATAACCGTTTTTCAAAAACAGCAGGGGAGCCGCTTACCCAAAGATGGAGCCCACGTTGCCCAGGAAAGATGCCACGCTGTTCAACTGCTGCTGCAGCTGGGCCACTGCGTCCATGGTGGCGGGCAGCTTGGCCATCACATCGTTCAGGGCGTCCACATCGATCTGGCTCAGCTTATCGGCAATGTCGGGCAGGGTCTGCATCATGCTGTCCAGCTGTTCGGTGTCCAGCTTGGCAAGGCTGTCCTGCAAGGTGCCGGCAATCTCGTTCACCTGGGCGCAGGTGATGATCACCTCGTTATACGCCGTGTTGAACCGCAGCAGCAGCCCGCCCATAATCAGGCAGAGCACCACCACAATGGCAATAGCGGCCCACAGCAGCCGCTTTTGGCTGCGCAGCAGGGCGCGGTTTTGCTGATCCTGCAATTCCAGCTGCGCTTCCACGCGGTCCAGCTGGTGCTTCAGGTCCAGGGCGTCTACCTTGCCGTCACCGGTTTCATCGTCAGTGGAATTCAGGGCGGCCACTTTGGTGTTCAGGGCATCGTCCATCTGTTTGTTCAGCTTTTCCATGGGGCAAAACTCCTCTCTTGTGTGGGCTGCATGCGGCATGCTTTGGTTACTGTGGGGCTTTCATCTCAAACCAGAAGGTGGAACCTTTGCCGACCGTACTGTTTACCCCAAAGGGGAAATCATGCTGCTGCAAAATGGCCTTGGTGATGGAAAGCCCCAACCCGGTACCGGTCTTGCCGGCATCCTGGCGGGCGCGATAGTAGCGGTCGAACAGGTGCGGCAGTTCCTCCGGCGGGATGCCGGGGCCGTGGTCCTCCACTTCCACCCGGCAACCGCCGTTTGGCATGGGGATGGCCCGCAGCACAAACACACCGTCCGCACCCATATGGTGGGTGGCGTTGCCCAACAGGTTGTGCAGCACCCGTTCCATCATGGCGGGGTCGGCGCGTACCATGCATTCCTTGTTGGCTTCCAGCTGCAGCGTCCAGCCATTCTGCTCGCACACGGCGTCATAGCGGCCCGCGACCTCAAAGCAAAGCTGGCTCATGTCAAAATCAACGGGGTTAAGCTTTTCTGCACCGCTGGAAACTTTGCTCAGCTCCATCACGCTGTTCACCAGCGCGCTCAGGCGGTCAGTTTCGTCCACAATAATGCTGCACTGTTCGGTGCGCTTGGCCTTGTCATCGCCGGTAATATCGCGCACCGTTTCGGCATAGCCCTTAATCAGGGTCAGCGGGGTGCGCAGGTCATGGCTGACATTAGCCAGGATATCTTTTTCCAGCTGGGCGGAGCGTTTGACTTCCTGCGCCATGTGGTTGAACTCCCGCCCCAGCAGGCCCAGCTCATCATTGCGGACTACCGGCACCTGAACATTATAGTTACCGTCGGCAATCTCGCGGGCACCCTCCGAAAGCTGGCGCATCGGGCGGGTGAACCACCGGCTGAACAGCGCCGCCACCAACAGGTTGAGCGCAATCAAAAAGATGGCAACCGGAATCAGCACACTGCGCATGACCTCGGCGGCTGTTTCAATCTGTGCCAGGCTGGCGGATACGATCACACCGTAACTGCCGTCTTTGGTCAGGCAGCCCACCAGCATCTGCCGGTTGCCACCGGATTCAATAATTTTGTACAGCGAACCCTCATTGTACAGGGCATGGCGGGCCAGGATGGCGGTTCGGGTGTCTGGGGTATATACCGTCATGTTATCGCCGAAAGTGGCCATGCTGTTGTGTAAAATGCAGGGGTAAAGCCCCTCCAAAAACTGCACGCTGCGGCAGGTGCTATCGCTGATATCAATGCAGCAGTTGTCCACATTGATCACGCCGTTTTCCAGTGCGGTTTTCAGGTTGGACCAGAACGTTTCGTTCTGCAGCGTCAGGGAACCATAATCCCGGCTGGAAATCTGGCCCCCGGCGGAATCAATCATTCCGGCGATCACGCTGGATTCGCGTTCCAGCCGCTTTTGAATGTTGCGGTTGTACATGGGCTGCAGGCCATAGGTGATCAGCCCCCACACCAGCCCAAGGGTCAGCACAGTAATACCGCACAAAAACAGCATCAGCTGGCCCTGCACCCCCAGCGCCCAGCCATGGGTGTGCGGTGCGCTGCCCGTTTGCTTTGGTTTACGCAAAATCGCGGCCCCTAACGTTACTGTGCGGCATCGGGGTCAAACTTGTACCCCACGCCCCACACGGTAACAATATAGCCGCGGCAGCTGCCAAGGTGGCTGCGCAACATTTTAACATGGGTATCTACCGTGCGGTCCTCGCCATAATAGTCATAGTTCCACACTTTTTGCAAAATTTTCTCGCGGGAAAGGGCAATGCCCTTGTTGTTGACCAGAAACACCAGCAGGTCAAACTCTTTGGGGGTCAGCGGGGCTTCCTGCCCGGCCACCTTAACGCTGTGGCTGGCAGTGTCGATCACCAGATTCCCAAAGGTATACACATTACCCTCGGCAACCGGGGTGGGCATGGTGCGGGCCAGTACGGCCTTCACGCGGGCAACCAGCTCCCGCGGGCTGAACGGCTTTACCACATAGTCATCCGCGCCGCCCTCCAGCCCGGCCAGTTTGTCATATTCTTCGCTGCGGGCGGTCAGCATGATCACCGGTGTCATGATCTTGCGGGTGCGCATCTCGCGCAGGCAGGTCATGCCATCCATAAACGGCATCATAATATCAAGGATCACCAGGTCAATGCCGCCGTTTGCCAGCTCGGCCAGCGCCTGTGTGCCGTCCCCGGCTTCGGCACAGGTAAAGCCCGCGTACTGCAGGTGCTCGCGGATCAAATCCCGAATGCGCGGTTCATCGTCAACGATCAATACTCTTGCCATTTCTAATCCACCTCATCTGGGCGCAAATCACCCTTGAGTTACTATTACTATACCATAATAACGGCGAACCGTGGAGAATTTGTGAAAACTTTTTAAGATTTTTTCAAATTTTTATCCGCCACGGTCTATTACGCAAACTGTACCGCAATTTTGCTCCGCCAGCTCTTGAAAGCCCGCGGGCAATGCGCTACAATATGGATGCAATGCCCGGTACATATTTTACAACGTGCGCCGGATGAAAAAAGGAAGTTGATCGCATGTTCTGGTTGATTTTGCTGATTGTTGTAGCGGTACTGTGCGCGCTGGTGCTGTTTTTGGTGGCTCCCGCCGCTGGCCGCAAGGAGCTGCGCACCCCCTTTGCGGGCCGCAATTTTGCCCACCGCGGCTATTTTGGCAAGGAAAGCAACATGAAAAAGATGAAACGCATTATCAGTGCAGCCCTCACCCTGGCGCTGGCTGCCGGGATGGCCCTGCCCGCCTTTGCCGCCGCCGTGCAAAACGGATACGGCATGGAGATGGATGTGCAGTTCAGCAGCGACCGTAAGCTGCTGGTGTTCCATGATGATACCCTGACCCGCATGACCGGCACCAAAGGCTGGGTGCGGGATTACCCCTATGACCAGATATGCCAGATGCCGCTGAAAGGCAGCGCCGAGCACGCCCCGCTGTTCAGTGAGTTTTTGCAGACAGTGGACGGAAAAACCCCGCTGATTATCGAGATCAAGAGCCGCCATGAATATACCGGCGAATATCTGGACGCCCTGTGCCACGCCACGCTGGACGGCCTGAAAGGCTACAACGGCCCCTATTGCATTGAAAGCTTTGACCCCCGTGTGGTCAAGCGCATCCGTAAATTTGCGCCGCAGGTACTGCGTGGCCAGCTGGTGGATAGTTACCGTGCTTACCGTAAGGAAGGCGCGAACCCCATCCATGCGTTTGTCGTCAGCCACTGCTTTGGCAACTTTATGGCCCGGCCGGACTTTATTGCCTGGTGCCCGGACAAACAGAACTGGGCCGTGCGGCTGTGCGCCCGCCTTGGTGCCATGATGGTTATGTGGACCGCCCTGCCGGAGCATGACCAGGCCGCGCTGGAAAAACAGTACGATGCCGTCATCTTCCAGTGGTACCACCCGGAAGTCAAGTACAAATAAGAACCGCGGTTCTAAATACAGCAGCCCCCTCATATTGTTGCGTAAAAGCATTGCAACGTTTTTGAGGAGGCTGCATTTATGTTTTTATTTACAGTTACCAAACCTGGTCTGCGGCAGGCGGGGGCGCTTGCCCTTTGCGCTGTCTGCCTGGCTGGCACGGTTACGGCGGCGGTGCGCCTGGCGGGCAAAAGCGTGGCTGCCAGCGCTACAGTGCAAACCACAATTGAAAATACCCAGGATATCGGCACCTACTTTACCGGCTACGGTTTTGAGGTGGACTTGAGCACCGCCGCGGTGGACAAAGTGAAGATCCCCAAAAAGTGGGACGACAGCTTTACTGCCTTTAACCAGGTGGTGGGGGAAAGCGGCCTGACCCTGGCGGACTATAAGGGAAAAACGGTGGAAAAATGGACGGTACTCTGCCCGGCGCGCTCAGATGGCGCAACAGACACCTACTGTGTGCTGCTGGTATATAAAGCAAAGCCGGTTGGCGCCTACCTGCTGGAAAAGCCCTCCGGCGAGGTGAGCGGCCTGATTACCGCGGCCCAAACTGCCGCCGAAGCCGAACAGCAGGCCGCCGAAACCAGCGCCGCCCTGCCGGACGAGGCAGATTATCCCAGCGAGTAAGCAGGAAAGCGAGATATCGTCAGCCCACCGGCATAAAGCGTGTGACTGCTTTGTGCCGGTGGGCCGTTTGGTTATGTGTTGCCTTAAGCTTGCAGAACTTCGCGCTTTTTCCAACTGATAAAGCCGTACAGATCATTAAAAAAGAAAATGATAAAGTTGACGGCCACCGGAAGATACCCCGAATTTGTCAGCGAAGCCAGCAGCCACAGCACGATCAGCACCACATCATTGGCGGCATACCCTAAAGCATAATATGATGACCGCAGCATGGTCAGTGCCGCCGCAAGAAAGCTAGTGATGACAGAGAGGGTGCTGAAAGCAAGATTTGGCGTGTCCAGTGCGGCCAAAATGCGGTAAAACAGCACCGTGACCACAACGCAGCTGGCCAGCAGCCCGGCAAACTGGCGCAGGTTCAACTTCTGGATGGCAACAGCATCGCCGCTCTCGGCAGGGTGCCGCAGCCAGGTGATGGCAGACCATACCGCCATGGGCAGCGCCATGCCCAGATAGGTGATCATTTCACCCCAGTAGCGGAACCGGAAGGAGATGATACCGTATAAAATACTGAACACGATCATCAGCACCTGCGCCCAAACGTTGCCTTTGGCCGCAAACACCAGGGAGGTAACGCCCACCAGCGCAGCAATCAGGGTGAGAGGGTCAAAGTTTGCTGCCAGAATATTGGAAACCAGCACAATAAAAAGCGAACAGAGCCAGAGCAGCCATTCCTTTTTGGTCAGGGTAGAAAACGGATTGTTCAATTTATACGCTCCTTTGATTCTTTTTGTTGGAGAAAGCAAAAATCAAAGGAATAATTCGGGGTCAAGGATCGGGACACCGCGGCCGGATAAAATCACCATATAAGCACCTGAGTGAAACGAGCGTTGAAAACGTAAAGTATATCTGAGGCAACACCGCACAATTCCCGCCTTGCGGCTTAAGCACCGCTCCGGCGGCTGCGGCACGGCATCTGCGTTGCCAAAATGCTCGATAATGTCGGGTTGCGGTACCCGCATCGTGCTTCGGGGGCAAAAGCCCCTCGCACTCTGCGACCGCTGCCCCTGCTTCGGTTCGCTGTTTCCGCCACTGGCGGCGCTCACCTTTGCAGCATCCAGTATTATCTGCGCTTTTGGCTTGGCATCTGCCGCACCTCGCTCGCCGCATCGGCACTTAGAATTATGCGGTATTGCCTTAAACGATAAAATTACAAATAAGGCATGCACTGCCGGAAACTGAACAGAGGTTCAGCCGGGGCGGTGCATGCCTTTTGTGTTGCGGGGGATAATCGATAAAAATCAGTACAGCATGGTGTCATCATCCACGCGGTACACATGGCCGTCTTTTTCATACACTTCAATGTAATAGTCGCCGTCCGGGGATTTTTCGGACCAGGTTTGCTGTTCAGACACAGAATTGTTCTGAGAATCCGAAGATGCAGAAGAAGCGGAAGATTCCGAGGTGGAAGCGACAGTGGAAGTGGAGGACTGCGATACAGACGGTTCGTTTTTAGAAGCTGTACAGCCTGCAAGTAAAAGGATTGCTGCGCTTGTACAGAAAAGGCCAAAAAATTTTGAATTATTCATAATACAAAGTCCCCTGATACCAAACAAGATAATAACCAGCGTCGTGGGGGCGCTTCAGAATTTCGTGATTATTGTTGCGGATAAAGGTGCCGCTGGCGAACACATTAGGATTGGTGCCTTTCAGGCAGCGGAAATACTTCTTGGCAGGAAAATCGCTGAATGTCGGATTGGTTTTGGAGCAGGAAAGAGCAAAATAGCCTTCGTGCCAGATGCTGTCGCTGCTGCTTAAAGTACTGATCTTGTATTCATCATATTCTTCGGGGGTCATTTCCTGCCAATCCATATAGGTAATGCCATCCACAGTTTTTTCAACCCAGGCACCACACTGTTCGGTGGAAAGTTCCTGTGCAGATGCACGGGCAACCAGGCAGCATGCCAAAATCAGACAGGCGATAAGGAATGTTGCGATTTTATGAAGATTACGGTTTTTCATAATAAACTCTTTTATACGTCGTTAAGTGTTTTTGTGCTGTGAATTCGATATGCTTTCGTTAGTTCCATCGGAATAATAAAAAGTTGCAGAATAGTCCAACCGGTAGGTTTTTCCGCTCTTGAGAGAGTAAGATGAACTAGCAGTACATAAGGTACTGTTTGATGTGTTGGAACAGGAACTTACTTGATGATAAGTTCCCAAAAAACCTTTTTCATACAGAGTGGCAGAAACCGAGATGCGGCTGATATTATCAGTTCCATTGGCAGTAGCGTAATAATCGGAAGAACGAATAGTGGCACTTATTGTTGCGTTTCCGCGATAACGGGGAGCGAGTGCCGCTGCTTTTACAGAAAAGACTACAGCAAGAAAAGTGATAAGCAGGAGAAGAAACGAACAATGTTTTTTAATAGTAATAGAGAACACCTCTTTTCATGTTGTCTTAAGAGCTCTTACCCAATACAACAAAGAAAAGAGTTGTTTTGTGACAAGAAATTATAAAATTGGCAAATGCAACAATAAACGAAACATTGCGTTGTGAAGAATGCTGAATGAATTAGAAAATAGATTCGGCAATACGGAAAAGTGTATCACGGTCAATGCAGCCGGAGACAGTGTGCTGGATACCATCACTTTCCCAAAAGAGAAAATAGCAGGGCGTACCGGAAGCGGTTGAACTTGTGCCGAGTGTGGCGCTGTGACCTTTTACAGTGACAGAACTCCATGTTGTGTGTTCGTTATCAAAGGTTTCAATCTGTCCGGTTGCCTGGATGGGATAGCATTTTACAGTATAGGAAAGTGAATCGCCGTTGGCAGATGCGGTGGTATGGTATCCGTGGAGCAAAAGAAAATCTGTACTGAGCGAATTTTCTTCATCCAGCACAAACCCCTCCGGCACATAATGGTCACAATAATTTTCCGGCAATGTATCCAAGGGAGTGCCATCCACAGAATAAGTGACCTGCATTTCAATGGGCAAAAAGCGTAGGAGGGCAGTGTACACCGCGTGGCGGGCTTCGGCGCTGACGGCAAGGGTGCCTGCCAACAGGGCGGCAGCCAGCAGCACAACGGCCAACGCACGGTGCAGCGCTTTTTGGGGATGGTGCAGGGTGTGCAAAGCACGGGTTATGCGGGCGTCCAGAGAGGAAGTATCCGGGTATAGTTCTTTCAGCACGGCGGGGGTGGGCAGGGCGGCCAGTTCCTGCCGGGCGTCCTGCTCCAGAGCCACAGCAAGGATGGCGTCAAAACGATAGCTGCAATTATCTTTCATCGTGGAGCTCCTTCCACAGCAGTTTGCGCCCGCGGGCAATGCGCTGGCGGACAGTGGATTCCCGCAGGGCAAGTGCGGCGGCAATTTCGCGGTAGGTGTACCCTTGCGCCAGCAGCCGCAGTGGGTCGCGGTAAATGGGTGCAAGCTGCTGCACGGCCTGCATCAGGTGCTGGGCCTGCTGCTCATCAATCACCGCATCTTCGGGAACCGGGGCCGGGTCAGCATTGCGGTCAAAGTCCGGTTCTTCCTCGCCGGGGGCATCCTGCCGTTGGGCCAGCAGCAAAAACGCCCGGCTGCGTGTACAGCTGACAAGGTAAGCCGCAAACTTGTGCGGGTCCTGCCGGTGCAGGCGGGCAAAGTTTTTGGCTATGTACAAAAATACTTCCTGCGCTACATCCTCAGCAAGGTGCGGGTCGTGGACGATCTGGCAGGCAACGTGGTACACCAGCCGTTTATAGCGTTCATAAACAGCTTCAAAGGCTTCGGCGTTGTCGGCACTGTCCAGTGCCGCAAGGTAGATGGCAAGCATGTAGGAATTCCCCCTGATGAAGTGTGTGGCACTATTATAACGCGGAAAAATAAAAACGCAAAGGGAAAATCATGCCCGGAAAAATCCCCCTTTTCTATTCCCCGCCATGGTGCTATGATAGGAAACCGGACATTATAAAAAATAAAGAGGGGATTGTTTTTGATGGAAAAGGAACAAAGCGGAAAAACACTGTTCCGTGGGGAGCTGGCGCTGGTCATTGCGGTATTGGTCAACAGCTTTGGCGTGGTATTGATGCTGTACTCCGGCGCGGGAATTTCGGCCATTTCCAGCGTGCCGTATGCGTTTTCGCTGGCGTTCCCGGCACTTACGCTGGGAACCTGGACCTACCTGTTCCAGGGCACTTTGATTGCCAGCCTGATGATTATGCGCCGCAAATGGGTGTGGCCGTACCTGTTCAGCTTTGTAGTGGGCTTTGTGTTCAGTGAGCTGCTGGATGTGCACGAATTGTGGATCGATGTTCTGCCCCACACATTGCCCTGGCGGGTGGTGTATTTTGTGGTCAGCTACCTACTGATCTGCTTTGGCATTGCGCTTTCCAACCGGTGCGGGCTGCCCATTGTGCCCACCGACCTGTTCCCGCGGGAGCTGGCGGACATTACCAAGGTGCCGTACCCGCGCATTAAAATCGGCTTTGATGTAACCTGCCTGGCTATTACGGCGGGCATGACCTTCTTCTTCCTGGGCCGCCTGGAAGGGCTGGGCATTGGCACCATTGCCGCGGCGTTCACCATGGGCAAGGGCATTGGCCTGGTGGGGGACCTGCTGGACAAGCACTTTTATTTTGAAAACTACAAGACCCTGCGCACCGCTAAGAACAAACAGTAAAATATGCAAAGAACAACGGCCTGCCGCACAAGCGCATTGCTTGCAGCGGCAGGCCATTATTCTTTATTATTTTATTCTATATTAGTGCTGGATACTGTCGGGGTCAAAGTTGCGTGCCATCAAGGCAGAGATGGCGGGCAGCGCGGCAGCAATCAGGGCTTTGTCATGGTTAGGGGCCAGGCGGGTGGCGGAATCAAACAGCATGGTGTTTTCCTGTTGCGGGGTGCTGGCGGGCCAGGTGGGAATGCCGCTGTGCTGCGGGTTTCCGGTGCGGGCAAAGGCCAGAACGGCATCGAAAATCTGCTGTTCCAGCTGCGGGGTCACGCCGGAAATATTGGCAGAAGGCACCAGCTCAGTATTATGGAAAACAAACGGGATATCGGAACAATGCCATGGGGCGCGGCCGCCCTCAATGGTGAAATCCTGATTGAAGAAATAGCTCCACACCGGGCCGGTTTCCGCCCGGCGGCGGATATAGCGCATGGTCGGCTCCCGGAACAGTACATCTAAAAACGGCAGGTCGGCGGCGCTGCGTTCGGGGTAGGCGGCGTGGAACAGCGGCAGCAGGGCATCCGCCGTCTGCTTGCCCAGCATTTTTTCGGCAAAGCCTTCGGCCTCGGCGGCGCTCATCTGCGCTTTGTTCAGGCCGAAGCCATTGAAGGCGGCAAACTCGCCAAACACGGTGCCCACCAGAAGGGGAATGTGGGCGGTTTCGGGGCGGAACGCATTTTCCAGCGGGTCACCCAGATAAAAGGCGTTGGGGTGTGGGGCGCAGCCGGTGTTTTTTCCGGCTGCTTTCAAGGCGGGGGCTACTTTATTATAAGCGGCGGCAAGCGCGGCATAGGGTACCGTTTCCAGTGCGGCGATATCCGCCGCGCCAAGCTCCGCCATCAGAGCCTCGGCGCAGTCCCGCCCGCTGCCGGTGCAGTCGGCCAGGCGGCCCAGAACGCCGCTCATCACAATACCTTTGTGGAACAGCCCGTCCGCGGTGGGGGTCTGCAGCAGGGTGGTCACCTTGGCGCCGCCGCCGGACTGGCCGAACACTGTCACATTGCCGGGGTCACCGCCGAACGCGGCAATATTATCCCGCACCCAGCGCAGCGCGGCGATGATATCGTCCCCGCCCGCGTTGCCGGAATTGGCGTATTCCGCCCCAAAATCCGAAAGGTCGAGATAGCCCAGGATGTTCAGCCGGTGGTTGATGGAAACCACCACGCAGTCCCCCAGGCGGGCCATGTTTTCGCCCTCGTAAGCGATCTGCTCAATGGAGGAACCGGCAAAGTATCCGCCGCCGTGCAGCCACACCAGCACGGGGCGGTGGGCGTCATCCAGCGCGGGGGTCCAGATGTTCAGGTTCTGGCAGGATTCGTCCATCAGCCAATAGCGGTGGGGCACCAGCATTTCGCCGTTGGGCTTGGGCATTTCCAGCAAAGGGCAGACATAGCCGTAACTGGTGGCGTCCAGCACGCCGTCCCACACAGCTGGCTCCGGCGCGTGGAAGCGCCTGGCCTTGGCGTAAGGGATGCCCTTAAAGATATCCAGCCCGTCAAAACGGTAGCCGCGCACCGAGCCGCCGGTGGTGCGCACCAGCGGGGCATCGGCAAAACAAGAAAAAGTATGGGCCATAGCAAACTCCTTTCCAGCAGTGGGCAAAAATGATACATTTTTTGATGCGGGTTCTATTGTAGCAGATTGACGCGAAAAAAGAAGCCATGAACCGCCCGGACGCCAAGACCGTGCTGATGTTTGCACTTTCCGCCGATGCTTTTGTGGAAGATGAGCGGCTTTCTGCAGAGAGCGGGATGAACGGCCATTTTGCAAAGCCGGTGTATTTTGCCGCATTGCAGCGCAGCATTGGCAAGTTTTTGCGCCAGCGCCGCGGGTAAGCGAGAGAACAAAGGTGTACCGGAAACACCGAAAATCCAATTCTACAAAGGCAGAAGCAATTTTGTGTTTGCGGAATATGCGTTATTTTCGTTGTTTTGAGCTACACCGTTAAGTGGGAATGCTGAAGAAGAGAAAAAACGTACATGGGCGGATGCTCCTTTGGGGAAAAGTCAGGCGGCAGTATACAGGGTGCCGCGGCGCTTCATCCAGCGGTAGGCCGCCACGCAGATCATGACGGATAACAGCGAACCCGCCGGTGCGGCCAGCCCCATAGGCAGCAGGGTTCCGGCAAACAGCCGGGAAGCCAGGTAGGACCCCGGAACGCGCACCAGCACAATAGCGATGATGTTGTGGAGAAAGCCGATGTAAGACTTGCCGCAGGCGGCAAAATACCCGGTAAAGCTGAAGTGGATCCCGGCAAAAATGGTATCCACAATATAACCGCGGATGTACTGGCAGCCCATCAGCACCACGGCGGCGTCGGTGGTGAAGCACCCCAGCAGCGGCTCGGCCACAAGCTCAATGACCAATACTACGGCAATGCCGTAACCGGTGGCAATCATGGCGGCGTATTTCAGGGTCTGGGCGGCGCGCTCCGGCTTACCTGCGCCAAGGTTCTGGGAAGACAACGCCGATACCGTCGCCAGCATGGAGGACGGCACAATGAACATGGCGCTGATGATTTTTTCCACAATGCCCACGGCGGCAGAATCAATCAGGCCGCGGTGGTTGGCAATGATGGTGATAATGATGAACGCGACCTGAATGCAGCCGTCCTGCACAGCGACCGGCAGGCCGATTTTAAGAATACGGCCCAGCACGCCTTTGCGCGGGCGGAAGTTCTGGCGGCTCAGCCGCAGGCCGGTTTTGTGCCGCCGGATGCCGAACAAGGCAACAATAACACTCAAGGTCTGCGAAAGGGTAGTGCCCAGCGCAGCACCCACCGGGCCAAGGGCCATGGGACCGATGAAAAGAATATCCAGCGCAATATTGGCGGCGCAGGCAACGGCGATAAAGTACATCGGGCTTTTGGAATCCCCCAAACCGCGGAAGATGGAGCTGATGATGTTGTATGCCGTGATGAACGGGATGCCGATGAAGCAGATGGTCAGATACTGCACCGTGCCGGGAATGGCCTCTGCCGGAACACCGATCAGGCCGACCAGCGGGCGCACTGCGGCCACCAGCACGGCGGTAAAACCGAGGGAGACCGCCATGAACAGGGTGACGGTGTTGCCGATGGCGGCTTCGGCATCGCGCATATTGCCCGCCCCCACGGCGTGGCCGATGATGACGGTGGAACCCATGGCAAGCCCAACAATGATAACGGTCAGCATGTGCATGACCTGGCTGCCGTTGGCAACGGCGGTGATGCTATCCACCCCGCAGAACCGGCCGG
>OHWE01000489.1_pt1 | contig 17311 bp, 8 predicted proteins | sample 1579661 | NCBI WGS metagenome assembly OHWE01 (sample SAMEA3882552, study PRJEB24775) | human gut metagenome | biome: human-associated habitat; feature: intestine environment; material: feces | place: Netherlands | collected 2009/2010 | reverse complement strand
TGATCTTGTAAAACCGCTGATGCGATATCTTGGGGTAGTCCGTTCTCTGCTGTAAAATCAGTAATCTGGCAGATGGGCTGTGCCGATGAAAACATCGGTATCATTAAGTATAAGAAGTAGATAATCAGTCGTCTCATAGTACTGTTTTGAATAGTGCAGAACAAATGTATAGAAAAAAGGGAATAAATGAAAAGTATAGGACCTGTTTGACCGAAAAAGCCGATATTTCGCCCGAATAGTCCACCTCCTTTTTGTCCCATTTTGAAAAAGTGCACTCTTGTTACCTGATTTTATTCCGTTGCTATGACACAGGTTGGCTACTTTTGCGGAGTGAATCATTTTAATCATTAACTATTAAAAACACATTACTTATGAATTTAGAAAGACTTGTTCAAAGGACAGCTGCTACTCTCTTGATGAGTATGATCTGCCTTATCTCTCTTGCACAGAGTCGTACTGTTTCAGGTGTTGTGCTCGATAGCAGAGGTGATCCTGTTATTGGTGCTAATATCAGAGTAGTAAGTGACGCTTCTATCGGTACAATTACAGACCTGGATGGTAAATTCTCCCTTGCCGTGCCGGGTACAGCCAAACAATTGGAAATAAGTTTTATCGGAATGCAGACGCAAACTGTATCCATTGTAGCAGGGCAGCCGGTTCATGTGACATTGGCTGAAGATGCTGAGATTCTGGATGAAGTTGTAGTAATCGGTTATCAGACGGTGAAACGTAAGGACCTTACCGGATCGGTAGCCTCTGTTTCGGGTGAGCAAATTGCAGCTATGCCTGTTGCCAATGCAGCTCAAGCTTTGCAGGGTAAGCTGGCCGGTGTCAATGTAACAACGCAGGATGGACGTCCCGATGCCGCTGTTTCTATTCGTGTACGTGGTGGCGGTTCTATCTCACAGAGCAATGATCCGCTGGTACTGATTGATGGAGTCAGTGGCTCGTTGAGTGATATTCCGGGCGATCAGATTGAGTCGATTGACGTTTTGAAAGATGCCTCATCAACGGCTATTTATGGTGCCCGTGGTGCTAATGGTGTAATTCTTGTTACCACAAAGGGGGCTAAAGAAGGACGTGTTGTTGTCAGCTACAATGGTTATGCGAAGTTCAATACACCGACTAAGTATATGGATGCGCTCGATCCTTATGACTACCTGGCATATAGCTGGGCAAGTGCAGCTTCGGTTGGTGGTAACAGCTATATGGAACCATTGGAGAAACTGTATGGAATAGGACGTTATACGACTACCAACCCTGGCGGCATAGAAAGTTATCGCAATGTGAAGGCGGATAATATCCAGAAGAAGATTTATGGAGATTCTTTCTCTCATAATCATGACCTTTCAGTTACGGGTGGTACTGAAAAGACCAAAGTGCTGTTTGGCGTTAACTACATGGATGAGGATGGTATGAAACTCGCTTCTTATTATAGACGTGCCAATGTTTCGTTGAAAGTGAACCAGAAGATTGCCAAGAACCTTGATTTGAGTCTTGATACCCGTTATACCAATATTAAAAAGATGGGTGATGAGGGTGTTACAAATGGCAGCGGATCAGTTCTGTCATCTTCTTATCGTTTCCGCCCTATTGCAACAGATGATATTTTGGGTGATTTGTCTGCAATGAATGAAGGTATGATTGAGAACTATGCCAAACAGAGCCAGTGGGACAGATATAATCCGGTAAACCGTATCAATGACAAGTATGCGCCGAATGCCCAGCAGTCATTGCGTGGTATTCTCTCGCTGAACTGGGGGATTGTGAAGGGATTGACCTATCATACTGACCTGTCTCTCAGCCAGACCTGGAATCAGAATAAAGAATGGACGGGAGCCATCATAAATAACTATCTGGATGATAGTACCGGTGAGGTTCTATATGCAGGTAATGCGAATCTGGAGAAAAAGAATAGCTGGGGACTCCGTTGGACAAATACCTTGAGCTATGACTTTACTTTTGCTAAGATACACCGCTTGAATATCCTGGCCGGTCATGAAGTTTCCAATTCGGGTGGTGACGGACTGAAAGCCTCAGGAACCTATTTTCCTGCAAACTTTACGAAAGAGAATGCATTTGCCATGATCAATCAATATGACAGTACTAAGGGAGTGGGAGAATTTTCTTCAAGTATTTCCACACCGAGCCGTATCCTTTCGTTCTTTGGCCGCTTGAATTATAACCTTATGGAACGCTATCTGTTGACGGTTACATTCCGTGCGGATGGTTCATCTAAATTTGCTCCCAGTAACCGTTGGGGATATTTCCCGGCAGCTGCTTTGGGCTGGCGTATGTCTGAAGAAGCATTCCTGAATGATGTGAACTGGCTGGATAACCTTAAACTCCGTGTCTCCTACGGTGAGGTAGGTAACGATGGTATAAATTCCAGTCTGTGGTCACAGAATTGGGAATCGACTAGTGACAAGAGATACCAGGGAGCCGTGAATGGCGCCTTCTTGCCTTCTTATTCACTTGGTGCAGATATGGCGAACAAGGATCTGAAGTGGGAAACTACGATAACCCGCAACATCGGTGTTGATTTTGGTTTCTTTAATAGCCGCCTGACCGGTACGATTGATGCCTATTGGAATACTACCAAGGATTTGCTGATGAAAACTGCCATACCGGGTATTACGGGTTTTACTACAACCTATGCCAATGTAGGCCAGACCAGCAATAAAGGTATTGAAATAGCTCTTCAGGGTGTACTTGTGAAGACGAGGGACTGGAATGTAACGGCCGGTTTTAATATTAACTTCAATCGCGGTAAAGTGGATAAACTGGCTGATAATGTTACCGGACTTTATGGTACGGAATGGGCTACTTCATCTACTTTCCCGAAATCAGATTATGTCTTGAAAGAAGGGCGCCCTGTAGGCTTGGTACGTGGCTTGACTGCTGATGGCTTTTATACTACCGACGATTTCACTTATGAAAATGGGGTGTATACCCTAAAAGAAGGAGTCGCGGATGTTTCTTCTGCTGTATTCCCCAACTATCACTTGCACAATGGTATAAACGAACGCCCTGCAGGACAGTTGGCTTACCCGGGTATGGCAAAGTTCAAAGACCTGAACGATGACGGTATTATCAATGATGATGACGTGGATGTTATCGGCGATATGACACCTGTCCATACCGGTGGTTTTAATATTAACGCTACTTATAAGAACTTTGATTTAGGTTTGTATTTTAACTGGAGCTATGGCAATGAAATCTATAATGTAAATAAGCTGGCAGCACTTTATGGTTATAAAGAAGGTGCCGTTTACGAGAATAAGCTCTCTATAGTAAAGGATTGCTATAAAATCTATGATGTAGTGAATGGCGAATTGGTTGCATTGACCACTCCTGAACAACTGAATGCTGCCAATGCGAATGCTAAGTTACCACTGGCATACAGTGAGAATGGCTATGTGTCTACATTAGGTATTGAAGACGGCTCTTATCTACGTTTGAATACACTGACTTTGGGGTATACTTTACCGAAGAGTATTCTTCAGAAGGCGGGTATCAGTAATCTGCGTGTTTACGGAAGTATCTATAATGTCTTTACGATTACAGGATATTCCGGAATCGATGCTGAAGTAAGTACATCCACTTCTACAAAGACCTATCCTCAATTGGGTATGGACTGGGGTACTTATCCGCGTGCACGTTCCTTCGTACTGGGTGTAAATCTTAGCTTCTAACCATTTAATAAAAGATGAAATTATGAATAAGTATATAAAAATGGCATTTGCGTCAGCCTGTTGTGTCTTGTTTGCACAGTGCAGTGACTTTCTGGAAACTTCTTCTCCTTCTAATACAGATGACGAGTTTGTAACTTCCAGTCCCGCAGAAACTCTAAAGACTTTGTCAAGAGCTTATGCTCTTTATCGTGAGTCGTGTAATGGGGCATACGATTGGAACGACCATTACCGTTCGGATATCGAATATTTCCCTGAGAATAATACTTCCAATAATATCAATGCAAAGCTGGTTCCCGAACAGATTCCTTGTGACCACATGAAAGGTAGCTTCAATGCTTTGTACAATGTGATCTCCTATGCCGGAAAAACAGCTGATCTGATTGCCGCCAAAACAGCTTATCAGGATGATATCGCAGCAGGCAGAACTTCCGACTGGACACATCTGAAAGGTGAAGCCGAAGCATTGCGTGCATTATGTTACTTCGACTTGATTAAACATTGTGGTGATGTACCGTATGGCTATGAGAATAACTATGTAGATAATTACGGGCTGACTTCACGTTTTGATATTTATGATGCACTGATAAAAAATTGAAAGCAGCGGAACCGTATATGTATAAAGTAGGGGAAGGCGGTTTGAACGGTGAGCGTATTACGCGGACATTTGTTGATGGGTTGATTGGTAAAATGGCTCTTTATGCCGGAGGCTATCAAACTATCCGTACAGATATGCCGGAACTTTATGGAAGTGTACAGTTCGAAACTCTCAGCACGGATGCTAAACGCAAATGCGCTTATGCCCGTCGTTCCGATTACAAGAACTATTACACTATAGCTGAAGACTATTTGCAGAAAGCTCTTTCAACCAATGCAGGAACCACCAAACTGGTTACTACGGATGAGCGTAGCTATGCAAACAATCCTTTCCAACGTCATTTCCAATATGGAATGGATCTTCTGATGAGTCCTGAAGCCATCTTTGAAATAGGTTGTGTACAGAATCAAGCTACAAGCCGTATGTATTGCTATGATTTCGGTCGTGGTTCTAACGGTGGTAACAATACTGCCCCGAATAAAGTATTTGCCGGTATACGTATGGTGCCGAGTTTCTATTACGGTGGTTATGACAACGCCGATAAACGTCGCGATGTTAGTGCAGTGGTTACCGGACTGGATGGTAAAGGTAATGAGTTGGCGTTTACTTTTAAGGCAGGTGCTAAGGTTGACGGAGGTATTTGTTTGAATAAATGGGATATTTGCCGCCAAAATCCTTACTTTGTCGGTCCCCAGATGGGTGCAGGCTTCAATATGCCGATTATGCGTGTAGCTGATGTTATTCTGATGTTAGCGGAAGTGAAAGCTGGATTGGATGCAGATACTGAAGCTATAGGCTTGGTTAATCAGATTCGTGAAAGAGCTTTTGGTGATGATCTGCATAATATTTCCGGTTTGTCCGGTGAAGCTCTGAAAGAAGCTATTCTGATGGAACGTAAGTTTGAACTTTTCGGTGAAGGGCATACCGGTTACGACCTGGTTCGGAGTGGTAAATTCTCACAAAAAGCAATGGAAGTACGTAATGAGATGTCAACCCTTGCTGAAAATCTGAAGACTAAAGGTTATCATGAATTTGAGAATGGCAACATCTTACCCGCTTACATCTGGACAAAGCAGGTTGCAGGTGCTAAACTGACTTATGACTGTACGGATGAAAACGATCCTGTACTTTTCCCGGGATGGCGTGGTGTATTGGATTTTGCTCAGTTAGGGTTGTCTGTTAATGGAACCAACCATAATACCGCTATCAAAGGGTTATTTGAATATATTGCTCCGGATAGTGAGACTGCGGCAGAGTTAGAAGCGGAAGGATATGTAAAGACAGAGTGGGGAAGCACTCTTGCCGCCAATATTGATATATATCTGAGTAATATCCTTCCGGGCATTACATCGGAAGAGAGTGTTCCGTGTTATTACTGGCCTATTCCTTATGAAACAATCAGTCAATCCAAAGGAAAAGTGACAAATGGCTATGGACTGCCACAACAATAATAGACAATGATGAAAGGAAAACTTTTTTATTTACTGCCTTTCCTTGCTTTGACAGGTTGCGGAGAGCCATCCTACAAGGATGCTTCTTTATCTCCTGAAAGGCGGGCGGAACTTCTGGTGAAGGAACTTACGCTGGAAGAGAAGGCGCATCTTATGATGGATGGCTCCCGTTCTGTGGAACGATTGGGTATTAAACCGTATAACTGGTGGAATGAGGCGCTGCATGGCGTTGCCCGGGCAGGCTTGGCTACGGTCTTTCCTCAGCCGATAGGTATGGCAGCATCCTTTAACCCGGAAATGGTGTACGAAGTGTTCAATGCCGTGTCGGATGAGGCACGTGCGAAGAATACCTACTACGCGTCTCAGGATAGCCGTGAACGCTATCAGGGTTTGACCATGTGGACTCCCACAGTGAATATCTATCGTGATCCGCGCTGGGGCAGGGGTATTGAGACCTATGGTGAAGACCCTTATCTGACAAGTCGGATGGGCGTGATGGTGGTAAAAGGTTTGCAAGGACCTGCCGATGGAAAATATGATAAACTGCATGCCTGCGCCAAGCATTTTGCCGTACATTCGGGACCGGAGTGGAATCGTCACTCTTTTAATGCGGAGAATATAAAGCCACGTGATTTGTATGAAACTTATCTGCCACCCTTCGAAGCACTGGTGAAAGAAGGGAAAGTGGAAGAAGTAATGTGTGCTTATAACCGTTTTGAAGGTGATCCCTGCTGTGGAAGTGATCGCCTGCTGATGCAGATATTGCGTGGAGAATGGGGATTCGACGGTATAGTAGTATCTGATTGCGGTGCAATAGCGGACTTCTATAACGACCGTGGTCATCACACCCATCCCGATGCAGAGTCAGCCTCTGCTGCTGCGGTGATCAGTGGAACAGACTTGGAGTGTGGTTCCAGTTATAAGGCTTTGATAGAGAGTGTAAAAAAAGGATTAATTTCTGAAGAGACTGTGGATACGTCTGTCAAGCGACTGATGAAAGCCCGTTTTGCATTGGGGGAAATGGATGAACCGGAAAAAGTATCCTGGACCAAGATACCTTTCTCCGTAGTAGCTTCTGCAGCTCACGACTCTCTGGCATTGAATATGGCCCGTGAATCCATGACATTGTTGATGAATAAGGATAACTTCCTGCCGCTGAAACGTGGCGGACTGACGGTAGCCGTTATGGGGCCGAATGCGAATGACTCAGTGATGCAATGGGGAAATTACAACGGGATGCCGCCACACACTGTTACCATTCTTGACGGAGTGCGAAATCTGCTTGGCGCTGATGATAAACTGATCTATGAGCAAGGCTGCCCATGGGTAGAAAGAACTCTGATTCAGAGTGCATTCAGCCAGTGTAAGTCCGACAAAGGTCCCGGTTTCACGGCTCGTTACTGGAATAACCTGAAGCGTGAAGGCGAACCGGTGACCACAGCACAAGTCACCACTCCTTTCCGTTTCTGTACTTCGGGTGCTACGGTGTTTGCTCCGGGGGTGAATCTGACGGATTTCTCCGTAACCTATAACAGTGCGTTTACTCCTAAAGAATCAGGAGAAATTGTTCTTGAGGTTTATTGCTATGGGAGCGGAAGACTTCGTGTGAACGGAGAAGAAGTGAAAAGTTTCTCAAACAAGCACGGTGCAAGAAAATCTACTCATGCGATGAAGGTGCAGGCCGATAAATCGTATGATCTGGAACTTGATTTTGAGTATCTGAGAAGTGATGCACAGCTGAACTTTGATCTTGGATTTAAGAAAGATGTGGATATAAGGAAATCTGTTGAGCGTGTGAAGGATGCAGATATCGTTATTTTTGCGAGCGGTATATCTCCCAGCCTTGAAGGAGAGGAGATGGGAGTAAATCTTCCCGGTTTCAAGAAAGGAGATCGTACGGATATTGAGTTACCTGCCGTTCAGCGTGAACTGATTGATGCCCTGCATCGTGCAGGTAAGAAGATTATTCTGGTAAACTGTTCAGGATCGCCTATCGGTCTGGAACCTGAGACTCAGAAGTGCGAAGCTATCTTGCAGGCATGGTATCCCGGTCAGCAAGGTGGTAAGGCTGTTGCCGAGGTATTGTTCGGTGATTATAATCCGGCGGGGAAATTACCGGTTACTTTCTATCGCAATGTGTCTCAGTTGCCTGACTTTGAAGATTATAACATGACCGGAAGAACTTACAGATATATGCAGGATGTGCCTTTGTTCCCATTCGGTTACGGTCTTAGTTATACCACCTTTGGCTATGGTAAAACCGTACTTGACAAGAATGAACTTACAGCCGGACAGTCTTTGAAACTTACTGTACCTGTTACAAATACGGGCAAGCGTAACGGAGAAGAAGTGGTGCAGGTTTATCTTAGAAAACAAGGAGATGCAGAAGGACCCATCAAAACCTTGCGTGCTTTCAAGCGTGTATCTATTCCGGCAGGAAAGACCGTCAATGTGGAGTTTGACCTGAAAGATAAAGAATTGGAGTGGTGGGACGATCAATCCAATACAGTAAGAGTTTGTCCGGGTAATTATGATATTATGGTGGGAGGAAGCTCTAAAGAAGAAGATTTGCAGCGAACAACGATTGCTATAAAATAATTGTTGGAAAGTGAGAAAAATCCCAATATACTTGACATCGCCTTTCTGATGTCGTATATTTGTATTCGTAAATCTATTTAATATTCAATTTTAAATTAGCACGAACGGAGAAGCATTGCTTCTCCGTTCTTTTTTTATCCCTATGGCTTGTCATTTGAAATGCCACATGTTTACTTCCCCAATGCCACAGCTTAGCAGCTTAAATGCCACACTTCAACAACCTAAATGCCACACTTCAACCGTTTTAAGCCCAGCCGTTTCACTTGCTGAGGTGTGGCGTCTCACTGATTCACCCCAGTGAAACGGACGATGCATCTGAGGTAAACAGATGATGCGTTTGAGGCATACAGATCATGTGTTTGAGGCAAACAGACGGTCTGTTCCGAAAGTAAAAACGGGAGGTCTATGCCTCCCGTCCGTTAATCTTCTGTAAATATGCTCTTGACAAAGAATGTCCGGTTGCCTGTTACCGGACATTCGTAAAAGTATAAGTTTCTCCTGCTTGGGTAGCGATCTCATAAACGTATGATTTCTTTAGCTCAATACCTTTCAAAGGAGCTTTCTCACTAATCAAGGGGCGGCTTATGGGCTGCTTGGCAAAGAAAGGATTGGTATTACCGTTGTCAGTAACAGATAAACTTTTTCCATCCATAGCCAACTCCTGATGTACACGTAGATGAAGATTGCCTCCGAGAGTCGATTTGATCACAGCAGATTCTATCTGCCCGTTTTTCCACTTCAATGAAATGATTTCAAAGCCTCCGCGTGCCCGAAGTCCCTTTATTTCACCGTCCTTCCATACATCTGGCAAAGCAGGTAGCAAGTGTATGGCTTCATCATGGCTTTGCATTAACATTTCGGCAATACCGGCTGTACAACCGAAGTTTCCGTCTATTTGGAAAGGAGGATGTGCATCGAAAAGATTAGGATAGGTTCCTCCTCCTTGTCCTTTCTGGATTTCGGGGGAGACCAGATTGAGTTGGTCAGTGATAAGTTTGAATGCATGATTCCCATCCAAACATCTTGCCCAGAAACAAACCTTCCATCCCATAGACCAACCGGTAGAAGGATCACCACGTTGGATTAGGGTGTTGCGTGCAGCCTCAAAGAGTACGGGTGAGGAGTATGGAGATATCTGGAATCCCGGAAAGAATCCCCATAAGTGAGAAATGTGGCGATGATGATCTTTGGGGTTATCCCAGTCCTCAAACCACTCCTGCAATTGTCCGTATTGCCCTACTTGCATAGGAGGCAATTGTTTTCTGAGTGAGAGGATCGTATCGCAGAATAGCTCATCCTTCTCTAATAGCCGTGCGGCTCTTTCTGTATTTGTGAATAGATCAAATACTAGCTGATTGTCCATGGTGATGCCTGCAAAGAGATTGGCTTTTGTTCTCCATTGTGGAGGTGAATTCTCTGGTGAATTACTTGGGGTGACTACCATATAACCTGTGTTGGGGTCTTTGACAAGGAAATCGACAAAGAATTCGGAAGCACTTTTCATGATCGGGTATGCCTGGGCCAGAAAATCTTTATCTCCCGAATACAGATAACGATCCCATAAATGATGGCATAACCAAGCGTTGCAAGTGGGCCAGGGACCGCAATATGCTTTGTCTACCGCCCCGTTCATGCGCCACAGATCGGTGTTATGATGCAACATCCATCCACGGCAACCATACATTTCGCGAGCAGCTTCCTGACCATTCTCATAGAGTTCCTTTATCATTTGCAGGAAAGGTTCGTGCATTTCGGGCAGATTAGTTACTTCAGCCGGCCAGTAGTTCATTTCGGCGTTGATATTCGTAGTATAACGGCATTTCCATGCCGGATTTAGCTTCTGATTCCAAATGCCTTGCAGATTGGCCGGCTGCCCTCCCGGCTGTGAACTGGAGATTAGAAGATAACGTCCAAACTGGAAGTATAGGGCTACCAGGTGAGGATCATTGGCTGTGGCAAACTCTTTGACGCGTATATCGGTTGGCTTGTCAGCCTGGGCGGTACGGCCTAAATTCAACGATACGCGATTATAATATTTCTGATATTCACTTATGTGAGCCTGAAGTGCTTTGGTATAATTCTTCCCAGCATTCTTTAAGTATACTTTGTTGCGTTTGACAGGATCGCCGGATATGTCTTTGTAATTGATGAAATTGGTGGATATCGCCAGGTAAATTGTGGCGCTGTTTGCACGAGTTACTATCAGGGTAGAATCATTTGCAGAGGTTTTTCCTCCCTGTACGTTGAGCTTTAAATCTGTACGGAAGCGGACTGCCCCTTCTACAAACTCATTTCCTTTAGTCACTCCCTCCATAGTCATGGCGTCTTTGCCGGAAGTTGTGACGTCGACGTCTTGCGGGCATGTTAGAGCAGTGGTGAATGTCAGTTTCCCCGGTTGTGAAGCGGTCAGCCGGATGATGACTAATTGATCTGCAAATGAAGTGAATACTTCACGTTTGTAGTCGACGCCATCCACTGTATAAGTGGTTGATGCGACGGCTTTTTCCAAATCCAGCTCCCGGCGGAAGTTTGTATAACCTTCCTGATCCTGAAACCTTAACCGTAAACTGCCTGCTGTTTGATAAGGCATGCCAAAACCATTCTTCGAGAGAAGCCTCTCACCCGCCAATGTCTGGGCTTCAGGATATTTTCCTTCAAAGATCAACTGTCTTATTTCAGACAGATAGTTTTTAGTTTCCGGATTGTAGTTCTTGTAAGGAGCACCGGCAGAAATCGTTTCTTCGTTCAATTGGATTTCTTCATTTACCGGATTTCCATATACCATTGCTCCCAATCTTCCATTACCTAAAGGGAGAGCTTCTTCCCAATATTCAGCCGGGCTGTCGTACCATAAGACCGGCGCTTGCTGGGCTTTTAAGTCTGTACTTGCTATGATTGCCATACAGACTAATGAGAGCTTTAAGAAACGGTGTGCCATATTATAGATTTTTTTTGAGTGGTCTATTTGTTTTTCTTCTATTATTTCCTGACAATTTGTGTGGAATCACAATGAATGATTGACAGGTTTTCTATTGCTTCTAAATCCACTACCGGCTGACCGGCTATCGGTTGCTTTGTCCGCACGTCATTCAGGAATATATCCTTACATTGTCGGATGTTGAGTGAAGGTCCTTCTTCTACGGTGAAACTTACGTTGTTAAAACGGATATCGGTGGCTGTTTCTGCTTGAAATCCTTTTCCGGCTACTATGTTCATGTTGGAGAAAGACAGTTCCGATATAGGCATTTCCTCAATACCTTTTATATAGCCTATCCGCTTGATATCATTTCCCGTAACATTACTTAAATGGATATTCCGGAAAATAGGAGTACGTTCGCTTACCGGTTCCACTTTCGATAAACGGTCATAAAATAAATCGAAAATAAAGGCATCTCCTTGTATATTCTTCATTACGATATTGTCTACCCGTATATCTTCTACTACACCACCGCGTCCGCGGGATGCTTTTAACCGGATACCGGCATTCGTTCCATCAAACACACAATTGGATATAGCTATCCTTTTTACACCGCCCGACATTTCGCTGCCGATGACCACTCCACCGTGACCGGAAAGCATGATACAATTGGTGATTGTGATGTTTTCGCATGCTTTCCCATATTTACGCCCGTCGGCATCACGTCCGGACTTGATGGTAATACAATCGTCTCCAACACTGATAAAACAGTCGGAGATACGTACATTCCGGCAGGAACTCGGATTGATACCGTCCGTATTCGGCCCTTTAGGATTGCTTGACGGGTTATTGATGGTTACTCCATGTATTGTAACGTTATCACAGAAGGCCGGATTGACAGTCCAGAAAGGAGAGTTGATGATCTTCACATTTTCAATAAGGATATTCGTACATTCGTAGAATTGAATAAAAGGCGGACGGAACATTTTACGTTCCAGAGAAGGCTTATAGTAATCGGATATTTCCAGGTCCTTATTGGCATCCACCCACATTTGCTGTAACTTATCCAGAGAAGGTAGCTTGCCACCGTTCTCTTTTATCACCTTACGTGTCTCAAATTCCCATAACCACCATTTCAGTCCGTTCCCATCCAGCGTTCCGCGTCCGGTAATGGTCAGATTATCTGCCGAATGAGCGTAAATCAGTGGGGATAAGGTTTGCATAACGGTTCCTTCCCAACGTGCGGTTACAAAAGGCAGATAATCCTCGAACCTGTCTGAGAAGCGCACAATGGCACCTGATTCCAGATGCAATGTAATATTACTTTTCATGTGGATAGTAGCAGTCAGATAAGTCCCGGCAGGGAAATAGATGGTTCCACCTCCTTCCGAAGCTGCTTTTTCAATAGTCTGGTTAATCAGTTTCGTACATGGCTTGATGCCTTTGGCATCAGCCCCCAATTGTTTCATGTCGAACGTGCGGGACGTGGCTACCACAGCCATCATTACTCCCATAATAAAGATGAATAAACGTTTCATGGTCTGTCTTATACTCTTTTAGATATGTGATACAAATTAGAATACGGGGCAAATGTACGTAATCACAGTGCGGGGAGGGTGGACTTTTTGTGTAATAAAGAGTATTTATAAATAGAACCGGTAGAAATTATAAAAAAAGAAAGGGTTACATGACAATGCAACCCTTTCCCTGTTTTACTGCTCAGATATATTAATATCCGAAGATATCTTCCTGTTTCAGTTCAATTACCGGACCTACTTTTTTCAAAGCATTTATATCCAGCTCTTTTTTGTCACCAAGGATACAGTATGTATAGGTGCGTCCCTTGATCCATTTATTCTGGTAGTCGATAACATCCTGTAACGTCATGTTCTGCACATCGTTATACAGCTTGATACGGCTATCTACATTCTGTCCCAGATATTGAGCGCTGATATAATCCCAGATAATATCCATCTTGATGGTGCGGTCGGTACGCATACGGGCAATCATGCCGTCTTTGGCCAGTTTGAAGGCAGCTTCCGATTCAGGCATATTGTTGATGATGTCATTGAATGTATTGATGGCGTCTATCATCTTGTCATTCTGCGTAGCAATCTGTGTGCGTAGCATATAAGGATCTGTCAAATAGCTTGGCTTCAACATACCGGCCCATGCCGAGTAAGCCAAACCGCGGCTTTCGCGCATTTCCTGGAATACGATGGAATTCATGCCGCCACCGAAGTATTCGTTGTATAGTTGACGACCGGATTCAGCAGCAGGATCAAATTTCTCTCCCTTGTTGGAGATTTGCGACATATAGATTTGTTTAGCATCATATGGAGCAATGAAAATCTTCGTTTCGGGTGTCAATAGTGCTTCAAAGTTATTTCCTTCAGGAATTTCTTTCAAAGCCTCCGGTGCCTGATGCTCTTTATTAATGATGGCAAGCAGGTCATCCTGATTGCTTGGCCCATAGTAAAGAATACGGTGCTTGAAGCTGCTCAACTGTTTGATACGGTCCACAAGCTGTTGCGGATCCATAGAGGTCAGTTCAGCTTCGGTCAGCAGATTGGTTGCCGGAGATTTCGGACCATAAGTAGCATAAGACACCAGGCGCGAGAAGTTTTGCATCTGATTCAGCTTAGCGTCTTTGCGGGATTTCAGAATATCGTTAGCCATATTTGCATAAGCCTCTTTATTTACCTGGGCATTTGCCAACAGTTTTTCGAAGAGAGCCATGGCAGCAGGCATATTTTCGTTGAGGCCGGAGAGTACAACATAAGTACGTTTGCTACCCGGAGATACAAAGAATGAGCACGCAAGACGATAGAATTCGCTTTTAACCTCTTCCGGAGTCATGTCGGCTGTACCGAGGTATTCCAGATATTGGGCAGCGGTACCGAGTGCCTTGTCATTGTTGTTACCCATATCAAAGAGGTAAATCAACTGGAAAATATCATTCGTTGTATTCTGTTTGTAAAGTACAGGAATATCCGATTTTGCTTTCAGTTGGGTAAGATCTTTGGAATAGTCCAGGAATACCGGTTCGATAGGAGTCACTACGCTTGCCTGTATTTCTTTCAGGAAGGTACTGGCGGTGTCGCGATTCATCACGATAGGAGTGATTTCGGGTTTTGGCATCTTCTTTTCATTCGGGTCTTTACCTTGTCTTTTGTAGATAACGGCATAGTTATCATCTTTCAGATATTTATTGGCAAAGGCTACGATATCATTCTTGGTCAGTTTGGACATGCGGTTGAGGGCGGTAACTTCGTCTGCCCAGTCACTACCGTTTACGAATGACTGTACAAACATGTCGGCACGCGCATCATTGTTTTCCAACTGCTGCATCTGATACAGTTTGAAGTTGTTGATATTGGCTTCCAGCATCTTTTCGTCGAAGTCGCCGTCGCGGAGTTTCTTCAGTTCGCCCAGCATGAGGTCTTTCACTTCGTCCAGAGTCTGTCCTTGTTTAGGGCGTCCCTGCATCAACAGTGCGCTGTAATCGCTCATGGTCAGAGGATAGCAATATGAACTTAACGTCTTCTGTTGTTGTGTAAGGTCAAGGTCGAACAGGCCGGCTTGTCCGTTATAAAGTATCTGGGAAACCACTTGTAACGTTTCCACATCTTTGTCGGCCGCTCCGGGGAAGCGCCATGCAAGGGCAACGCTTTCGGCATCCGGGCCGATTACTTCACGTACAACAGGTGCTGTAATCGGGGTTTCTTTCGGCAGATCCAGTTTCGGCAGATCAGGATTGGGTTTCAAACCACCAAAATATTTGTCAATGGTTGCAATCATCTGATCGGGATCAAAATCACCGGAAAGACAGATAGCCATGTTGTTGGGCACATACCATTTCTTATAATATTCTTTGATGTTGGTGATTGAAGGATTCTTCAGGTCTTCCTGAGTACCAAGTACGGTTTGTGTTCCATACGGATGGTGTGGGAAAAGAGAAGAAAGTACTGCTTCGTAAACTTTGCGCGGGTCGCGGGTTAGCGACATATTCTTTTCTTCGTAAACCGTTTCCAACTCAGTATGGAAACCGCGGATCACGCAATTTTCAAAACGTTCTGCCTGAATTTTTGCCCAGTTGTCAATCTGATTGCTGGGGATATCTTCCGTGTAGCAAGTAACGTCGAAACTGGTGTAGGCATTTGTTCCGTTGGCACCGATGGCAGCCATGAGTTTGTCATATTCGTTGGGGATGGCATATTTGGAAGCCTCGTAGGAGATGCTGTCAATTTTTGCATAAATAGCTTTACGTTCAAGGCTGTCTGTTGTCTTGCGATAAACTTCGAATTGTTCTTCGATCTGGTCCAGCAAAGGCTTTTCAATCTCATAGTTCTGAGTACCGAAGTTTGTGGTACCTTTAAACATTAGGTGCTCGAAATAGTGAGCCAATCCGGTAGTTTCTGCGGGGTCGTTTTTACCACCTACACGTACTGCAATGTACGTTTGTATGCGCGGAGTTTCCTTGTTTACAGTCATGTAGACTTTCAAACCGTTGTCCAGAGTGTAGATACGCGCTTTCAGCGGATCATTGGGTACTGTTTCGTAGCTGTACTTCGAAGTACAACTTCCTAAGCTTATCGCTACCAGTAGGATAAACGTTAAACCAATTTGTCGGAATAGTTTGTTCATAAGCTGACTTATTAGATTGATAACTGCAAAAATATGCGTTTTTTTCATACCTTTGCACTCAAAAAGTAAATATTTTAAATAAGAAGGTTTATTTTCATAGATTATGATTACCATAGAACAACTGAAAAGCATTAAAGAGCGCACCGAGGCACTCTACCGCTATCTGGACATCGAAGGAAAGAAGATCCAGGTAGAAGAAGAACAGTTGCGCACGCAGGCTCCGGGCTTTTGGGATGACCAGAAGACGGCTGAGGCACAAATGAAGAAAGTGAAAGGTTTGCAACAGTGGATAGCCGGTTATAATGAAATAAAGACATTATCGGATGAATTGCAATTGGCTTTTGACTTCTATAAGGACGAACTTGTAACCGAGGAAGAGATAGATGAAGCTTATGCCAAAGCTTCCGTTGCCATTGATGAGCTTGAACTGAAAAATATGCTTCGTGATGAAGCTGACCAGATGGACTGTGTGTTGAAAATCAACTCCGGTGCGGGTGGCACGGAAAGCCAGGACTGGGCAAGTATGCTGATGCGTATGTATTTGCGTTATGCCGAAACCAATGGCTACAAGGCTGTCATTTCTAACTTGCAGGAAGGTGATGAAGCCGGTATTAAAACCTGCACTATCGAGATTTCAGGTGATTATGCTTATGGATATCTGAAAGGCGAGAACGGTGTACATCGTCTGGTGCGTGTATCTCCTTACAATGCGCAAGGCAAGCGTATGACTTCTTTTGCTTCTGTTTTTGTAACTCCGCTGGTTGATGATACTATTGAGGTGAACATCAATGTTGCCAATATCTCATGGGATACTTTCCGTTCCAGTGGTGCCGGTGGTCAGAATGTGAACAAGGTAGAATCCGGAGTTCGTCTGCGTTATCAGTTCAAGGACCCGTATACGGGCGAGGAAGAAGAAATCCTGATTGAAAATACGGAAACCCGTGACCAACCCAAGAATCGCGAGAATGCAATGCGCCAGTTACGTTCCATTCTGTATGATAAGGAACTTCAGCACCGCATGGCCGAACAAGCCAAGGTGGAAGCCGGGAAGAAGAAGATCGAATGGGGTTCGCAGATACGAAGCTATGTATTCGATGATCGCCGTGTAAAAGACCACCGTACTAACTTCCAGACTTCGGATGTCAATGGGGTGATGGATGGTAAGATAGATGGTTTCATTAAGGCGTATCTGATGGAGTTTGCTGGACAAGAGGATTAACTTTTATTTCTATATAAAGAGAATGGGTGTCACTTGATGAATGAAAGTGGCACCCATTTTTGTTTTCAAGAGCGTGAGGGGAAACGATATTGTTCTTTGTAAAATGTATTCTTTAAAAAACATTTCTTATCTTTGTTCCTAACTCAATAATTGCTTTTGCATGGAAATAGCCGAAAGCATAGAAGCCAC
>OHWE01000479.1_pt1 | contig 17549 bp, 14 predicted proteins | sample 1579661 | NCBI WGS metagenome assembly OHWE01 (sample SAMEA3882552, study PRJEB24775) | human gut metagenome | biome: human-associated habitat; feature: intestine environment; material: feces | place: Netherlands | collected 2009/2010 | reverse complement strand
TCCAGCTTCTCCACCCGCACCAGCTACGAGAACCAAACGAAAAAGGCCATCACCAACAAGTTCGTCTCACAGGCGATGACCGACTTTTTGAAGCACTATCTGGAAGTCTACTTCCTCGAAAAGCCGGAGGAGGCCCAGAAGATCTGCCAGCAGGTTCTGGTCAACAAGCAGAGCCGTGAGCACGCCGAAAAAACGCGCCAGAGCATCAAAAAGACCCTCTCCACCCAGATCGACCTCGCCAACCGCGTCCAGAAATTCGTGGACTGCCGCACCAAGGACGCCTCCCGCAGAGAACTCTACATCGTCGAGGGCGATTCGGCTATGGGCGCCGTCAAGCAGAGCCGGGACAGCGATTATCAGGCCATCATGCCCATCCGCGGCAAAATCTTGAACTGCCTGAAAGCCGACTACGCCCGCATTTTCAAATCGGACGTCATCGTGGACCTCATCAAGGTCATGGGCTGCGGCGTGGAGCTGGGCGGCAAGCACAACAAGGAGCTGGCCACCTTCAATCTCGACAACCTGCGCTACAACAAAATCGTCATCTGTACCGATGCCGACGTGGACGGCTACCAGATCCGCACCCTCGTGCTGACCATGCTCTACCGCCTGACGCCGACCCTCATCAACGAGGGCTACGTCTATATCGCGGAGTCGCCGCTGTACGAGATCACCACCAAGGATCACACCTACTTCGCCTACACCGAGCCGGAGAAGGCCACCTTCCTGAAAGAGATCGGCGACAAAAAGTACACGATCCAGCGCTCGAAAGGTCTTGGTGAGAACGACCCGGAGATGATGTGGCTGACCACCATGAACCCGGAGAGCCGCCGCCTGATCAAGGTGCTGCCCACCGACGTGGAGGAGACCGCCCGCGTGTTCGACCTGCTGCTGGGCGATAACCTCGCCGGCCGCAAGGAGCACATCGCCGAGCATGGCGCAGAGTATCTGGATGATTTGGATGTGTCTTAAAGAGGTAAACAATGGCAAAAAAATCTTCAAAAAAGTCTCTCAAACCCGTCCGCCCGCAGCTGGGCGACGGTGTTGAGATCCTGAACGCTGGCAGCGTGCTGGAGGACCCCATCACCCGCACGCTGGAGACCAACTATATGCCCTATGCGATGAGCGTCATCGTCTCCCGCGCCCTGCCGGAGATCGACGGATTCAAGCCTGCCCACCGCAAGCTGCTCTATACCATGTACGAGATGGGGCTGCTGAAAGGCGCCCGCACCAAATCGGCCAACATCGTGGGCAGCACCATGCACCTGAACCCCCACGGCGACGCCGCCATCTATGACACCATGGTGCGCATGGGCCGCGGCAACGAAAGTCTGCTCGTGCCCTTTGTGGACAGCAAGGGCAACTTCGGCAAAGCTTACAGCCGCGATATGTCCTGCGCCGCTTCCCGTTACACCGAGGCCAAGCTCGAAAATGTCTGCGAGGAGCTGTTCCGGGACATCGACAAGGAGACCGTTGATTTCGTCCCCAACTACGACGGCTCCACCACCGAGCCTACCCTGCTGCCCGTCACCTTCCCGACCATTCTGGCCAACAACACGCTGGGCATTGCGGTCGGCATGGCATGCAATATCTGCTCGTTCAATCTGGCGGAGCTGTGCAACACCACCATCGCCCTGATGAAGGATGCCAAGCACGACATCTCCACCACCATGCCCGCCCCGGATTTCGTGGGCGGCGGCCAGATCTTGTACGACGAAGCCCAGATGCGGGAAATTTACGAGTACGGCCGCGGCAGCGTGAAGGTCCGTGCCCGCTACAGCGTGGTGCCCGGCGAGAACATGATCGAGATCACCCAGATCCCGCCTACCACCACGGTGGAAGCCATCATGGACAAGATCGCCGAGTTGGTCAAGACCGGCAAGATCAAAGAGATCAGCGACATGCGCGACGAGACCGACCTGAACGGCCTCAAGCTCACCCTCGACCTCAAGCGCGGCGTGGACGCGGAAAAGCTGATGGCGAAGCTGTTCAAGACCACCCCGCTGGAAGACAGCTTCAGCGCCAACTTCAACGTCCTCGTCTCCGGCCAGCCCCGCGTCATGGGCGTGCGGGAGATCTTGCAGGAGTGGACGGCCTTCCGAATGGAGTGTGTCCGCCGCCGCACCTACTACGACCTCCACGGCAAGGAAAAGCGGCTGCATCTGCTCAAGGGTCTGGCCGCCATCCTGCTGGACATCGACAAGGCCATCCACATCATCCGCACCACCGAGGAGGAGACCGAGGTGGTGCCCAACCTGATGATCGGCTTCGGCATCGACGAAGTACAGGCGGACTATGTGGCCGAGATCAAGCTGCGCCACCTGAACCGGGAATATATCCTCAAGCGGACGGGCGAGATCGAGCAGCTGGAAAACGACATCGCCGACCTGAAGGATATCCTCGAAAAGCCCGCCCGCATCCGAAAGATCATCATCAAGGAGCTGACGGAGGTTGCCAAAAAGTACGCCCAGCCCCGCCGCAGCGAGATTTTGTACGACCTGCCGGAGGAGGAGAGCGGTGCCGAGGAAGAAATCATCCCGGATTACCCGGTCACCGTCTTCTTCACCCGCGAGGGCTACCTGAAAAAGATCCCGCCCCAGAGCCTCCGCACCGCCGGTGCCCACAAGCTCAAGGAGGGCGACGAGATCATCCAGCAGGTCGAGACGCGAAACAACGTGGAAGCGCTCTTCTTCACCGACAAGCAGCAGGTGTACAAGGTGCGCCTGAACGAGCTGGAAGACGGCAAGGTGGCCCAGATGGGCATCTTCATCCCCGGCCGCCTCGGCATGGACGAGGGCGAGAACATCCTCGCCATGGTCATCACCGGCGATTATGCGGGCTTCATGCTCTTTTTCTTCGAGAGCGGCAAGTGCGCAAAGATCCCGCTGGCGTCCTATGCCACCAAGCTGAACCGCCGCAAGCTGCTCAAGGCCTACTGCGACAAGGAGCCGCTGGCAAAGATGGTCTTCCTGCCCGAAGAAACGGAGCTGGCCATCCGTACCAGCGCGGGCCGGATGCTGCTGGTGGGCACGGCGCAGATCAGCGCCAAGGCCACCCGCGACAGTCAGGGCGTGGCGGTCGTGACCCTGAAAAAGAACCAGCACATCGCGTCGGTGGTCCCGGCGGAGACGCTGGAGCTGGCCAACCCCCATCGCTATCGTGTCCGCAGCCTGCCCGCCACCGGGGCGCTGGTTCGTGCTGAGGATGAAGGGGAGCAGTTGAGTTTGCTGTGAGGAAATTATGCAGAATATTGACCTGATTTGTGTCGGCAAGCTGAATGCGAAATATTTCGCCGAGGGCGTGGCCGAGTACCAGAAGCGGCTGGCGGCGTTTGCGTCGTTCCGGATCATCGAACTGCCGGAAGAGAAGATCGAGGAGAAGAACGCCTCCGATGCCGTGGTGAAAAAGGCGCTGGAAAAGGAGGGCAAGGCCATCCTCTCCAACGTCCGCAAGGGCGCGGCCATCGTGGCCATGTGCATTGAGGGCAGACAGATCTCCTCCGAGGAGCTGGCCCAATTCCTCGCCGACCGTGCGGGCAGCGGGGCAGGAGATGTGGCCTTTGTCATCGGCTCGTCCCACGGCCTTGCCGACGAGGTGAAAAAGGCAGCTGCCCTCAAGTTCAGCATGGGCCGCATCACCATGCCGCACCAACTGGCCCGCCTTGTGCTGACGGAGCAGATCTACCGCGCTTGCACCATCAACGCCGGCATGAAATATCATAAGTAAAGCAAAAGCGGGCGGAAACCGCCCGCTTTTGCTTTACAAGCCGGGCGAAACATGGTACAGTATAGCTATGCGGCAGTTGGGAAAGCTGCCCGCCCAAACACACACGACACGGCAAGCCAGCCGCGGACGGAAAGGATGTTATTACAATGGAACAGAGCGAAAAGACCCTTGATATGATCGTCAATCTCTGCAAGAACCGTGGTTATGTTTTCCCCGGTTCCGAGATCTACGGCGGCCTTGCAAACAGCTGGGATTACGGCCCGCTGGGCGTTGAGTTCAAGAACAACGTCAAGAAGGCTTGGCTGAAGAAATTCGTGCAGGAAAGCCCTTACAACGTTGGTCTGGATGCGGCCATCATCATGAACCCCCAGACTTGGATCACCACCGGCCATGTCGCCGGCTTCTCCGACCCGCTGCTGGACTGCCGCGCCTGCAAGGCACGCCACCGCGCCGACAAGCTGATCGGGGATGAGCACCCGGAGGTCAACGTCGATGCCATGAGCTTTGACGAGATGGACAAGTTCATCGCCGAGCACGAGGACATCGTCTGCCCCGTCTGCGGCAAGCATGACTTCACCCCCATCCGCAAGTTCAACCTGATGTTCAAGACCGCCATCGGCGTCACCGAGGACAGCTCTTCCACCTGCTATCTCCGCCCGGAGACCGCACAGGGCATCTTCGTCAACTTCGCCAACATCCAGCGCACCACCCGCCGCAAGCTGCCCTTCGGCGTGTGTCAGGTAGGCAAGGCCTTCCGCAATGAGATCACGCCGGGCAACTTCACCTTCCGCACCCGCGAGTTCGAGCAGATGGAGTGCGAGTTCTTCTGCAAGCCGGGCACCGATCTGGAGTGGTTCGCTTACTGGAAGGATTACTGCGAAAACTGGCTGCTGAGCCTCGGCATCAAGAAGGAGCATCTGCGTCTGCGCGACCACGAGCCCGCCGAGCTGGCCTTCTACAGCCGTGCCACCACCGACATCGAGTATGCCTTCCCGTTCACCGACTGGGGCGAGCTGTGGGGCATTGCGGACCGCACCAACTACGACCTGAGCCGCCATCAGGAGGCTTCCGGCAAGAGCTTGGAGTACTTCGACTCCGAGACCAACGAGCACTACATCCCCTACGTCATCGAGCCTTCTCTGGGCTGCGACCGTGTGGCGCTGGCCTTCCTGTGCGAGGCTTACGACGAGGAGCACCTCGTGGATGCCAAGGGCAAGGAGGATGTCCGCACCGTGCTGCGTCTGCATCCGGCTCTGGCCCCCTATAAGTGCGCTGTCCTGCCCCTGAGCAAGAAGCTGGGCGAGAAGGCCATGGAGATCCGCAACGAGCTGAGCAAGTACTTCATGGTCGATTACGACGACACCGGTTCCATCGGCAAGCGTTACCGCCGTGAGGACGAGATCGGCACTCCGTACTGCATCACCGTGGACTTCGACACCGTCGGCGACGAGGCCAAGGGCATCGTGGCAGACCACTGCGTCACCGTCCGTGACCGCGACACCATGGAGCAGGTCCGTATGCCCATCTCCGAGCTCAAGAGCTACATCGAGAGCAAGATCGAGTTCTGAGTTTTTTGATCTCAGAGCGATAAAATCAGCCCCGCCGTTGCAATTTCGGCGGGGCTGTGGTATAGTATAAATAAAGAGAGTGCTGTCTGGAAAACGGTCAGTACCTTTCCGGCAAATCAGTTACAAAAAAATGACCGCCGAGTTGGTAGCTCATGGGGCGGTCATTTTTTGTGTGTAAAGATTTTCCATGCGATATCGAACATGCCGAAGCCGACCGTTGCGAGCAAGGTCAGCAGAGCCAAAGTTTCTAATAGCGTCATGAAGCATCACCCCCTTCGCATCAGAGCGTCAGGGGCACGACAAAAACATTCGCCTCCCCGACGCTCAGGCCGGAAAGGGTTCGACCGCTTACCGTATGTAGACAGCACTCTCAAAAGTCAGTATACCAGACGTTTCGACTGTTTTCAACAGGCCGAGGCGTCTTTTGTTTTTTGAAGAGTGGACAGCGGCACACAAAAAAGGTATACTAGATTCAAATCGATTTTTACACCGCAGGAGGCTGTATCGTGGAAAACTTCAACGAACTTTTGAAAAAATACGCCGATTTCATCGTCCGGGTGGGCGTGAACCCCCAGCCGGGCCAGACTCTGATCATCCGCTGCCCGCTGGAAGCGGCCCCGCTGGCGCGGCTGTGCGTGCGCAGCGGCTTTGAGGCCGGTGCACGGGATGTGCAGGTGGACTGGAGCGACAATGCTGTTTCCCGCACCCGGATGGAGCTGGGCAGTGAGAGCGCGCTGACCGACAACAAGCCCTACCAGCTGCGCCGCTATCTGGATTACGCCGAGAGCGAGGGCGGCGTCTGTGTGCTGCACCTGCTGGCCGATGACCCGGAGGTCTACGCCGGGCTGGACAGCGGCAAGATCGGCCGCGTGAATGCGGAGAACCGGAACTTCATGGCCCCGTGGCGGGAGTACACCATGAACGACCGCGTCCAGTGGTCCATCGCCGCCATGCCCAGCGCCCCGTGGGCCAAGAAGATGTTCCCGGAACTCGACACCGATGCCGCCATCGAAAAGCTGTGGCAGCTCATCTTTGATGTCTGCCGTGTGACCGGCGGCGACCCGGTGGGCGAGTGGAAGGCCCATCTTGACCGCCTGATGACCCTGCGGGACAAGATGAACGCCTTCGACCTCGAAAGCGTCCGCTTCCAGAGTTCCAACGGCACCGACCTGACCGTGGGTCTGGCCGAAAAGGCCCGCTGGGAAAGCGCCGGCAGCAAGAACGAAAAGGGTGTGGACTTCCTGCCCAACATCCCCACCGAGGAGGTTTTTACCGCGCCCCACAAGGATAAGGTGAACGGCGTGGTCTACGGTACCAAGCCTTATGTCTTCAACGGCCAGCTCATCAAGGGCTTCCATGTCACCTTTCAGGATGGCAAGGTCGTCGAGCACGGGGCCGAGGAGGGGGCGGAGCTGCTGGGGCAGCTGCTGGACACCGACGCCGGTTCCCGCAGCATCGGCGAAGTGGCCCTCGTGCCCGCTTCCAGCCCCATCAATCGCAGCGGTGCGCTGTTCTACAGCACCCTGTTCGATGAAAACGCGGCCTGCCACATTGCCTTCGGTGCCAGCTATCCCGGCACCACCGAGGGCGGCACGGCCCTGACCAAGGAAGAGCTGCTGGCCCGCGGCATGAACCAATCTGCCATCCATGAGGATGTCATGATCGGTGCCGAGGACAGCCACATCACCGGCAAGTGCCGCGACGGCCGCACCGTGGAGCTGTTCAAAGACGGAGTGTGGGTGCTGTAAAAGCTTTTTTAACGAAAGCGCTTGCATATTTTGCCGGAGTATGGTATATTCTATTTGTACGATATAACTTTTATGGAACGTGGGCCGCAAGGTCCGCGTTTCTTGTTTGTTTGGAGGTTTTTTATGGCGAAGCAGTCTGGCGGCAATACCGCCCAGAGAGTCGAAGCACTTGTCCGCCCCACCGTGGAGGGCATGGGGCTGCGCCTGTGGGATGTTGTGTTTGAGAAAGAAGGTCCGGACTGGTATCTTCGCGTCCTGATCGACAAGACGGACGGCACCACCATGGACACCGACACCTGCGCCGATGTCTCCCATGCGCTGGACCCCATCCTCGATGAGGCAGACCCCATTGAGCAGAGCTATTATCTGGAGGTGGGCAGCCCCGGTTTGGGCCGCAAGCTGACCCGCCCGGAGCACTACGAGGCCGTCAAGGGGCAGAAGATCAGCGTGAAGCTGTTCCGCGCCAACGAATACGGCACCAAAGAGTTTTCCGGTATCCTGACCGGCCGTGAAGGGAATACCATTACGGTCGAGACGGAGAACGGCACTGTGAACTTTGAAGCGTCGGCCGCCAGCACCGTGCGTCTGTGCGACGACGAGGATCTGTTTGATTGAAAAAAGAGAAAAAATTAGGAGGAACCCGAAAAATGGCAGCTGCGAATAATGAATTTTTTGAAGCTCTCTCCATGCTGGAGCACGAGCGCGGCATCACCGCGGAGTACCTGATCGAGAAGATCAAGGCCGCCATCGTGATCGCCGTCAAAAAGAACTACGAGGTCGAGGACGACAATGTGATGGTCGAGATCGACCCCGCCACCGGCAAGTTCAATGTGGCCCTGCTGCAGAACGTCGTTGCCGATGAGGATTGGTACGACGAGCACGCCGAGATCGGCCTGACCGAGGCTCAGAAGCTCCGCAAGAGCTACGAGATCGGCGACCGCGTCGTGACCCCCCTCAAGACCAAGGACTTCGGCCGCATCGCTGCTCAGACTGCAAAGCACGTCATCCGTCAGGGCATCCGCGAGGCCGAGCGCAGCCAGCAGCTCAGCGAGATCCAGTCCCGCGCACACGATATCATTCAGGCCACCGTTACCCGCGTGGACAACGAAAAGGGCATCGTGGCCCTTGATCTGGGCAAGGGCGGCGAGGCCATCCTGCCCCGCAACGAGCAGGTCCCCGGCGAGGTCTACACCGAGGGCGAGACCCTGCAGGTCTACGTCGTGGACGTCGTCAGCGGCGAGCGCGGCGCCCGCGTCATGATCAGCCGCACCCATCCGGGTCTGGTCAAGCGCCTGTTCGAGCTGGAAGTGCCGGAGATCTACGACGGCACCGTGGAAGTCAAGGCCATCAGCCGCGAGGCCGGTGCCCGCACCAAGATGGCTGTCTGGTCCAAGGACCCCAACGTCAACCCCGTTTCTGCCTGCATCGGCCCCCACGGCGACCGTGTGGCCGCTGTGGTCGAGAAGCTGGGCGGCGAGAAGATCGACATCGTGAAGTGGAGCGAGGATGTCTCTGAGTTCATCTCCGCTGCCCTCAGCCCTGCTAAGGTCCTCAAGGTCGAGCTGCTGCCCGGCGAGACCCGCTCCTGCCGCGTCACCGTTCCCGACCAGCAGCTGAGCCTCGCCATCGGCAACAAGGGCCAGAACGCCCGCCTGTGCGCCCGCCTGACCGGCTACAACATCGACATCCGCCCCGAAAGCGGCTACTACGGTGAGGAAGAGCCCAAGGCAGAACAGCCGAAGACCGAGGAGACTGCGGAATAATCCGCCGCCCCACGCCGAAGGAGGGAAATCGGATGGCACAAAAGAAGATCCCTGCCCGCCAGTGCATCGGCTGTATGACCAGCCGCCCCAAAAAGGAACTGGTGCGGGTGGTGCGTGCGCCCAGCGGCGAGATCAGCATCGACCTCGTGGGCAAAAAGCCCGGCCGCGGAGCCTACCTCTGCCCGGACCCGGCCTGTCTGGCCAAGGCAAAGAAGAAAAAGGCGCTGGAGCGCTGCTTTGAGCAGCCGGTTCCCGCCGAAGTGTATGACGCACTGGCCGCGCAGCTGGCCGGTGCTGCAAAGGAGGCAGAGCAGAATGGCGAAGCATAAGAACAACACTCCCGAAAAGCCCGCCCTGCCCCCGCAGGAAGCGCTGTATCAGGCCGTGAGCCTCTGCCGCAAGGCCGGGGCCTTGACCATGGGCTTCGACGCCGTGGAGGATGCGTGCGTCAAGGGCAAGGCATGGCTCGTGATGGTGGCATCCGACGCCAGCGCCAAGACCGTGCAGCGGCTGAACTACGCAGTGGGTGATCTCGTGGACGTGATCACCATGCCGCTGACGCAGGACCGGCTGGCCGATATCAGCCGTAAACCGGTGGCGGTGTACGCCGTGACCGACCGCAACCTCGCAAAGCTCTGCTTTGACCGTCTTTCGGACTGCGGGGCAATCAAAAATGAGGAGGATATGAGCGAATGACCGTAAAATATAAAGTAAGCGATTTTGCAAAGGACCTGAATGTTTCGGCAAAGAAGGTCCTCGATGAGCTGGCCGCCATGGGCAGCACCGGCAAGAAGAACAGCTCCACTCTGGAGGAGAACGAGCTGAACTACCTGCTGGAGAAATTCAGCAAGGACAACAGCGTGGCCGACCTGACCGAGTACCTGAACAGCGCAAAGCAGCCGATTCAGGAGAAGAAGGCCGAGAAGAAGGCCGAGAAGAAGGCAGAGCAGCCCAAGGCCGAAAAGCCCGCTCAGCCCGAAAAGAAGGCCGAACCCGCTGCCCAGAACAACAACAAGAAGCACAGTGAGAAGAAGAATGAGCAGCACAAGAAGCGCGAGGAGAAGACCGTCTCCCTGAGCGAGCTGGCCCGCGAGACCGGTGCCAAGGCAACGGCTGCTCCGGCCCAGTCCGTCTCCGTCCGCCGTGAGGATAGTCAGGTCACCGTCGATACCCGCACCGTGGATGTCAATGTGGATCGTTTCGATGCTCGTTACGATGATCTGGCTTCCACCAAGAACACCGAGAACCGCCGCAAGCCGACCCCGCAGGGCAACAAGCAGAAGTTCACCCAGCGCGGCCAGCGCCAGCGCCAGCAGTTCCAGAAGGGCAAGCGCGAGACCGAGTTCGAGCGTCTGCAGCGCATCCAGCTGGAAAAGGCCCGCAACGCGCAGCTGAAGGTCTCCATCCCCGACGAGATCACCGTCGGTGAGCTGGCTGCCCGCCTGAAGCAGCAGGCCGGTAAGGTCATCGCCAAGTTCATGCAGATGGGCGAGATGCACGCCATCAACGACGTCATCGATTTCGACACCGCTTCTCTGCTGGCGGAGGAGTTCCACGCCAAGGTCGAGCACGAAGTCCACGTCACCATCGAAGAGCGCCTGTTCACGCAGGAAGAGGACGCCGCCGAAGATCTGGTGGAGCGTCCGCCGGTCGTCTGCGTCATGGGCCACGTTGACCACGGCAAGACCAGTATCCTTGACGCCATCCGCAAGACCAACGTTACCGCAGGCGAGGCCGGCGGCATCACACAGGCCATCGGTGCTTATCAGGTCAAGGTCAACGACAGCCTGATCACCTTCCTCGACACGCCGGGCCACGAGGCATTCACCTCCATGCGTGCCCGCGGCGCGAACATGACCGATATCGCGGTTCTGGTCGTGGCTGCCGATGACGGCATCATGCCCCAGACCGTCGAGTCCATCAACCACGCCAAGGCTGCCAACGTCAAGCTGATCGTGGCCATGAACAAGATGGATAAGCCCACCGCCAACCCGGAGCGGGTCATGGAAGGCCTGACCAAGTACGGCATCATCACCGAGGACTGGGGCGGCGACGTCGCCTGCATCCCCGTTTCCGCACTGACCGGCATGGGCATCAACGACCTGCTGGAGCGCATCGCGCTGGAGGCTGAGGTCATGGAGCTGAAGGCGAACCCCAACCGCCGCGCCAAGGGTGCTGTCGTTGAGGCCCGTCTGGATAAGGGTCAGGGCCCCATTGCCACCATTCTGGTTCAGAACGGCACCCTGCACGCCGGTGATGTCATCATCGCCGGTACCGCCGTGGGCCGCGTGCGCACCATGCGCAACGATAAGGGTCAGATGCTGGAGAATGCCGGCCCCTCCACCCCTGTGGAGATCACCGGCCTGACCGCCGTTCCCGAAGCGGGCGACCTGTTCGAGGCCGTTGCCGACGAGCGTCTGGCTCGTGAGCTGGCCGAGCAGCGCATCGCTGCCGCCAAGGAGAAGCAGTTCTCCGCCTTCCAGAAGGTCACGCTGGATAACCTGTTCAGCCAGATGGCCCAGAATGATATGAAGGAGCTGGCCATCGTCGTCAAGGCGGATGTGCAGGGTTCTGCCGAGGCCGTCAAGCAGAGCCTCGAAAAGATCTCCAACGACGAGGTCCGCGTCCGCGTCATCCACGCCGGTGTCGGTGCCATCAGCAAGTCCGACGTCGATCTGGCTGACGCCTCCAACGCCATCATCATCGGCTTCAACGTCCGCCCCGACAACGTGGCGAAGGAAGAGGCTGCGGCCACCAAGGTCGAGATGCGGATGTACCGCGTCATTTACGATGCCATCAACGATGTCACCGCCGCTATGAAGGGTATGCTGGCTCCCAAGTTCCGCGAGGTCTCTCTGGGCGAGCTGCAGGTCCGTCAGGTCTACAAGATCTCCAACGTCGGCACCGTTGCCGGCTGCCGTGTCACCAGCGGCAAGATCACCCGCGACAGCAAGGTGCGTGTCGTCCGTGACGGCATCGTCATCACCGAGGACGAGATCGCATCTCTGAAGCGCTTCAAGGACGACGCCAAGGAAGTGGCCGAGGGCTACGAGTGCGGCGTTACGCTGGCGAAGTTCGCGGATGTCAAGGAGGGCGACGTGTACGAGGCCTTCAAGATGGAAGAGTACCGCGACTAAGTGGTTTATTATGTTAGAGGAGAAACTGAATGTCTCAGAAAAATATGGGGCGTCTTGCCCAAGACATGAAGCGTGAGCTCATCGCCATCATCGGGCGGCTGAAGGACCCGCGCTTGGAGGGCGGTCTGCTGACCGTCACCCGTCTGGACGTGACGCCCGACCTCGATGTGGCAAAGGTCTACGTGAGCGTGATGGGCCGCCCGGACGGCCCCAAGCCCGCCATCGAAGCGCTGAACCGCGCGGCGGGCCATGTGCGCACCGAGGTCAGCAAGAAGATGCACATCCGCAAGGCCCCGCGCTTCATCTTCGTGGAGGATGACGGCGCCGCCTACGCAGCCCACATCAATGAGCTGCTCCGCGAGCTGAATGTGAACGGCGGCGAAGAGCCGTCGGAGACCGAGGAATAACAGCCTTGCGGAAAGGATGGATCATGGGATGACAGAACAACTGAATGTGCAGCAGATGGCTGAAAAGCTCCTTGCTGCGGACAACGTTTTGATTCTGTGCCACAAAAACCCGGACGGCGATACCATCGGCTGCGGCAGTGCCCTGTACTATGCGCTCAGTGCGCTGGATAAAACAGCGGCGGTGCTCTGCTCCGACGCCGTCCCCGGACGGTATGCGTTTACCAACCCCCGCCTGTACAAGGGCGAATTCGAGCCGGAGATCGTCGTGGCGGTGGACGTGGCAAGCGTCCAGCTCTTTGGCGAAAACAACGGGATGCCGCAGTTTTCCCGCCATGTAGATCTCTGCATCGACCACCACGCGGGCAACAGCGGCTATGCGGAATATACCCTGCTGGACGGCCATGCCGCTGCGGCGGCAGAGCTGCTGTACGACGTCATCTGCGCCATGGGCGTGGATCTGACAGCCCACATGGCCAACTGCCTGTACACCGGCCTGTCCACCGACACCGGCTGCTTCAAGTTCTCCTCCACCACGGCCCGCACCCACATCATCGCGGCCAAGCTCATGGAGGCAGGGGCGCGGGTCGAAGAGTTGAACACGCTGCTCTTCGACACCAAGCCTCGCGAGCGGATGGAGGCGGAGCGGATCGCGCGGAACCATCTGGAATATCATCTGGATGGCCGCTGCGCCCTCATCTACCTCACCCGCGATGAGATCGAGCAGAGCAAAGTGGACCCCGCCGACCTCGAAGAGCTGACGGGGCTGCCCATCAGCATCGAGGGCGTCAAGGTGGGCCTGACCCTGCGCCAGCAGCCCGGCGGCAGCTACCGCATCAGCGTGCGCACCGCCAAGGGCGTGGATGCGTGCGAGATCGCCAAGCGTCTGGGCGGCGGCGGCCACACCCGCGCGGCGGGCTGTGAGCTGCTGGGCAACCTCGACAACACCAAGAGCGCCATCCTCGCCGAGGTGGAAGCGGTGCTGGATGCGCCGCAGGAGGGCGCATGATGCAGGGCATTCTCATCGTCGATAAGCCGACGGACTGGACCAGCTTTGACGTCATCGCCAAGCTGCGGGGCATCCTCGGCACCCGGAAGCTGGGCCACAGCGGCACGCTGGACCCCATGGCCACCGGGGTGCTGCCGGTGTTCTGCGGCGGGGCCAGCAAGGCCGTTGACCTGCAGCTCGACCACACCAAGGCCTACCGCGCCGTGCTCAAGCTGGGCGCGCGGACCGACACCGGCGATGTGACCGGCACCGTGCTGGAAACGGCCCCGGTCACGGCAGGGGAGAAGGAGCTGCTGGAAGTCCTCCCGCAGTTCGTCGGCTCCCAGATGCAGACGCCGCCCATGTACTCGGCGGTCAAGATCAACGGCCAGCCGCTCTACAAAATGGCGCGGCAGGGCATCGAGGTGGAGCGGAAAGCCCGCCCCATCGAAATTTTCAGCCTAGAGTACGGCGGCAGCCCGGCGGAGAACGAATACGAGCTGACGGTACGCTGCTCCAAGGGCACCTATATCCGGGTGCTGCTGGAGGACATTGCCGCCGCCATGGGCCAGAAGGGCACGATGAGCGCGCTGCGCCGGGTGGCTGCGGGCGTTTACACCGAGGCCGATGCGCACACGCTGGAAGAGATCCAAGCGGCCAAGAACGAAGGCCCCGCCGCGCTGGAAGCACTGATGCTCCCGGTGGAGAGCGTGTTCGGATCGCTCCCGCTGCTGACGGTGGCCCCCAAGGTGGAACAGCACCTCTACAACGGCTGCCCCACCAGCCGCTACCCTGCCGCCGACGGGCGCTACCGCGTCCGGAACGAGGCCGGGCAGTTCTTGGGCCTTGCCAACATCGTGGGCGGGGTGCTCAAGGTCGAAAAGCTCTTTGTGGAGCGAAACTGATAGAAAAAGGAACGAAAATCCAATGCAGATCCTATCCTCTCTTTCGCCGCTGGCGCTGGAACACGAAGGCGGCACCGCCGTCGCCATGGGCTTTTTTGATGGCATCCACATCGGCCACCGTGCGGTGATCGACGGGGCTGTGGCATGGGCCAAGGCCCACGGCGCGGCACCGGCGGTGTTCACCTTCCAACTGCCCGCCGACAACAAAATGAAGGGCAAGCGTCTGCTCTCCACCGAGGACAAGCACGCCCTGATCGCCAGCCTTGGGGTGGAGTATTACCTCTGCCCCCAGTTCGAGGAGATCCGCGCCATGACGCCGGAACAGTTCGTGTACGGCATCGTGCAGGACTGCCAAGCCAAGGCACTGTTCTGCGGCGAGAACTTCACCTTCGGGGCCAAGGCGGCCGGTACCCCCGACCTGCTGCGCAGGCTCTGCGCCCCACTGGGGGTGGAGGTCGTCGTGGTGCCCATGACCCAGTTTGAGGAAAAGCCCGTGTCCTCCACCCGCATCCGCACCGCGCTGGAGGGCGGCGACATCCCGGCGGCCAATGCCATGCTGGGGATGCCCTACGCCATCCGCTTTGCGGTGCAGCACGGCGCGGGGCTGGGGCACACGCTGGGGGTGCCCACCATCAACCAGATCTATCCGCAGGGGTTCCAGCTGCCGCGCTTCGGCATCTATATCACCCGCACCAAGATCGGGGAGAAGTGGTATCCCTCGGCCACCGGGCTGGGCACCCGGCCTACGGTGAACGACGACACCTCCAAAGTGACCTGCGAGACCTTCATCCCCGGCTTCTCCGGCGACCTCTACGGTGCCGACCCGGTGGTGGAGTTCCACGCCTACCTCAGCCCCAGCAAAAAGTTCGACTCGCTGGATGAGCTGAAGGACTGCATCCACCATGCAGCCCGGCGGGCGCAGGAATATTTCGCAAAACCGGAAAAGAAAGCACAGAATGGATAAATTTTTCTTGCATTTTACATCCGGTTCTGTTATACTGAATTTGTTACCGCAGCACGGGGCTGGGAGTATGCCCGTTTCCGGGAGTACCGTTTTCCCGCTTTCTGTGCCGTCGGCAAATAAAATTTTATAAAGAGGTACTGTTACTATGAACAAGCAGGAAGTTATGGCCAAAGTCGCTCTGACCGAGAAGGACACTGGCTCCCCCGAAGTTCAGGTCGCTCTGCTGACCGCTCACATCAACGAGCTGAATGAGCACCTGAAGAAGAACCCGAACGATCACCACAGCCGCCGTGGTCTGATGAAGATGGTTGGCCGCCGCCGCAATCTGCTGGCCTACCTCCAGAAGAAGGACATCGAGCGTTACCGTGCTCTGATCGCAACTCTGGGTCTGCGTAAGTAATAGAAAACAGAGGGCAGGTACCGCGTATGTGGTGCTTGCCCTTTGCTTTTTTGTGGAACAAACGGCCGCTGCTGCGTGTTGCAGCAGTAAATCGAACGCCTGTGCAAAGCCTTTTGGGGGCAGCGGCACGGGCGCTGGATTTATTGCTATGATGCGCGGCGGGCAGCCTTTTGGAAGATAAAAACCGCTAAAAGGACAAAGGAGGCAAACCAAATGGCAATCGAATTTGGTTCCCGTAAGGAGACCTTTGAAAACTACAAGGTCTACGAGACCACGCTGGCCGGCCGCCCGTTCAAGGCAGAGATGGGCAAGATGTGCGGCCTGTCCAACGCAAGCGCCCTGATCCGCTACGGCGAGACCTGCGTGATGTGCAACGTCGTCATGAGCCCCAAGCCCCGCGAAGGTGTGGATTTCTTCCCCCTGAACGTGGAGTATGAGGAAAAGCTCTACGCCGCTGGCCGCATCCCCGGCAGCTTCATGCGCCGCGAGGGCCGCCCCGGTGAGCGCGCCATCCTCACCAGCCGCGTGGTGGATCGCCCCATGCGCCCGCTGTTCCCCAAGGAGATGCGCAACGATGTCTGCATCACCATGACCGTCATGAGCCTTGACCCCGATTGCAGCCCGGAGATCGCCGGCATGATCGGCGCATCCCTCGTCACCGCCGTGTCGGAGATCCCTTGGAACGGCCCCATCGGCGGTGTGCAGGTGGGTCTGGTGGACGGCGAGATCGTCCTGAACCCCACGCAGGAGCAGCGCAAGAAGAGCGACCTCGCCCTGACCGTTGCCGCCACCATGGATAAGATCGTCATGATCGAGGCCGGTGCCAACGAGGTGGATGAGGACACCATGCTGAACGCCATCAAGGCCGCTCACGTGGAGATCAAGAAGATCATCACCTTCATCAACCAGATCGTTGCCGAGCGCGGCAAGCCGAAGATCGACTTCCAAGTTGTCGGTCTGGATATGGACGTCTACCACGCCATCCAGAACAAGTACCTCGACGACTTCAAGGCTGCCATGGATACCGACGACAAGAACGTGCGCGACGCCGCTCTGCTGCCCATCATGGACAAGATCGCCGAGGAGTATCCCGACCTGACCGACGCCGACCTCGACCTCGTCAGCTACAAGATGCAGAAGTACGTCGTCCGCCGCTGGCTGCTGGATGAGGGCAAGCGCGTGGATGGCCGCGGCATCAACGAGATCCGCCCGCTGGCTGCCGAAGTCGGCATCCTGCCCCGCGTCCATGGCTCCGGCATGTTCACCCGCGGCCAGACGCAGGTGCTCACCACTTGCACCCTCGGCGGCACCAAGGACAATCAGCTCATGGATGACCTGACCGACGAGCAGACCAAGCGCTACATCCACCACTACAACTTCCCGCCGTACTCCGTCGGCGAGGCCCGCGCACCCCGCAGCCCCGGCCGCCGCGAGATCGGCCACGGCGCACTGGCGGAGCGCGCTCTCGTGCCCGTGCTGCCCTCTCTGGAGGAGTTCCCCTACACCATCCGCTGCGTGTCCGAGGTCCTCTCTTCCAACGGTTCCACCTCTCAGGCTTCCATCTGCGGCTCCACGCTGGCTCTGATGGACGCCGGTGTGCCCATCAAGGCTCCGGTCGCGGGCATCTCCTGCGGCCTGATCACCGAGGGCGACCGCTGGATGACCATGCTGGACATTCAGGGCGTGGAGGACTTCCACGGCGATATGGACTTCAAGGTGGGCGGCACCCGCAAGGGCATCACCGCCATCCAGATGGACATCAAGATCGACGGCCTGACCTACGATATCATCGCCGAGGCCTTCGAGAAGTGCCGCAAGGGCCGCCTGTACATCCTCGATGAGATCATCAAGCCCGTCATCGCCGAGCCGCGCCACGAGCTGAGCCGCTGGGCTCCCAAGATGTTCAGCATGATGATCCCCACCGACAAGATCAAGGACGTCATCGG
>OHWE01000464.1_pt1 | contig 17986 bp, 14 predicted proteins | sample 1579661 | NCBI WGS metagenome assembly OHWE01 (sample SAMEA3882552, study PRJEB24775) | human gut metagenome | biome: human-associated habitat; feature: intestine environment; material: feces | place: Netherlands | collected 2009/2010 | reverse complement strand
CCACGGAGTGCCTGCTCCGGAACACCTCGTCGGTGACCTCCCGGATGTCCACGCCCTTGTCCTTCCACTCCTTGGCCAGCTTGGTCTCGAAGTCGTGGAAGGAGGGCAGGCAGTGCATATACAGCACGTTGGGATTGCCGGTGGCCTTCAGCGTCTCCTCCGTCACCCGGTAGGGGGACAGCAGCTCCGTCCGCTTGGGGATCAGGTCCTCCTCGCCCATGGAGGCCCAGATGTCGCCGTAGATCACGTCCGCGTCCTTCAGGGAGTTCATGTCGTCTGTGATCTCAATGAGGCCGCCGTTCTCCCGGGCGGTGGCGAACACCCGCTTCACCAGCGCGCCGTCCATCTCCTTGGCCAGCTCCTGGGGCCCCAGGCCCACAAAGTGCATGCCCATCTTGGCGGCGCCGATCATCCAGGCGTAGCACATGTTGTTCCGCACGTCGCCGGGGAACACCACCTTCACCTGGTTCAGGGGCTTGTGGCAGTGCTCCTCAATGGTCATCATGTCCGCCAGGATCTGGGTGGGGTGGTCCGCGTCGGTGAGGCCGTTCCACACGGGCACACCGGCGTACTTCGCCAGATCCTCCACCACCTTCTGGTCGTAGCCCCGGTACTCGATGCCGTCGAAGAACCGGCCCAGCACCTTGGCGGTGTCCTCCAGGGATTCCTTCTTTCCCATCTGGCTGCTGCCGGCGTCCAGGTAGGTGACGTGGCCTCCCTCCTGGGTGGCGGCCACCTCAAAGGAGCAGCGGGTGCGGGTGGAGGTCTTTTCAAACAGCAGCACGATGTGCTTGCCCTGAAGGGTCGGGTCGCAGATGCCGGCCCGGCGCTTGGCCTTCAGGTCGTGGCCCAGGTCCAGGAGATAGCGGATCTCCGCGGGGGTGAAGTCTTCCAGAGTCAGGAAACTCCGGCCTTTCAAATTGATTGCCATAAAATGCACTCCTTTTTATCTTGTTCATGATGAGGACTTTTTGAGGGGACAGATGTGGACCTCCGAACAGGGGCTGTGGGGGATACTGCTCCCGGCGGAAAAGAAAACATGTTTCGGCGGGGGGAAGGTTGGCGATCCCTTGCGGCGGTCAGAGAGGGAAACGTCCGGCCCTTGTGAACCCCTCCAGCCCGGGGAAGTCCGGGATACACGCTGCGCTGATTTTCGCTGCCGCTGGCCGGTGGTTAATGAGAGTTTCAGCATAGGGCCAAGCTGCAGCTTCCATGACCGCCAGGGCAGCGCGTAGCGAAGCCGAACGCGCGGAAGGAGGAACCAGTGAAACACTGATGACGGAAATCCCCGGAGCGCCGTAGCGCGAGACAGGAAAAGCGAAGCAGTTCAAATGCGTCCTTGCATCCCGGCAACTTCCGCACCATCCGCCGCGGGACGGCAGTCGGGGGAATTGCAGAAGGGCCTAGCGTGCCCGAAGGCAAGGCCAAATCGGAGCAGGCACCGATTCGCCGCCCCCCTTCAGCGCGGAGGGCCACTGCACCAGAGCGCATCCAGGCGCCTTTCTCTTTGGACCGTGCACGGCCCGTTTCTCTTTTGGCAAGACCGATAAGGGGTCCCGCCGCGCCCCGCACGGTGGGGAGAGGAGGAGCGCCCAAGCCCACGGAGTGGGCGCGGAAGTGCCCTTGGGGTGCAAGGGAGCGGGCGCAGTTTTCGCCGTACACGGAAACGGGGCTGAGCGGACTTTGCGACGACGACATGGGGGTGCATCCCGCTGGACAAGCCCTCCCTGGCCGGGGCGGCCCATTCACGCTCCGCGAATGCTTACGGATCCTCCCGCCACAGCGGCATGGACATGCACCGGGGTCCGCCCCGCCCGCGGGAGAGTTCTGCGCTGGGAATGGTGTGGAGCCGGATGCCCGCCTCCTCCAGGGCCCGGTTGGTGACATAGTTCCGGGAGTACACCACCACCTCGCCGGGGCCGATGGCCAGGGTATTGGAGCCGTCGCTCCACTGCTCCCGGGCGGCGTCGATCTCGCTGCCCTGGCCGCAGGGGATCAGTGTCACCTTATCCAGCTCCAGGTGCTCCTTCAGGATGTCCTCCAGCCGGCCGTCCTCCTGACGGATTTTCATCTTCCGGTTTTCGTCCAGCTCCATGACGAACACCGTAATCTGCTGGAGGATGTTGGGATGGACGGTGAACTTGTCCCGGTCCACCATGGTGAACACCGTATCCAGGTGCATGAAGGACCGGCTCTTGGGAATGTCAAAGGCCAGCAGCTTGCGGAAGGTCTTGCTCTCGGAGAGCACCGTCTCCGCCAAGGCGTCGATGGAGTCCTCCTCCGTCCGCTGAGAGATGCCCACCGCCAGCACCTGAGGGGACAGGATCAGGATATCGCCCCCCTCCAGGGAGGAGGTCTCGCCCCGGTCGTACCACCTGGGGGCGTTGCGGTAGTCCGGGTGGTGCTCGAAAATGAACTTGCCGAACAGGGTCTCCCGGTTTCTCGTGGCGGTGTGCATTTTGTGGATGGACACGCCGGTACCGATGGTGGCGAAGGGGTCCCGGGTAAAATAGAGGTTGGGCAGGGGATCTACGGCGAAGGGGTAATCATCCCCGGCGGCAGAGAGATAGTCCCCCAGCCGGGCGCTGTTTGCCCGGAGCTGGGACTTGCGGACGCCCGCCATCATGGCAGACACCATCTCCTTGTCCGGCAGGGCAGAGAGGAAGTCCTCCAGGCTCTCCCGGAGCCGGTCGTCCTTGACGCCGGACTCCTCCAGGAACTGGCGGATCAAGTCGGCCCGCACGTCGGCGTCCGTGATGGACTCCGCCACCAGATCCCGCAGGTAGACCACCTCCACTCCTTGCTGCCGGAGGCAGTCGGCAAAGGCGTCGTGCTCCCGCTGGGCCTCCTTCAGATAGGGGATGTCATCAAAGAGCAGCCGCTCCAAATACTCCGGCATCAGATTTTCCAGCTCACCGCCAGGGCGGTGGAGAAGGACCTTTTTCAGCCGCCCGATCTCGGAGGTGTTGTGAATTCCGGTTTCCAAAAAGCTCACTCCTTTGTTCTGGGAAAGGTACAGGGAAATCGCTCTGGTTTAGGGTCTCTGGATTTTGGCATTTCATGCGCCGTTCCGAAAAATCCGCGCAAAAAAAGAACGGACGAATCGTCCGTTCTCCCCACATGTTCTCCGCAAAGGCCGCCCGTCCCTCCTTCGGGCCGCGGCGTCTCCCCGCCGCCTCCGGGGTCCCGCGGCATCGGCAGTGGAAACGCAAAAACAGGAGAGAGGCTTCCGCCTCTCTCCTGCTGTTATCTGTGCTTGCCGAGATACGCCTCTTTGATCTTCTCATTGGCCAGCAGCTCCGCGCCGGTGCCGGACATGGTGATGTTCCCCGTCTCCAGCACATAGGCCAGGTCCGCGATCTTCAAGGCCATGTTGGCGTTCTGTTCGATCAGCAGTACCGTCACGCCCTGGCGGTTGATCTCCCGGATGATGGAGAAGATGTCCTGCACCACCAGCGGCGCCAGGCCCAGGGACGGCTCATCCAGCATCATCAGCTTCGGCCGTGACATCAGGGCCCGGCCCACCGCCAGCATCTGCTGTTCGCCGCCGGAGAGGGTGCCGGCGGACTGCCAGTTCCGTTCCTCCAGCCGGGGGAACAGCTCATAGACCCATTTCAGGTCCTTTTCGATCTCCGCTTTGTCCTTGCGGAGGTAGGCTCCCAGCTTCAGGTTCTCCAGCACCGTCAGGTCCGCAAACACCCGCCGCCCCTCCGGGCTCATGGCGATGCCCGCGGAGATGATCTTGTCGATGGGCTTGCCCAGCAGCTCCTCCCCGTTCCACTGGATGGAGCCGGACTCCGCCTTCACCAGGCCGGAGATGGTCCGCAGGGTGGTGGACTTGCCCGCGCCGTTGGCGCCGATCAGGGTGACGATCTTGCCGTCCGGCACCTCCAGGTCGATGCCCCGGAGAGCCTGGATGCCGCCGTAGGACACCCGCAGCTGTTGGATTTTAAGCATCTTCCGCCACCCCCAGGTACGCGTCGATGACGCGCTGATTGTTCTGGATCTCCGCCGGTGTGCCGTCGGCAATCAGCTTGCCGAAGTCCAGCACATAGATCCGGTCGGAGATGTCCATGACCAGGTCCATGTGGTGCTCGATCAGAAATACCGTCAGGCCGAACTTCGTGCGGATCTCCCCGATGAAGGCCGTCAGCTCGTCGGTCTCCTGGGGGTTCATGCCCGCAGCCGGTTCGTCCAGCAGCAGCAGCTGCGGATCCGTGGCCAGGGCCCGGGCGATCTCCAGCCGCCGCTGCTTGCCGTAGGGCAGGGAGTTCGCCTTCTCCCCGGAAACGTCGCTGAGGTTCACCTCCGCCAGCAGCTCTTCCACCCGCTGGCGCTGCCGCGCCTCCTCCTGCCGGTTCAGATGGAAGGTCGCGGTGAGGAGGTTGCACGTCGCACGGCAGTGCATGGCCGTCAGCACGTTGTCGAACACCGTCTGGTCCTTCCACAGACGGATATTCTGGAAAGTCCGGGCCATGCCCATCCGGGTGATCTTGTCCGGGGTGGGGGCCAGGGCGTGGGTGTACTCCCCGGCGTGCTCGCCCTTGTAGAGCTTGCGCATCTTGCCCTGGGGGTAGTTTTCCACGATCTTCTCCCCCCGGTACCACACCGCGCCGTTGGTGGGCTGGTACACGCCGGTGATGACGTTGAAGGCCGTAGTCTTGCCCGCGCCGTTGGGGCCGATCAGGGAGACGATCTCCCCCTCGCCTACCTCCAGATTCATGTTGTTCACGGCGATGACGCCGCCGAACTGCATGGTGATATTCTCCAAGCGAAGGATCTTCTCACTCATTTCGCCGCCTCCTTCTTTTTCGATCTTCCGGAGAGGCGGGCCCGCAGGCTCCGGGCCACATCAGAGAGCTCCCGGTCCCCCATGAGGCCACGGCGGAAGAACAGCACCACGATCATGATGATGATGGAGAACACCACCATCCGGAAGCCGGTCCGCAGGAAGGGCACCTTGAAGGCGCCGATATACGTCTCTGTGTCCAGGAATCGCAGCCACCACTCGCTGGCCGCCACGTACAGGAACGAGGCGATGCAGCTGCCGGAGATGGACCCGATGCCGCCGATCACCACGATCAGCAGGATCTCGTAGGTCATGGAGGTGGTGAAGGTCTTGGCTTGGGCCTGGTTGGCGAACATGGCGAACAGGCCGCCGCCCACGCCGGCGAAGAAGGAGCTGATGCAGAAGGCCATCCGCTTGTGCTTGGCCAGGTTGATGCCCATGGCCTCGGCGGCCACCTCATCCTCCCGGATGGCCTTGAAGGCCCGGCCATAGGTGGAGTTGATCAGCAGCACCATGATCCCGATGCACACTGCCACCAGCAGGAAGGGCACAAAGGTGGAAAGGCGCAGCACCACCTCCCCATCGGCGTTCTCGATGTTGAAGCTGGAGAAGGTGGGAAAGCTCTTCAGCGCGTTGGCGCCGTTGGTGACAGGGCCCAGCCGGTCCCACTGGAAGATGGCCCGGATGATCTCCGCAAAGCCCAGGGTGGCGATGGCCAGGTAGTCGCTCTTCAGCCGCAGCACCGGCAGGCCGATAAGCCAGGCGATCACCGCCGCCACACAGCCCGCCAGGATCAGCGCTGCCAGCACACCCAGGATCAGACCCAGGGCGCCGCCGCCGAACAGCTCCGGCAGGGAGAAATTCACTGCCGAGCCGCCGTAGAGGTAGTAGACGCTCTCCCGGTCGGCAGAGGGAATGGTCAGAATGGCGTAGGTGTAGGCGCCCAGCAGCATGAAGCCCGCCTGCCCCAGGGAGAACAGGCCCGTAAAGCCGTTCAGCAGGTTCAGGGAGGCCGCCACCAGCGCGTACACAGCCCCCTTCTTCAGCACGGTGAACAGCATACTGGTGGGCTGCATGGTGTTCTCCAGCACAATCACCAGGACCAGCAGGGCCGCCACGCAGCCCAGGGCGATCCACGCGCCCCGTTTGCTCTTTTTTTCTTGCAGCATCGTGACGCCCCCTTTACACTTTGTCGGTGGACTTCTCACCGAACAGGCCGGTGGGCTTCACCACCAGGATGATGATGAGCAGCGCGAAGGTGAACGCGTCGGAAAACACACTCCAGTTGGAGCTCTTGATCACCGTCTCGCTGAGACCGATGAGGAATGCCCCCACCACGGCCCCGGGAATGGAGCCGATGCCGCCGAACACTGCCGCCACGAAGGCCCGCAGGCCCGGCAGGGAGCCGGACAGCGGCACGATGGAGGGATAGTTGGTGAAGTACAGCGCAGACCCCACCGCCGCCAGGAAGGAACCGATGACAAAGGTGAAGCTGATGATGTTGTTGATCTTGATGCCCATCAGCTGCGCGGTCTCAAAATCCCGGGAGGCGGCCCGCATGGCCATGCCGATCTTGGTGTGGTTGATGAGTTGGGTCAGCACCACTACCAGCGCCACCACCAGGAATGGCGTAATCACCGTCACCATTTTGGTGGAGGTGCCGGCAATGGTGATCTGACTGGACAGGCCGGGCAGGCTGGGGTACATCTGCGGCAGTCCGCCGGTGATATAGGTGGCCAGATTCTGCAGCAGATAGCTGACGCCGATGGCGGAGATCATGACGCTCATCCGGGGCGCGCTGCGCAGCGGCTTGTAGGCTGCCCGTTCGATGACAAAGCCCAGCAGCACCGTCAGCAGGATCATCAGCGGCAGCGCCACGCCGATGGGCAGGCTTGCGCTGAGATAGACCATGATTAATCCCGCCGCCATGAACACGTCGCCGTGGGCGAAGTTGATCAGGCGCAGGATGCCGTAAACCATGGTGTATCCGATGGCGATCAGGGCGTACTGCCCGCCCAGCGAGATGCCGGAGAGCAGGATGGAAATTCCGTATTGCACAGGGATACCCCCTTTTCTTTCAGAGTTGGCGAGCGGGAAGGACCGTCTCCAAAAAGGCCGGGCTGCGGCCCCTTTCGAGGCGGTCCCATCTCGCGCAAGAACAAGCCGCCTGGCGGGGGATACCCCGCCAGGCTGGCCGGATGGCAGGCTTATTCCACAGTCTGGACCGTCTCCAGCGTCCAGGCGTTGTTGGCGGTGTCTGCGGTCTTGATATAGGCGGTGTCCCGGATGGCGTCGCCCTGCTCGTCAAAGGCGATGGAGCCGGACACGCCGGTGTAGGTCACGTCAGGCAGCGCGGCCTTCACGGCGGCCTTGTCGGTAGAGCCGGCGGCCTTCAGGGCCTCCAGCGCCACATAGTAGGCGTCATAGCCCATGGCAGTGACAGCGGCGATGGTATCGTTGCCGCCGTTGTTGGTCATGGCGGTGGAGTCCTCGTTCAGCCATGCCTTGATGCCGTCATCGAACTTGGGAGAGCCGCCCTCCTGGTAGAAGGTGGACACGTACAGCTGTACGTTGCTGCCCTGCGCGGCCTCCAGCACCACGTTGCTGTCCAGTGTGTCGGAGCCCAGCAGGGGGATATCCAGGCCCATGGAGGCGGCCAGACCCACGATCTGCGTGGCGTAGGCGATGGAGACGGGGCAGAAGATCACATCCACATCCTCTGCCACGGCCTTGTTCAGGTAGGTGGTGAAGTCGGAGGTGTTGGTGGGGAAGGAGTCCTTGATGACCTCACCGTCAAAGTTCTGCTCGAAGAAGGCGATCAGGCCCTGGTCGTACTCGTTGCCCAACTCACCTAGGCAGTAGGCCTTCTGTGCGCTGAACTTGTCTTTTGCGAAATTCACCAGCACCTGGGCCTGGAAGTTGTCCAGGAAGCAAATCCGGAAGTAATAGTCGTTGCCTGCGGTGATATTGGGGTTGGTGCAGGTGACGCCGATGGCGGCCAGGCCCGCCTCGTCAAACACCGGACCGCCGGCCATAGCCACGCTGGAACCGTAGGAACCCAGCACCAGGCTGACATCCTTGCTCACCAGCTCCGCCGCGGCGGTGGGCGCCTTGTCGGTAGTGGAACCGTTGTCCGCGTAGACCAGCTCCACGTTGTAGGTGGTGCCACCGATGTCTACCGTGGGGGTCTCCTTATTGGCATACTGCATACCCAGCATCTCCTGCTTGCCGCCGGGACCGGAGTCGCCGGTGGCGGGCTCGAACACACCGATGCGGACCACATTCCCCCCGCTGCTGCCGGAGTCGCCGGTGGATGTGTCGCCGCTGCCGCCGCAGGCGGCCAGACTCAGAGCCATGACCATAGCCAGAGCCAGTGCAAGAACTCTCTTCATGCTTCTTTTCCTCCTATCAATGGTTAAGGATCGCTGTTCCCTCATGTATGAAAGGCATTTTACAGGTTTTTTCCAGGCTTTGCAAGATGAATAATCCACAGAAAGTTTTCCGCTCTCTTTCAAAAAAGTTCAAGATTTTTCCGCATATTCCGGTCATTTGTCCCTCTGTTGTGGACGTTTCAAAAAAATCGCAGAGAAAAATGCGGTCATTTGTCCTCGATAGAGAGACAGGCGAATTGGTAATTTTGCCAAACTCCAGTGACTGCGTTGATGCATTTTCCCGTCACTCCAACAGTTTTGGAGGGTTGCGGCGGCTTTATTCCCCGCTTTTTGCAAAAAGGCCGCCGTCCGGAGAACCGGACGGCGGCCTTTTCTCAGACCTCTTCTTTTTTCAGGGACAACGGCTGTTCGCCGAACACGGCCAGAAACGCCTCCCGCTCCATGGTCTCATGTTCCAGCAGATAGGACGCCACGGCCTCCAGCTTGTCGCGGTTGTCGTTCAGGATCCGTTCGCAGCGGTCATAGGCATCCGCCACCAGGCGCTGGACCTCCTGGTCGATCTGGGCGGCCACCGCCTCGGAATAGCTGCGGCCCTGGGTCATGGTGCGGCCGATGAACACCTCGTCGTGGCCAGACTCGAAGGCTACGGTGCCGATCTTGTCGCTCATGCCATAGGTGGCCACCATCTTCCGGGCGATCTGGCTGGCCCGCTGGATGTCGTTGCTGGCACCGGTGGAGATGTCTCCCAGGCACAGCTTCTCCGCCACCCGGCCGCCCAAGAGACCCACGATCTGATCCTCCATATACCGCCGGGAGAGATAGGACCGGTCCTCCTCCGGCAGGGAGATGGTCATGCCGCCCGCCTGGCCCCGGGGCACGATGGTGATCTGGGCCACCGGGTCCTGATCTGGCAGAGCGTGCATCACCACAGCGTGGCCCGCCTCGTGATAGGCGGTCAGCTCACGCTCGTGCTGGGGGATCACCCGGCTTTTCTTCTCCGGTCCGGCGATGACCTTGATCTCCGCGTCCTTCAGATCCTGCATGGTGATGAACTTCTGATCTTTCCGGGCGGCCAGCAGGGCTCCCTCGTTGATGAGGTTCTCCAGGTCCGCGCCGGTGAAACCCGGAGTGCCCCGGGCCAGCTGGCCCAGGTCCACATCCTCCGCCAGGGGCTTGCCCTTGGCGTGGACCTCCAGGATCTCCTTCCGGCCCCGGATGTCGGGCAGGCCCACGTACACCTGCCGGTCGAACCGACCGGGCCGCAGCAACGCCGGGTCCAGCACATCCGCCCGGTTGGTGGCCGCCAGGACCACCACACCTTCGTTAGCGGTAAAGCCGTCCATCTCCACCAGCAGCTGATTCAGGGTCTGCTCCCGCTCGTCATGGCCGCCGCCCAGGCCCGTGCCCCGCTGGCGGCCCACAGCGTCGATCTCGTCAATAAACACGATAGCCGGGGCGTTCTTCTTGGCCTGCTCGAACAGGTCCCGGACGCGGCTGGCGCCCACGCCCACGAACATCTCCACGAAGTCGGAGCCGGAGATGGAGAAAAACGGGACGTTGGCTTCGCCGGCCACAGCCTTGGCCAGCAGCGTCTTGCCGGTGCCCGGAGGGCCGACCAGCAGCGCGCCCTTGGGGAGCTTCGCGCCGATCTCCGTGTACTTCTGGGGGTTGTGCAGGAAGTCGATGATCTCTGTCAGGGACTCCTTGGCCTCGTCCTGGCCGGCCACATCCTTGAAGGTGACGCCGGTGGACTTCTCCATATACACCTTGGCGTTGGCCTTGCCCACGCCGCCGATGCCGCCCATTCCTCCCATGCCGCCCTTTTTCGCCATCCAGCGCATGACCAGGGAGAACATCAGGAAGATCAGCACAAAGGGCAGCACGTAGCTCACCAGCATGGCCAGCACCGGGTTCACCGGGGCCTGATACTCCTTGTCGACGCCCTCCACCCCATACTCGTTCAGGAAATCAATGACGGCGTCATTGGACTGGATCCGGACAGTGAACAGCTCCAGGTGGGCAGTCTGCTCCTGCCCGGCGGCGTCCATATAAGTGTAGCCGTCCTCCGTCTTGGTGTAGACGGTGCCGTCCTCAGCGGTGTAGGAATACCCCTCCTCAGGGGTTATCAGGAGGATATCCTCCGCGTTGTCGAATTCCACCCGGGCCACCTGGCCGCTCTCCACCATCTCCTGGAACTCTCCGTATTCCACGTTGATGGAGGAGGCCTGGCGGCCAGTGCTGCCGATGACGCTGCTGGCATAGCTGAAGATGATCGTCAGCAGAAGGGCCCAGCCCACCAGAGAGGCCACGCCCCGCCAGTTGCCGCCGGGCTTGTTGTTTTTGTTGTTCTTATTGTCGTTTGGGTTCATGTATGGAACTCCTTTCAGGGGAAAACCTGTCAATACCCGGAGGATAAACGGGACCGCCCCGGTCCCGCCTGTGCCGGAGACGGGGGTGCGGTCCGCTGCCCGGGGGCGTCCAGCCCTGTTTTCAGACAGTGCCGAAGCCTTAAAATGATTTATAAAGTATATCACAGAAGCCGCAGGCCTACAAGGACAAGGAACCGGTTTTCTATAAATTTTCTGTGAATTCCACTTTCCAGACTCCCGCCCCTATGCTATACTACCTCTTGAATGCGAAAATACTCAGATTGAGGGAGAAGTTATGGAAGAACGGAGAAAGCAGGACCTGACTGCCGAGGCCGACGGCATCATCGAGGGGCGCAACGCCGTCATTGAGGCCCTGCGGGCAGGGGAGACGATTGACAAAATTTACCTCCAGAAGGGAGAGACGGACAAGACCCTGGGACATATTGCCTCCAAAGCCCGGGCGGCGGGCGTGGTGGTGGTGGAGGCGGACCGGCGGAAGCTGGACGCCATGAGCCGCACCCATGCCCACCAGGGCGTCATCGCCCTGGCAGCGGTCCGGGAGTACGTCAGTGTGGAGAGCATCCTTCAGGCCGCCCGGGACAAGGGCGAGGCCCCCCTGCTGGTGGTGTGCGACGAGATCTCCGACCCCCACAACCTGGGGGCCATCATCCGGACCGCTGAGTGCGCCGGGGCTCACGGCGTGGTGATCCCCAAGCGCCGCAGCGCGGGCCTCACCGCCGTGGTGGCCAAGACCTCCGCCGGAGCGGTGGCCCACGTGCCGGTGGCCCGGGTGCCCAACATCCCCGCTCTGCTGAAGGATCTGAAAAAACAGGGGGTGTGGGTCTTCGGCACGGCGGCGGACGGCACCACGGCCCTGTACGACGCGGATCTGAAGGGACCCGCCGCCATCGTCATCGGCAGCGAGGGGGACGGCATGACCCGTCTGGCCGCCGAGAACTGCGACTTTTTGGTGAGTATCCCCATGCGGGGGAAGCTGAATTCCCTGAATGCCTCTGCCGCCGCGGCGATCCTGCTGTATGAGGCGGTGCGCCAGCGGATGGCCTGAAGGGCCGGGGACACAGCGGAGAGGAAAGGGGCAGCATGGCTTCCAAAGACGAGAGAGAGTTTGATAGCGGTCTGACCGGGGGCACGGATGTCCCGGCGTTGGAGGAGGACTTCTCCCTGGAGGAGATCCTGGCGGAATACGGCGCAGGCCGGGAGCAGCGGCTTATGGAGGCCGTGGAGCAGGAGGCCCGCCGGGAGACGGAGCCGGCCGCCCCTCCGGCGGAGGGCGGCGCGAAGAAGCCGCCTCTGCAAACGGAGGCGCGGCCGCGTCCCGCACCCCAGGTGACGGAAAAAACAGCTCCGCCCCAAAAGCCGCCCGCCCAGCCGGAGGACCTGCTGGAGGAGCTGCGGCAGGATCTGCCGCCCTCTCCCCACCCCATCACGCTGGAGGATGTGGTGGGCAGCACCGTGGACGCGGTGATGGAAGAGGAGGCTCAGGAGCCCCTGCTGCGGCCCCGGCGGGGCCTGTTCTCCCGGAAGCGCCTGATGGAGACGGAGGAGCTCTACGCCCCGCCGGAACCGGAGGAGGCGCCGGAGGAGATCCCGGAGATCGACACCATCGGTCCGGAGCCGGAGCTGGCTGAGGCGGCGGCGGACTACCGGGCGGAGGCCAAGCGGCGCAAGCACCCTATCCTGGCAGCGGTACTGATCTCGCTGCTGCCGGTGATCCCTATGGGGATCGAGGCCTACGGCTATGAGATCCGCTACTGGACCGGCGACGCAGCCGTCCAGAGCGGTGTGCTGCTGGCGTGCCTTGCGGCGGTGGCCGTCCTGGCCCGGCAAGTATTCGCCAAGGCGTTCGGCTCGCTGCTGCAGAAGCGCTGCACCAGCGAGCTGCTGGCGGTGGTCTCCGCCGTGGTGATGGCGGCGGACTGTGTGGCCCGGCTGGTGCTGCCGGAGCGGAGCGCCGTCCCCTGCTATGCCCCGGTGGGGTGCCTCGCCCTGGTGTTTGCCATGTGGGGCGGAGCCCGGGAGAGCCGGGGACTGTGGGACACCTTCCGCATGGCCGCCACGGATGACGAGCCGCCTTATCTGGTGACGGAGACGGAGAAGGGGGCCTGCAAGCAGGCGGGTTCCGTCCCCGGCTTCTACACCACCGCCCTGCGGGAGAATACCGCCGCCGTGTGGCAGAACGCGCTGATGCCGGTGGTGCTGATGGCCTCCATCGTGTTTGCCGGGCTCAGCTCCCTGGGCCAGGAACGGGGGGACGACTTTTTGCTGAACTGGTCTGCCATCCTGGGGGCAGGCACCACCTTTGCCCTGCCTCTGTGCTGGGGGATGCCATTCTCCCGGCTGGCCCGGCACTTTCACAAGGCGGGGTGCGCCGTGGCGGGCTGGTGCGGTGCGGAGAAGATCAGCCGCAGGCGGGCCATGATCCTGACGGACGGAGACCTGTTCCCGCCGGGTACGATCCAGCTCAACGGCGTAAAGGTGTTCGGGGAGGACCTGTCCCGGGTTTCCTCCTATGCCGCCTCTATGGCCCGGACTGCGGACTGCGGCCTTCAGCGGTTGTTTGACGGCCTGCTCCGCAGCGAGGGCGGCCATTATGAGAAAGTGGACGATTTCAGCTTTTATGAGGAGGGCGGCTACTCCGCCACCATCCGGGGGGAGTCGGTATTGCTGGGCACGGCCTCCTTCATGCGGAAGATGGAGGTGCGCCTGCCCGGCGGCATCAACCTGCGGACCGGCATCTTCCTGGCCATGGACCGGCAGCTGGCGGCAGTGTTTGCCGTGAAGTACCAGCCCTCGGAGAACGTGGATTTCGCCCTGCGGATGATGCGCCGCAGCCGCATCACGCCGATCCTGGCGTCCCGGGATCCCAACATTACCCCGGCCCTGCTGAAGCGGAAGTTTCACAAGGGCGTGAAGGTGGAGTTCCCCAGTCTGACGGACCGGGTGGCTTTCAGTGAGGCGGAGCTGGACCGGGGGATGCCCCGGGCCCTGCTGTTTCGGGAAGGACTGCTGCCCTATGCGGAAGCGGTGGTAGGCAGCCGCCGCCTGTGCAAGGCTGTGCGCCGGGCCACGGCGCTGTCCGTGCTGGGCAGCGTGGCCGGGACGCTGCTGTCCTTTTATATGGTGTTCCAAGGCGCCTATAATCTGCTGACGCCTCTGGCCCTGCTGGTGTTCCTGCTGCTGTGGGCGCTGCCGGTGTTGCTGCTGGCGGACTGGGCGGGCAGGTATTGAGCGCCGGTCATCTCGTTCGCAGCGGGATAAGATGACGCTGCGGGCGGAAGTCAACCGCATGAGCGGGGAGACCCACCACATCCGTGTCCCATGCAGGGCATTCTGCGGCATTTACCCCAAAAGACGGCGCCCAGTCCGGGATTTCCCGGACCGGGCGTCGCTGTATACAGAGGCGCCTGGAGCGCCTCCCGCGGTCAGCTTTGGTTTTCTATGATGTGGACATTCAGGTGGTTGTAGGTCATCTCCACGCCGTACTCCCGGAAGGCGTCCCGCAGGTGCTCCCCCAGAGCCAGATACGCGCCCCACCAGTTCTCCGGCGTAGCCCAGCAGTAGACTGTGTACTCGATAGAGCTCTCCTTGTATGCGGTGAGGTAGACGGTGGGAGCCGGGTCCTCCAGCAGGTTTTCCGTCTGCTCCAGAGCGCACCGGCAGGCGGCCTTCACCGTCTCCGTGGGGGCGTCGTAGGAGGCGGCCACCCGCTGCACCACCCGCCGCCGCCCCAATACGGTGTAGTTGGTCATCTGGGAGGAGGCCAGCTCCTTGTTGGGGAGCATCACCAAATGCCCATCCGGGGTCACCAGCTTGGTGTGGTTCAGACTGATCTCATGGACCGTGCCGGCCACGCCGCCGACCTCTACATAGTCCCCGATGGAGAAGGGGTGGGCAGAGAGGATCACCAGCCCGCCGGCCACATTGCCCAGGATGTCCTCCGCCGCTAGGGTGACGCCCAGGGACCCCACGGACAGCAGCGCCACCAAGGAGGTCATGGGAATGTTCAGGCTCTCCGCCACGATCAGCACCGTGACGATATAGAGGATCAGCTTCACCCCGGCCAGCAGGTATTTCTGGATGCGCTCGTCCAGCTTCGTCCTGGCCAGCAGCCGCCGCAGCAGCTTGCCCAGCAGGTGGACGGCCACCAGGCAGATCAGCAGCGTGGCAGCGGCGGAGAGGACCGCCCGGAAGGAGAACTTGGCCAGCGTGTCTGTGAACAGGGAAGTGAGGTCCGACATACGCGGCGCCCCCTTTGTATCAGGATAGCAAAAGCATACCGGAAAGCAGCGGAAAAGTCAACGCCGCCGGGGCGCGGCTCCCGGACCCGCTTCAGTCTTTTTCATCTGCAGAAAGGGCGATTTGGCAGCGGGGCAGGATTGCATGCTCAAATGTATACAGTGTCTCCGCCGCAATGGTGCGCACAACGGCTGCCAGTACCTGGTCGATTTCGGCGGTATATATCCACGTCTGCCCGTCCGGCAGCGGGGCGGCAATCTGCAGGGAATTTGCCGCTCCCCGGCGTAACATAGCCGCCTTTTCGTCCATGCCGGGCTGGACATGGGCGCCGCCCTCCTGGTTTGCCAGCAGACACACTACGCCCTTACGGTTCAAAAAGTGCTGCCGGTCAATCAGGAGAATGTCAATCCCATTCCACCAGGTCTTGAATGCCCGTTTGGCATATCGCTTTCCGGGTTCCAGGGACAGGGGCTGCACCGTCAGAACCGGAGGGACTTCTGGCTGGTGAATCATCTGGTACTGAATGAGCGGGGAACGAACAAAATCGGTCCTCCCTTTATTGGGCAGCTCGCCCCGCACGGTGCTCAGACTGAGAAAATCCGGACAGCTGAATGCAAAACGCTTTGTAATTTGGGCCAGCAGGGAATCAGAATATTTTGTCTGGTGAAGCAGAAGCCGGAGCTTGGTCGCAATCTGCGCACCGTAAGACCAGTCTCCTGCATCGTAATGGAGGCATTCCTGCCTTAAAAATTTTAACTGGACGAGCAGATCGCTGAGCAATTCTGTCGGCGTCCGATCAACTTGATACGCTTTTTTATCGTTGTGCATATTTGGTGCACTCCTTTCGGCATGAATAGTTGGGATTCCTGCACTTTAAAACTCTACTTTCTCCGTGCAATAGCGCAGGAAGCGCGTCCGGACCACATTGCACGCGGCTTCATATCGCGTTTTTACCTCACGCTGTGTCAGATTTAATTCCTGCGCAATGGCCCGCAGCGACAGCTTTTCCAAAATCCGAGCCTCCAGAATCCGCTGGCTTGTTTCAGAGATGTCGGAGATGGCTTTCCAGAGACAATAGTACCGCTCTAGACGAATCAGGATCCACAGGGGATCCCAATCCCGCATCCGTCCGGTGGAGACTTCATAGAGCTGCCGGCGATACCGTAGGCCGGTCAACACCTGCCGACAGCGGGTGCGGGTAATGTTTTTGCTGTACCCGCCTACCCAGCCGGAGAACTGGCTGAGCCCCTGATATCGGTCCAGCTGTTCATAACAGAGGGCAAACGCCTCATCGGCAATCTCACAGTAATCATCAGGTCCCAGCACGCGGCAAAAATCCATCCCGTACGCGCACTGGTATACAATTTCATAGGCACTCTCATAAAGCGCCTTCCAAAGTTCGGGATCGCCGCTTTTCAGAAATTCCTGAACCTGTTGATAGTCTTGCTCCCGCCGACTGGTTCGATAGGGCTGATATTTCCAAATTTTTTTATATTTCATCAAATTCACCTCCTTTCTGCCTCTCACAGTGGCGGCTTTAGGCGATCCTGTCAAGAAAAAATTTCGCCCGCCATGCAATAAAAGCCGTTGTCTGCGCGTTATCAGGACAGAAGACACAAACAGGAACCATGAATCCGAAACAACAAGCAGGAGGAGCTTTTTATGAAAAACATGTCTGTGAAGAAGATCGTCGCCATGATCGTGGGTGCAGTTGCGGTACTGGCCGTCGCGGCCGTGGCCGCCGTGCTGGCGCTGCGGGTGGACAGTGCGGAGGCTCAACAGATCGCGCTGGATACCGTCGGCGGCGGGGAGATCGTCTCACAGGAGGTCAGCAGTGAGGGCCTTTGGAATGAGTACAGCTACGAAATCATCAACGGGGACACGTGGTACGACATCGAAATCAGCGGCTTCGGCTCCGTCACAGAGCTGGAGAGCGTCAGCAGCCAGTATCCCCGGGGCTGAACCGACGGCGGCTCTTGCACCCGGAGGGCGCCTTCTGTATAATGGCAGAGTGAATTGCGGCCCTGGGGCCGCCTGTACAGGAGGAATCACCCTATGACGGAAAAGGAGAAGATGCTGCGGGGAATGCTGTACGCACCCGCCCGTGATGAGACCCTGCTGGCGGAGCTGGCTGCCTGCAAGGCTCAGTGCCAGCAGTTCAATCAGCGGGCCTATCAGGCGGAGGGCGTCGAATCCGCCCAGATGCTGCTGCGCCGGCTGCTGGGCGCCGCTGGGGAAGGACTGCGGATTGAGCCGCCCTTCTGGTGCGACTACGGCTGGAATATCAGTGTGGGCCGGAACTTCTACATGAACCACGGCGGCGTCATTCTGGACGCCGGCGGCGTGACCTTTGGAGACAACGTGCTGGTCGGCCCCCAGTGTGGATTCTACACCTCCGGCCACCCCTTGGACGCGGCAAAGCGGGCCCAGGGGCTGGAGTACGCCTATCCCATCCGTGTGGGCAGCGGCGTCTGGATCGGCGGCGGCGTCCGCGTGATGCCCGGCGTCTCCATCGGAGACGGGGCGGTCATCGCCTCCGGCAGCGTGGTGACGAAGGACATCCCTGCCGGAGTCCTGGCTGCGGGCGTCCCCTGCCGCCCCATCCGCCCCATCACGGCGGCGGACCGGATGCTGCCCTGATCCGGCGGAGCAGCTGCCCTTCCGGAAAATTTCGGCCCGGGGTTGGAAACCTCTGCAGGATGTGCTATCATGGGGGCGCGGCCGGTGATGCTTCGGCCGCAGTGCAATCAAACGCGCCGCCGGCGCGTTGTCTGTGTGAACAGGAGGAAGCCCCATGATATTCTGCATGACCGTGGCAGAGCCGGACCCAGACGCGGATGCCGCCCTGGAGGACTGTATCGCCCGCATCGCCGGGGGAGACAAGGACGCTCTGGCGGATTTGTACAGCCGCACCCGTCCTGCCGTCTACGGCTTTGCCCTGTCAATCGTCAAAAATGCCCACGACGCAGAGGATATTCTCCACGACGCCTGTTTGCAGGTGTGGAACGCTGCCGGCGGATACCGCAGGCAGGGCAAGCCTATGGCCTGGGTGCTGACCATCACCCGGAATCTGGCCATCAGCCGCCTGCGGGAGCATGGGCGGACGGAGCCCCTGGTCCAGGAGGACTGGCAGGACCGCCTGGCCGACAGCCCTGCTGTCACCCATGAGGACCGGCTGA
>OHWE01000463.1_pt1 | contig 18005 bp, 10 predicted proteins | sample 1579661 | NCBI WGS metagenome assembly OHWE01 (sample SAMEA3882552, study PRJEB24775) | human gut metagenome | biome: human-associated habitat; feature: intestine environment; material: feces | place: Netherlands | collected 2009/2010 | reverse complement strand
AGCGTGAGCTGATCATCGGCGACCGCCAGACCGGCAAGACCTCCATCGCCACCGACGCCATCCTGAACCAGAAGGACACCGGCGTTTACTGCATCTACGTCGCCATCGGCCAGAAGGCTTCCTCCATCGCCCGCGTGGCCGAGGATCTGAAAAAGCACGGTGCCATGAGCTACACCACCATCGTGGCGGCCACGGCATCCGACTCCGCCCCCCTGCAGTACATTGCCCCCTATGCGGGCACGGCACTGGCCGAGTACTTCATGGACAAGGGTAAGAGCGTCCTGATCGTCTACGACGACCTGTCCAAGCACGCAGTGGCCTACCGTGCCATCTCGCTGCTGCTCCGCCGCTCTCCGGGCCGTGAGGCTTACCCCGGCGATGTCTTCTATCTGCACTCCCGTCTGCTGGAGCGCTCCTGCCGGATGCGCGACGACCTCGGCGGCGGCTCCATCACCGCCCTGCCCATCGTCGAGACGCAGGCGGGCGACGTCTCCGCTTACATCCCCACCAACGTCATCTCCATCACCGATGGTCAGATCTTCCTTGAGAGCGCCCTGTTCAACGCGGGCAACCGCCCGGCCGTCAACGTCGGCCTGTCGGTGTCCCGTGTCGGCGGCGCAGCCCAGACCAAGGCAATGAAGAAGGCCAATGCCAACCTGCGCATCGAGCTGGCCCAGTATAAGGATATGGAGTCCTTCGCCCAGTTCAGTTCCGATCTGGACGCCGAGACCCGCCGCCAGCTGGAGCACGGCAAGGCCCTGACCGAGATGCTCAAGCAGCCGCTCTATCAGCCCAAGTCCGATGCCGAGCAGGTCGTGATCCTGACGCTGGCTTCCCACGGGATGCTGGATCTTGTCCCGCTGACGGAGCAGCGCGCCAAGACGGCCGCCTTCGTGCGGTCGTTCAAGGCCGATGTCTCCGGCACGATGGACGCCATCACTTCCACCGGCAAGATCACGCCGGAACAGGTGGATGCCATCCTGACCGCGTGGAAGGCCTATGCGGGAGGGGAGAGCCATGCCGTCCAGTAAGCTGCTCAAGGAGCGGATCGAGAGCATTCAGGATACCATGAAGATCACGAATGCCATGTACCTGATCTCCTCCTCCAAGCTCCGCAAGGCACGCCAGAACTACCAAAATGTTCTGCCGTATTTCACCCGGATGCGGGATACCATTTCCCGCGTCGTGCCCCATCTGCCGGATGAGCCGGTCCACCCTTACTTCCATGAGCGGAATGTGGAGAACCCCAAGCGGGCCTACCTTGTGCTGACCGCTGATAAGGGCATGGCCGGTGCTTACAACCAGAACCTGCTCAAGTTCCTCAAGGAACATGCAGACCAGAACGATCGGTTCTATGTCATCGGTCAGGTCGGCTACCGTGCCCTGCTCCATAAGGACCCGCGTCTGGTGGAAGAGTTCCAGTACGGCGCCACGGCCCCGACGCTGCAGCGTGCCCGCGACATCACCGTGGACGCCATCGACGATTTCAAGTCCGGCAAGCTGGATGAGGTGTACATCGTCTACACCAAGATCCAGAATGCCCTGACCAGTGAACCCGTCATGGAGCGGTTGCTTCCGCTGGATCGCGAGCACCTGAAGCCCACGCCCAAAGGTCTGGGTGACCCGCGGGGCGAGGTGGAGATGTTCCCGGATGCGAAGACCGTGTTCGAGCAGACAGCGCCCATCTATATGCACGGTATGATCTTCGGCGCCATGACCGAGAGCTTCTGCGCCGAGCAGAGCGCCCGCATGACCGCCATGGATTCGGCCACCAAGAGCGCGAATGACATGATCCACGAGCTTCAGCTCGAATACAACCGCACCCGTCAGGGCTCCATCACGCAGGAGATCACCGAGATCATCGGCGGTGCGGCGGCAGTACAGAACAATGAGTAAAACTTACTCCTTCCGGCATCCCCTAAGCGATGCCGCCTCCCTCAAGGAGGGAGGCTTCAGCGGCTCTCTCGCCGAGGGAGCTGGCACAGCGAAGCTGTGACTGAGGGAGTATCGATTCTATGAGAAAGGCAATCGTATGATACAGGGAACTATTATTCGCGTAGCGGGCCCCGTGGTGGACGTCAAGTTCACCGAGGGCAAGCTGCCTGCCCTGCAGGAAGCGCTGACGGTGACCGCCGAGGGCACCGAGCGTACGATGGAAGTGGCGCAGCACGTCAACGAGACGACGGTGCGCTGCATCATGCTTTCTGCCAGCGAGGGTCTTGGCAAGGGCATGGTGGTCACCGCCACCGGCCATGGCCTGAACGCCCCGGTGGGCGAAGGCACGCTGGGCCGCATGTTCGACCCGCTGGGCCGCCCCATTGACGGCAAGGGCCCGGTGGACGACCTGCCCCACTGGTCCATCCACCGCAAGGCTCCCAGCTTTGCAGAGCAGAAGCCTGCAACCGAAATTCTGGAGACCGGCATCAAGGTCATCGACCTGCTGGCTCCTTACGCAAAAGGCGGTAAGATCGGCCTGTTCGGCGGCGCCGGTGTCGGCAAGACCGTCCTGATCCAAGAGCTGATCCACAACGTCGCCACCGAGCACGGCGGCTACTCCATCTTCACCGGCGTGGGCGAGCGCTCCCGCGAGGGCTGCGACCTTTGGGGTGAGATGAACGCTTCCGGTGTTCTGAACAAGACTGCGCTGGTCTTTGGCCAGATGAACGAGCCCCCCGGAGCCCGTATGCGCGTCGCGGAGACCGGCCTGACCATGGCCGAGTACTTCCGCGAGGAGACCCACAAGGACGTCCTGCTGTTCATCGATAACATCTTCCGTTTCGTGCAGGCCGGTTCCGAAGTCTCCGCCCTGATGGGCCGTATGCCCTCCGCCGTCGGCTACCAGCCCACGCTGGCCAACGAGCTGGGTGCTCTGCAGGAGCGCATCACCTCTACCCGCGATGGTTCCATCACCTCGGTTCAGGCTGTCTACGTCCCCGCCGATGACCTGACCGACCCGGCCCCCGCCACCACCTTCGCACACTTGGATGCCACCACGGTCCTGAGCCGTAAGATCGTTGAGCAGGGCATTTACCCCGCTGTCGATCCGCTGGCCTCCACCAGCCGCATCCTCGAAGCCGACATCGTAGGCGAGGAGCACTACCGTGTTGCCCGCAAGGTTCAGGCGACGCTGCAACGCTATCAGGAGCTGCAGGACATCATCGCCATCCTCGGCATGGATGAGCTGAGCGAGGAAGACAAGCTCACCGTCACCCGCGCCCGTAAGCTGCAGAAGTTCCTCTCCCAGCCCTTCTCGGTGGCCGAGAACTTCACCGGTCTGCAGGGCAAGTACGTCCCGCTGGCCGAGACCGTCAAGGGCTTTGCCGCCATCGTGGACGGCCAGTGCGATGATCTGCCGGAGTGGGCCTTCTTCAACGTGGGCACCCTTGACGATGCCCGCAAGAAGGCCGCCGACAAGCTCGCGGAGGAAAAGGGCGGTGCCGTCTGATGGAAAAGTTCATGTTGAACATCACTGCCTCCAGCGGTGAATTCTATCAGGGCGACTGCGAGAGCCTGATCCTCCCCACCGGCGACGGGGTGTACGGCGTTCAGGCCGGGCACAACCCGGTATTGGTGGCTCTGCACATGGGAATTGCGAAGTTCACCGTGAACGGCGAGACCCGCGAGGTGCTGGTGGGCGACGGCATCGCCGAAGTCACCCCCACCTTCGTTCTGCTGCTGGTGGACAGCGCCGAGCGCCCGGAGGACATCGACCGCAACCGTGCCGAGGCCGCCCGCATCCGCGCGGAAGAGCGCTTGCAGCATAAGCAGAGTATGCACGAATACTACCAGAGCAAGATCGCCCTTGACCGCGCCATGCAGCGTCTGCAGACCGCGGCCAAGTATAAGCGGTAAGCTTGATCCGAATCAAATTCTCTCCTATAGAAGCTCCCGCGTTCCGAACATTTTACCACGTTCGGAACGCGGGAGCTTTTCCTTTGCACCTTCCCACTCCCTTCCGAATACGCTATGGGTGAACCAAGTGAACATTTCGGCAAAGGAGTTTTTGTTATGGCAACCGGAATTTTGCGCATTCAGGCATTTGCGGCCCGGCAGTCGTCCCCGGTGGAGGGGGTGACGGTGAACATCACGGGGGACGGTTTCACCGCCGTCCGGACGACCGACGCCGAGGGCAATGCCGCCGATGTGGTCATCACCGCACCGGACTGTGCCCTCTCGCTGGAGGCGGAGAACACCACCCGCTGCCCCTATGCGGTGTGCAGTCTGACCGCGGCCAAAACGGGCTTCCGGCCCGTCCGCATTCAGGGCATCCAGATCTTTGCGGGGCAGGTGACGCTGGCCCAGCCGGAGATGATCCCCGAAACCGAGGAGGACCGCGATGTGCCTAACCCGCCCATCGTCATCCCGCCCCATGCCCTCTTTGCGGGGGATGGCGGCAGCGGTCCCGATCCCACTGCGGGATGCGTTCCCCGCGTGCTCGACCGGGTCATCATCCCGAAGAACATCACCGTCCATCTGGGCAAACCGGCGGCTTCGGCTCGGAACGTGACCGTCTCGTTCCGCAAGTATATCGCCAATGTGGCGTCCAGCGAAGTTTACCCCACGTGGCCCGAAGCGGCACTCCGGGCCAACATCCACTGCCAGATCTCGCTGGCGCTGAACCGCATCTACACCGAGTGGTACCCCAGCAAGGGCTACAACTTCAACATCACCAATTCCACCAGCTACGATCAATATTATGTCCACGGGCGGACGGTGTTCGACGTCATGGTGCGGCTGACCGACGACATCTTCAACACCTATCTCCGCAAGACCGGCACCGTGAATCCCTATTACTCCGAATACTGCGACGGCAAGACCGTCACCTGTCCGGGGCTGAAGCAGTGGGGCACGGTCACGCTGGCCAAACAGGGCCGCACACCGCTTCAGATCCTGAAATACTACTACGGCAGCAACATCGAGATCGTCCGCACCAACAACATCCAGTCCATCCCCCAGAGCTACCCCGGCTCGCCGCTGCGGCAGGGCGACTCCGGCACGGCGGTGTACACCTTGCAGCGCCAGCTCAACCGCATCACCAAGGATTACCCCTTCCTCGGCAAGCTGACCGTGGACGGCAGATTCGGCCCCCGCATGACTGCCACGATCAAGGCATTCCAGAAGCAGTTCGACCTCACCGCCGACGGCGTGGTGGGGCGGCAGACGTGGTATAAGATCAGCTATATCTATGTGTCGGTCAAGGACTTGGCCGAGCTGACCAGCGAGGGCGAGACCTCCAGCGGCACCCTGTCGGACGGCACATGGGGCGGCACCACCCTGCGCACCGGCTCCACGGGCAGCGCTGTGGAGCAATTGCAGTTCTGGCTGAACACGCTGGCCCAGTACGAGTCCAGCATTCCGTCCATTACGGTGGACGGCAGCTACGGCACGGCCACAGCCAACGCGGTGCGGGCCTTCCAGCGGCGGTACGGCCTGACCGTGGACGGCGTGGTGGGGCGCGAGACATGGACGGCGGTGTACAACGAGTTTCGGAGCATCCAGTCCGACAACGGCACCCCCAACGCCTATCCCGGCACGGCTCTGCGGCAGGGGTCCAGCGGGCAGAATGTCCGGCTCATTCAGTTCTGGCTCAAGATCGCCCGGAGCGTCTATTCCCGCCTGAACGACGTCACGGTGGACGGCCGGTTCGGCGCGGCCACGGCTGCGGCCGTCCGCCGGTTCCAGACCTATTTCGGCCTGACCAGCGACGGCGTGGTGGGCCGGACCACATGGAATAAGCTGTACGAGGTCTACAACGACATCGCCAATAAGCTGCTTTCGGCCAATCTCCGCCCCGGCGAGTATCCGGGCATTTTGCGGCGGGGCAGCAGCGGCACGGCGGTGCGGGAGCTGCAATTCTACCTCTACCTCCTGAGCGCCTATGGAACCGGCATCCCCGCCGTGAGCATCGACGGCAGCTTCGGCGCGGCCACCGAGAACGCGGTGCGGGCCTACCAGCGGTTCGCGGGGCTGACGGTGGACGGCATCGTGGGGCGCACGACGTGGGATTCCCTCTACGGCAAAGCCTCGGCCCTGCGCAGCAGCGGCCCCGTGGTCACCCTGAAGCGTCTGCCCTACCCCGGCAAACCCCTGACCGTGGGCAGCGAGGGCAGCGCGGTGCTCTATTATAACATCCTGCTTCAGCGCATCGCTTACTACTTCGACCGTGTGGAGCGGCCGCCCCTGTCCGACCGGTACACCGACGAGACGGCGGCTTCTACCCGCAGCGCACAGGCCCTGCTGGATCTGCCGGAGACCGGCATCGCCGACGCCGAGACGTGGACGGCGGTGGAAGCGCTGAGCTTGCAGCTGGCCGCCAAGACCCCCAACCCCGACCGGGACGCGGAACAGGGGCTGGCCTACCCCGGCCGCGCCGTCACCAAAGGGAGCGTCGGCCCGGACGTGATGCAGGTGGAACAGTGGCTCAACGGGCGGGCGAATCTCTACTGCGGCGAGGACTTCGTCACCGAGAATTCGTCCTTCGGCCCGGCGGAGACCGTCGCTGTCAAAGCGGCACAGGCGCGGGCCGGATTGGAGCAGACTGGGATCGTCAACCGCGAAACATGGGCGGCGCTGCGGGCCCAGAGCTGCGAATGTAAGGAGGAGTGAGGATGGCACGGCTGCTTATTTACGACGCCTACGAGAATAAGGTCTACACCTACAACAGCCTCAACGAGAACGACCCCATGCCCTACAGCACCAACCGGACCCTGACCCTGCGGGAGTTCCGGGGCAGATCCAACAGCCCGGTGCTCTGGACGACCATCGCGGCGATGGAAGCGTGGAACCTGACCCGCCGCAAATACGGCAGCGGCATCCCGGTGGGGTATGCGTTCCGCCGCATCTGGGAGGGCGGCCACGGCACCCGCAGCCAGCACTACGCGGGCGTGGCCTTTGATGTGGGCCAGAGCCTGAGCCAGACCCGGCGCACGGCCATCTACAACGCCGCCCGCTCCACCGGGGCGTGGGGCTATGTGGAGCCGCTGAGCCAGACCCCCACATGGGTCCACTTTGACCGCCGCTACGGCACCCCCGCGTGCAGAGGCACCACCGCCGGGTATCCCACCCTGCGGCGGGGCAGCCGGGGCTGTTACGTCATGGTCTTGCAGGATGCCCTCTCGACGCTGGGCTACCAGACCGGCACCCGCATCGATGGGCTTTTCGGCAGCAAGACCGAGGAAGCGCTCCGGGGCTACCAGCGCCGCACCAGCCTTTCTGTGGACGGCGTCTGCGGCTGCAACACATGGAAAAAGATCACCACTGCCGTCATCGGCGTCGGGCGGACCAAGACGACTATTGATTAAGTAAAAAAGAAGCTCCTCCGTAAGGGGGAGCTTCTGCTCTGTACAACCTCTCAGTCTCGCTTGCGCTCGCCAGCTCCCCTAGTAGGGGAGCCTCTGGCGTATCCAGCAAGCTTCATCCGACTGCCAAGGCCTCCCCTATTAGGGGAGGTGGCAATGCGAAGCATTGACGGAGAGGTTTATTATCTTCTGTGGATCTTCTTATTCGGCTTCCGGCCGTGCCATGTGTTCAGCAGCCACCACAGGCCGTAGACGGCGAGGGTGAGGAGGCTGAGGACGATCACGACTTTCAGGTAGAGGCTGCGGAAGAATTCCTGCACCTTCGAGACGGTCAGGAGCAGAGTGTTCTGGTGGACGTCCTGCCCGGCGATGAGGTTGACCACGCCGATGGTCTCCCCGGCCAACTTCAGCTCCACCGTGCCGATGACGTCGCCCTGATGGATGGGGGCAGAAGCATAGTCGGGCAGGTGGAAGTATTTCTGGGTCACAGTGCCGTCGCCCGAAGAGGGCAGCAGGGTCATCATGTTGTCGTCGGGGTAAAGCTGCAGGGTGTCGGTGTCGGAGGAATACTTCACCGGGATCTCTGCCAGCGCCTGATCGGTGTCCAGCGCGGCTTGGATGGAAAAGCTGTCGAACACCCAGTCCATGAGCTTGGTTGTCTCGCACAGCGCCGGGCGGCGGTTCGCGTAGCCGTAGTCATCGCAGGTGTCGGGGCTCTGCATGATGCAGAAGATATAGGTCGCGCCGTTTTTGTTGGCCCACGAAACGTAGCTTTGGTTTCCGCTGTCGTTCTTATAGGCCATCACGTCGCACATGCCGCCCTGCATTGCGCTGCGGTAGAAGCTGCCGCCGCTGGTCTTGTTCAGCGCAACGTTCTGGCTCAGCAGCACAAAGCTCTTGGCGTGCTTTTCCTTGGCCGGCATCGTGAAGGTCGGGGCGCTGGAAATTTCTTTGAACGCATCAAAGCTCATCAGGTAGCGCAGGATCAGGTACATATCCACGGCGGTGGTGGTATTGCCGCGGTCAAGGCCGCAGGCATCCGTCCATGTGCTGCCGGTGGTGCCGATGCGCTGGGACAGGGTGTTCATCTGGCTGACCCACCCGGCAAGGTCTCCGCCCGAAAGCTCATAGGCAAGGCCCATGGCGGCCTCGTTGGCGTTTCGGGTCACCATGGCGTAGATGGCCTCCCGGTAGGTGAAGGTCTCGCCGGAGCGCATATCGGCGTTGTCCGTGTTGTGGACGTAATCCGAGATGGCGAAGGGCATCGTAAAGGTGTTGTCGAGCTGGTCGGCGTAGTTGGTCATCACCAGCGCGATGGTCATATATTTGGTCAGGCCCCCGGCCCAGACCTGTTTCTGGCTGTCCTTGTCGTAGACGATGATGTTGGTGTCGGTGTTCACGATATAGGCGCTCTGGGCCTTGACCTCGTACACGGGGCTGGGGTCGAACATGGCGCTTGCCGACACAGCCAAAAAGCTGAACAGCACAGCCAAGGATAAAAAGAGGGCAGCGATACGTTTCATGTGGACAATTCCTTCAAAAAGCGATAAAATAGAAGAACCGGAGCGCAGGATGCGACCGGAAATGACAAACAAACGAAGCAAAGCTTCACCTTATAATAATAACAGGTTTGCCCTGCGGAGACAAGGGTTTTTACGGGTTTCACACAGGGCAGGAGGGAAACGATGGTATATCTGACGGGAGACACCCACGGCGACATGGATCGCTTCAAGCACGGCAAGCTCCGCTGGCTGGGCAAGCGGGACGTGGTGATCGTGCTGGGCGATTTCGGGTTCGTGTGGGACGGCAGCAAAGAGGAGCAGAAAAAGCTGGACTGGCTGCGCAAGCGGCCCTACACCCTGCTGTTTCTGGACGGCGCGCATGAAAACTACGACCTACTGGCCCAGTACCCGGAAGAAGAGCTGTTCGGCGGCAAGGTGCAGGCCTTGGGCGGCAATGTCTATCACGTCTGCCGGGGCAGTGTGCTGACGCTGGAAGAGAAAAAATACCTCTGTTTCGGCGGGGCCGAAAGCCCCGACCGGGAGGAGCGGGAGCCGGGGTTCAACTGGTGGCCGCAGGAGATGCCCTCGGACGAGGAATACGCCTTCTGCGAACAGAGCCTCGCGGCAAACAACTGGCAGGTAGATTATGTGCTGACCCACGATGCGCCAAGCAAGTTCCTTGATTTTTCTGCGCTGGCGGCGGGGGAGTCGAACCGGCTGCACCTCTTCCTCGATAAGATCCTGCTGAAAATGCAGTACGAAAAATGGTTCTTCGGCTGCTACCACAAGGACGTAGCCCTCTCCACCAAGAGCCGCTGCGTCTTCTGCGATGTGATCCCCATGAAATAATACGAACCAGAAAAGGGCTGTTGTACAGAACTCCCTCAGTCACGGCTTCGCCGTGCCAGCTCCCTCTCGGAGGGAGCCTTGGCGTAACGGTTAGCTGTGAAAGCCTCCCTCTCAGAGGGAGGTGGCATCGCGTGAGCGATGACGGAAGGAGTTGGCAACAGCCCTTTTCTTTTTTCCTAGTTCATCGCGCCCGCCTTTTCGAACATCTGCTCGACCTGCGCGGCCAGCAGGGCGTGGTCCGGGGCCGTGAGCAGCGGGTCCTCGGCCAGCAGGGCAGCGGCCTCGCTCTGGGCCGCATGGAGGGTGCGGGTGTCGTTCATCAGGTCGGCGATCTGCAGCGTAGGCAGACCGTGCTGGCGGCTGCCGAAAAAGTCGCCGGGGCCGCGGGTCTCCAAATCGTACTGGGCCACCGCGAAGCCGTCCGCCGTGGAGCAGAGGAACTTGAGCCGCTTCTGAACATTCTCGCCGGTGTTGTCGCTGACGAGGAAGCACCAGCTTTCTGCCGCGCCGCGTCCGACCCGGCCCCGCAGCTGGTGCAGGGCGCTCAGGCCGTACCGTTCGGCGTTTTCGATGACCATGACCGTGGCGTTGGGCACATCCACGCCCACCTCGATGACGGTGGTGGACACCAGCGCGTCCAGCCGCCCGGCCTTGAAATCCTCCATGACGGCGGCCTTCTCCTTGGGCTTGAGTCTGCCGTGCATCAGCCCCACCCGGCGCTCCGGCAAAAGGGCCTTGGCGATGTCCTCGTAGTAGGTCTTTACGGCGTTCAGCCCGCCGTCCGGGGTGTCCTCGATGGCAGGGCAGACGATATACACCTGCCGCCCGGCGTCGATCTCCCGGTCGAGGAAGCCGTAGAGGTCCTGCCGCTTTTTGCCGGTGATGCACCGGGTCTTCACCGGCTTGCGGCCCGGCGGCAGTTCGTCCAAGATCGAGATGTCGAGGTCGCCGTAGATCAGCAGCCCCAGCGTGCGGGGGATGGGGGTGGCGCTCATGACCAGCAGATGCGGGTTCTCGGCCTTTTCGGCCAGCATGCCGCGCTGCCGCACCCCGAAGCGGTGCTGCTCGTCCACCACCGCGAGGCCCAGCCGCGCAAACTCCACCCCCTCGCTCAGGATGGCGTGGGTGCCCACCACGAGGTCGGCTTCGTCGGCCCGGATGGCCGCCAGCGTCCTGCGGCGGGCTGCGGCCTTCATCCCGCCGGTCAGCAGGGCCACCCGCATCCCGAAGGGGGCCAGCATCCGGTTCAGGTTCTCGGCGTGCTGGGAGGCAAGGATCTCGGTGGGGGCCAGCAGGGCCGCCTGATAGCCGCTGCGGATGCACGCCCAGATGGCGGCGGCGGCCACCAGCGTTTTGCCGCTGCCCACGTCGCCTTGGAGCAGCCGGTTCATGGACTGTTCGCCCGCCATGTCGGTCAAGATCTCGTCCACGGCCCGCCGCTGTGCTCCGGTGGGGGAGAAGGGCAGGGTGTCCCAGAAGGGTTTCGGGTCCAGCCGCTGCATGGGGGCCCCGGTGGCGGCGCTGCCCCGGTTCTTCATCCGGCCGATGCCGAGCTGCAGCACCAGCAGCTCTTCGTAGATGAGCCGCCGCCGTGCTGCGAAAGCAGCGTCCTCGCTTTCCGGGCAGTGGATGGCCCGCACCGCATCCGCCTTGGAGAGCAGACGGTATTTTTTCCGCATCTCCTCCGGCAGCGGGTCGGGCAGCAGCTCCGCGTGGGGCAGGAGCTGCCGGACGCATTTTGCGATGAGGCTGCTGGAAACGCCCTCGGTCTGGGGGTAGACGGCCTCAAAAGGCGCGGCGGCGATCTGCTCGGCCGTGCGCACCTGCGGGTTCACCATCTGGCGGCGGAGCATCCCACCCGTCACGATGCCCTGAAAATAATATTCCTGCCCCAGTTCCAGCTTCTGTGCGGCGTAGGGGTTATTGAACCATGTGATCTCTAGGCTGGACACATCGTCCCCGGCGGTGATCCGCTCCATCCGCCGCCCGCCCGGCAGGATGCGTCCGCCGGGTTTGGCGAACACCTCGGCTTTGACGACGCATTCGGTGTCGTTCGGCGCTTCGGCGATGGAATAGGGCTTGGTAAAGTCGATGTAGCGGCGCGGATAGTGGCAGAGCAGGTCGGCCAGCGTGACGATGCCCAGCTTCTCGAATCGCTCGGCGGTCTTAGGCCCGACGCCCTTCAGGTAGCGCACCGGCGTGTCCGGTGTCAGGGTCGTATGAAGTTCTGGTTTTGCGGGCATGGCGGGCGCTCCTTTCACAAAGATAGTTCTATTGTAGCATGGGAAAGGGAAGGATGCAATAAAACAAAAAATCCTGAACGCGTTCACGTTCAGGATTCCTTTGGAGGTGACGACCAGATTTGAACTGGTGGATGAGGGTTTTGCAGACCCTTGCCTTACCACTTGGCCACGTCACCATATTGGAGTGAATATTTCCACTCCATTTGGAGCGGCCGACGAGGCTCGAACTCGCTACCTCCACCTTGGCAAGGTGGCGCTCTACCAGATGAGCTACGGCCGCATGGTGGAGAGTTTGGTTTTGTCGCGCTCTCTCCGGGCGACGAATGCTATTATATGGCATTCGATGTAAAAAGTCAAGCTTTTTTCGCCTATTTTTTCAAAAAGTCATACGTTTACTGCTTTTCTACGGTGTCCGGCCAGTTTTTCAGCAGGTCATTCAGGTCTACTTTGTACTGTTTGCCGCAAAACTGGCAGTTGACCTCGGCAATGGGGTCTTCATCGCGCAGTTTTTCCACCTCTTTTTTGCCAAGGCTGCGGATGGTGCGCTCCACGCGGTCCAGGCTGCAATCACAGCAATAGTCAATGCGGGTGGAATCCAGCAGTTCGGGGTTAAAGCCGTCCAGCGCCATATTCAGGATATCGGGAATACTTTTACCCTGCTGCAGCAGGGTGGTAATGCCGGGCATTGCGCCGATATTCTTTTCCAGGCGGGTGATCTCATCCTCGGTTGCGCCGGGCATGAGCTGCACGATAAAACCGCCCGCGCACTGCACCGTCAGATCCGGGTTGACCAGAACGCCCAGCGCGCAGACCGTTGGTGTCTGCTCACTGATGGCAAAATAGTTGGTGATATCCTCGGCAATCTCACCGGAAACCAGCGGCACCTGGCCGATATAGGGTTCCCGCATACCAAGGTCGCGGATCACATCCAGCGTGCCATCCTTACCCACGGCAGCGCCGACGTTCAGGTGGCCGTCCGTGCGCGGGGGCAGCTCCACGATGGAGTTTTCGACATAGCCTTTTACATCGCCCGCGCCGTTGGAAACGGCCAGAATACGGCCCGCCGGGCCGCCGCCCTTGATCTGTACGGTGACAGAATCAGAATCCGATTTGAGCATCTGGCCCATCATGGCAACACCGGTCAGCAGGCGGCCCAGGGCTGCGGTGGTAACGGCGCTGGTTTTGTGCAGCTGCTCCATTCGGCGCACAATGGCGGTGGAATCAATGCCATAGAACAGGATGCCGCCGTTTTCCGAAATGCCGCGCAGCAGGTTGCTGCTGTTTTCATTTTTTGTTTCACACATAGAATCAATGACCTCCCGAAGCAGGGGTACGGCGGTTAGGCCGGGGTGCCGTCTGCTTCCTGTGTATACTGCTTGACTGCCGTGATGATCCAGCGCTGGCTGTCCGGCCGGACAGGGCCAAAGCTTTCGCCATCGGCAATTTTGACCGGGTCAAAGCCGTATCTGGTTAGCAGCGCTTTGACGGTATCAAGCGGGTAGCTGTATTCCGAGAAAGATTCATGGAAGTCTTCCCCGGTATCTTTATAGTGGATATCAATGCTGAGGTCTACGCGACCTGTCTGTGGGTCATAGCGGTTGCTCCAGCGGCAGGCGGCGTCATCCTCATCAAAATCAAAAGTCTGGCCGGAAAGCACTTTTTCATGCTTATAGGGTGTGTTCAGGTCAAACACAAAAACGCCGTCTTTTTCCATAAAGAACGCGGCTTTTGCGATGGCCTTTTCAAAGTTTTCCAGCGGACCGATGTGGTTATAGGTATCGAAAGTGGAAACCGCGGCGCGGATGGTCCCGTACAGGTCCAGCTGCAAAAGGTCCTGGCACAGCAGCATGGGGTTGGTCAGCGGCAGGCCAAGGGCATCGGCTTTGTCCCGCAGGACGCTGAGCATCTCTTCCGAAACGTCAATGCCGATCATATCGTACCCAGCCTGGGCCAGCATCAGGGTCAGCTCGCCGGTGCCGCAGCCGAAATCTGCCACAATGCCATCCTGGATGCCGTGGGCTTTCAGCTCCCCGGTCACATAGGCGAACAGCGCATCATAATCGGCTGCGCCGTTGAACTCGTCATAAAAATAGGCAAATTCCTGATACGCCATGGTTTAGGCCTCCGGTGCCAGGCAGGCATCCAGATACTGGCGCAGTTCTTCGACCCCGGTCCCCTTTTCGGCGCTGGTCAAAAACACCTGCTTGCAGCCATAGGGGGCGCAGGTGATGCGGAACTCTTCCAGCTGGGCGGTCATCTCAGATTTTTTGAGCTTATCCGCCTTGGTCAGCGCCACAACAAAGGGAATCCGGTGGAAGTGCAGGTATTCCATCATCTGCACATCGTCCGCGCTGGGGGCATGGCGGCTGTCCAGCAGCTGCACCAGCACATTCAGCGCGCGGTCCGCTTCAAAATAGCTGTTGATCAGCTCGTCCCAGCGCTCACGGTCCGCATTGGACACCTTGGCGTAACCATAGCCGGGCAGGTCCACGAAGTAGGCGGTATCCACACGGTAAAAGTTGATGGTTGCCGTTTTGCCCGGCGTTGCGCTGACGCGCGCCAGATTTTTGCGGTTGCACAGCCTGTTGATCAGGCTGGATTTGCCCACGTTGGAACGGCCGGAAAAGACAAATTCCGGGCGGTCGCTTTCCGGCAGCTGGCTGGAAAGGCCATAGGATGCCTGAAATTCACTGCGATTATAATTCATAAATACAACTCCCTTTTCCGGCTTTTCCGCGTTGGTCACATCACGGCAGCAGGTTCCTTGGCGGTGCTCTGCTCGGTTGCGATCAGCTGGGTAGCCTGCGGCATGGTGCGTTTGTGGGCAGCGGATGCTGCGGGCAGGATGAGTGCATGTTTGAGCACCTGAGAAAGGTCACTGACGGGGATGAACTTGACGGCCTTTTTGACCTCCTCATCCACCTCGTACAGGTCGGGCTTGTTGGCTTCAGGGATGAGCACGGTGGAAATGCCCTCGCGGAAGGCTGCCATGCTCTTTTCTTTCAGGCCGCCGATGGGCAGAACATTGCCGTGCAGGGTGATTTCGCCCGTCATGGCAAGGTCGTGGCGGACCGGAATCTCGGACAGCGCAGAAATCAGCGCGGTGGTCAGGGTGACACCAGCGGAGGGGCCGTCCTTGGGTACAGCGCCTTCGGGGGCATGGATATGGATATCGGTGTTCTTGAACTTATCCGGCGCAATGTGGTAGGTTTCGGCATGCACGCGGGCATAGGTCAATGCCAGGTGAGCGCTCTCTTTCATTACATCGCCCAGGCTGCCGGTGATCTCCACCTTGCCGGATCCGTTGGGGATGATGGAAACTTCGATGGGAAGCATCTCTCCGCCCACGCTGGTCCAGGCCAGGCCGTTGGCAATGCCAACAGCATCGGTGCGGGAAATAAAGGTCGGCTTGACCTTTTCGGGACCGAGCATTGCTTTGACCATGGCAGGGGTAACATTGATCTTATCTTTTTCCCCTGCGGCGATCTTTTGAGCGCACTTGCGCAGCACGGCGGTGATGGTGCGCTCCAGAGTACGCACGCCGGCTTCGCGGGTGTAGCCGTCAATGATCTCATACAGCGCCGCCGGGGCCATGGTAACGCGGGATTCCAGGCCGTTATTTTTGAGCTGTTTGGGCAGCAGATGGCGGCGGGCGATGTTGAACTTTTCCACGCGGGTATAGCTGGGCAGTTCAATCACATCCATACGGTCATACAGCGGGCCGGGAATGTGGGAAGCATCGTTGGCGGTGGTAATGAACAGCACGTTGCTGAGGTCAAACGGGATATCAAGATAGTTATCCTTAAAAGTCTTGTTCTGTTCAGGGTCCAGCACTTCCAGCAGGGCGCTGGAAGGATCGCCGCGGTAGTCCCCTGCCAGCTTGTCGATCTCATCCAGCAGGATGACCGGGTTGGAGGACTTGGCGGTATTGATGGCGCTGATGATGCGGCCGGGCATTGCGCCGATGTATGTACGGCGGTGGCCGCGGATCTCGGCTTCGTCATGCACGCCGCCAAGGCTCATGCGGGCAAAGTTGCGGTCCATGCAGGCGGCAACGGAGCGCGCAATGGAGGTTTTGCCGACACCCGGAGGGCCGACCAGGCAGATGATCTGGCCCTTGACATCCGTATTGAGCTGGCGGACGGCCAGAATTTCCAGAATGCGCTCCTTGACCTTTTCCAGACCATAGTGGTCATGGTCCAGCACCTTGCGGGCATGGGCCTGGTTCAGATCATCCTTGGTAAAGGTGTGCCAGGGCAGGCCGATGACGGTATCCAGATAGCTGCGAATCACGCTGATCTCAGCCTGGTTGCCGGCCATTTTGCCAAGGCGCTCGCATTCTTTCAGCAGCTTTTCCTCGCTGGCGGCATCCAGGTGCAGGTCCTGAATCTTCTGGGCATACTTTTCCGCTTCGGCACGGGTATCCTCGGCATCGCCCAGTTCTTCGCTGATGATGTGCATCTGTTCCCGCAGGTAGTAATCGCGCTGGTTTTTATCCATCTGGACGTTCACTTTATCGTCCAGTTCTTTCTCAATGGCCAGCACTTCACATTCCTGGCGCATCACAAGCAGGAGCTTTTCCAACCGGCTGGGGATGGAATTTTCCTGCAGAATGGTCTGCTTGTCCTCATATTTCAGCAGCAGGTTGGCCGGCATATATTCGCTCAGGTAGAGCGGATTATCCGAGGAGACGATGTTATACACCACATCCTTGGAGATTTGCGGGCTGTAGGAGAGATACTCCTCAAAGCACTCTTTCAGGCTGCGAACCAACGCCTCGGTCTGGGTGCGCTTATCTGGTGCCACACCGCGCACGGGAGCGGGGCGGACATCAGCCTGCAGGTATTTGCCACTGGCATCCAAGTCCAGCAGTTTAGCACGGGACTTTCCTTCTACCAGTACCTTGACCAGATCTTCGGATACACGCAGCACCTGCTTAATTTCCGAAATGACGCCATAGGCATACAGATCCTGGGCAGTGGGCTCCTCGGTCTCCATATCCTTTTGTGCAATCAGAAAAATATTGCTGTTGGCGTGCATGGCACCCTCGATGGCGGCAATGGACTTCTGGCGGCCCACCTCAAAGTGGACCACATTATTGGGGAACACCACCAGCCCGCGCAGTGCAACCACCGGCAGGTGCATGGCGTTATGGGCCACACGAACCCTTACTTTTGCTTCTGACATATCTTTCCCTCCCCGGGCCAGCTGGCCGCGGATTTTATTTCAAGTACGGCAATCAGCGCTTTGTTCTGGCGCGTTTGCCATGGTTTTATTTTGCTTTTGCCTGCATCGGGCATTCGTACAGCCCACGGATGACCGCGCTGCCGCAGGCAGGCCGCGGCAGCAGCACATTCAACGCAGATGGCAGAACTTCCGCTTTCAACTCCATCACCGGGGCACACTCGCCATCAATTGTGGCAATGATGGGGCGGTTGTCCAGCACCTGCATTTCCACGCTGCGGGCACGGTAAAAGGTCATAAAGCTGCGGAACTCCGGCACGATGGTATCGGCATCCTGCATGTGCCGCCCGGCTTTGTATTTGGCCAAAATTCCCGCAACCTGAATGCGGGAGATGGGTTTGACCAGCACAATATCAAGCAGGCCGTCATCCATGGCTGCATAGGGCGCAGCCTGATAACCGCCGCCGTAATAGCCGCCATTACAGATGGCCGCCATCATATAAGTACCGGTATACTCTTTGCCGTCGATCGCAACGCGCAGCTTGTGGCCGAAGCGGCTGAGCATAGCCTGTAGAATCGAGAGCGTATAGGCTGCTGTTCCCCCGCATCCCGGCAGCCGCCGGAATTTTGGGATGCCATATGCCACCTGAGCGTCCAGCCCGGCGGCGCAGATATCGATTCCGATACCAAGGGATGTTTGCAGCAGGTCCACCCGGCAGGGCTGTGCCTGCAGCTGGGCGGCAAAATCTAAAAAAGGCGCTTGACCCGCCGCGCCGAAGTTGCGCACATAGTCGTTCCCGCTGCCGCAGGGCACACAGCCGACCGCTACACTCGCGCTGCCTGCCGCGCCCTGAACCAGCTCGTTCAGCGTTCCATCTCCACCGCAGGCATACAGCGCCACCGGGGTACCGGATGCCGCATACCGGCGG
>OHWE01000444.1_pt1 | contig 18635 bp, 24 predicted proteins | sample 1579661 | NCBI WGS metagenome assembly OHWE01 (sample SAMEA3882552, study PRJEB24775) | human gut metagenome | biome: human-associated habitat; feature: intestine environment; material: feces | place: Netherlands | collected 2009/2010 | reverse complement strand
AGCGGTAGTACCATTTCTTTCCTTTTTTTCTTACAGATCCTTTTGCCATAATCGTGTGTCTCCTTTCGATATCAGACAATCGGAACTGATGAAATGCTTCTTGCGTGTAGGCATCTTATGGACAAGTCCATAAGCCAATTCGCCGCTCGTCAAATCTGTAAACAGCCTGACTTGCTCGTGCTCATTGTATCATAACTCCGGTTGTCGTTCTATACCGAATCGGAATCCTCATACAAAACTTCTGATAAAAGATTTTCAATCCTTTGTTCTGCCATTTCCGGTTTCTTGGAATAGAGCCTTACAATATCTGCCATGTCATTAAAGGCATTAACAGTATGGGTGATCTCCCGGAGAAACATAATCTCATTATATTCATCATTCGATTCAAACCCCATTACCTTTGCAATATCCGCTTCATTCGTGTTACTCTTGTAATTCTTGCAGGCAAACTGGAACGATTCCAGAAACAGGTTATATTGCTTTAACATTAACAGCAGTAAATCTTTTGAAAAAGCATCTTCCTTTTTACTAAGGTCGAGAGGTAACTGTTTGAGAATATCGCCCATTGCATCACGAATCTGTAATTCTTTCTTATCCGTAATATCGGTTTCGTATTCATCGGTTTCCCCTCTGAGCCATTCAATAGATACATGAAGTGCTTCCGAAAGACCTTCCAGCACCATCTTTTTGGTATTGTCAATCGAACCATTCTCATAACGCAGGATTGTGGAAGCTGTAACTCCCATCTTCTCTGCAACATAAGGCTGTGTCAGATTTAATTCCAGACGACGCTGTTTTGCCCTGCTGCCTATCAGCTTGCGTAGTTCTTTATCTTTCATGCTGATTGCCTCCTTTTTCGGTATGTATGAATTATAGCATGTACCTCACATAATTGCAATATGCAATATGGTAATTATTTTTAAAATTTCATAACGCTTGACAACACAATATAAAACCGCTATACTAACAGCACAACAAAAATTGCATAATGCAATTTATAAGGAGGTGACAAGATGACGGAAAGAAAGATTGCATTATCCATCGAGGAAGCAGCCGACTATACAGGAATTGGCAGAAACACTTTGAGAAAGCTGGTTGAATGGAAGAAACTTCCGGTATTAAAAGTCGGAAGAAAAGTCCTTATTAAAACTGACATTCTGGAAAAGTTCATGGAAGCCAACGAGGGGCGAGATCTGAGGGATAAAGGAAATGTAAAAGCTGTCACAAGAAATGTGGCAACTTAAAAAGGCGGTTTCCTACGAAACCGCCAAAGGTTCTATCAGACCGAAGCCATGATATACCTACACGCAAGAGGATTATACCATGTGCTTCTCCTGATATGCAACCGGGAACTGTTGTTTATCGGAAAAAGAAAGGATGAAGACGATATGGCGAAATCAACAAAGACTTATGAAGAAAGAATACGTGCATTAGAGAAAAAGGAACATGAAAGCATTGAAGCTACCAAAAAGCTCATAGCACAGCGGAAAGAACTGGAAAAGAGAAAGAAAGCTGAAGAAAGTAAAAAACGAACCCACAGGCTCTGTCAGATTGGCGGTGCGGTGGAATCGGTTCTTGGCTGTCCGATTGAGGAGGAAGATTTACCAAAGTTGATAGGCTTCTTAAAAAGGCAGGAAACAAACGGAAAGTTTTTCTCAAAGGCGATGCAGAAAGAGCCACTTACAGATATGGAGGAAGTGTAATGGCGGAGGGAGTGGTTTTTCCATTCCCTTCATTGCCTTTGAATGAAGGGCGCACTTATGGACAACCAGAGGTCGTCCTTATAAGTTTGCCACAAGTGGCAACCGGTCTGCGCTTACGCTTGCCGGGCTCGTTCCGTCGGCGGGGCTTTCAGCCAGACCTGCTCATGCCGCAGGGGGCACTCTTGCGCAGAGGGCGTTCCGACAGCTTCACTTCTGCCAAACCAGAAGAAGATGCTGTCGGAAATCAATGCCGGATACGGCAGAAAGGGGGAATCGTATCATGGCGATATTTCACTTTACAGTAAAGATTGTCGGGCGCAGTAAAGGAAAATCTGTCATATCCGCATCGGCATATCTTAATGGAGATGTGATGAAGAATGAGGAAACAGGCAGAATCAGTTACTATACTTCCAAAAAGGAAGTCGTCTACACCAGTCTGATGATGTGCGAAAATGCACCTCCTGAATGGCTGCATGTACCGGAAGAAAATATAAAAAGGTTTCAACAGTCTATCCGTTATAAAAGAGCGGATGATAAAGATGCCGCACTGGAAAAGTTTAAAATCACATTTCAGAAACAGCGTCTATGGAATGAGGTCTTGAAGATAGAAAAAAATGCAGATGCACAGCTTGGACGCTCATTTGAATTTTCCCTGCCGAAAGAATGGAGCAGACAGGAACAGATTGATTATACAACCGAATATATTCAAAAGACTTTCGTGGACGAGGGAATGTGTGCCGACTGGAGCATACACGATAAGGGCGACGGGAACCCACATGTGCATTTACTTGTAACCATGCGACCATTCAATCCAGACCACTCATGGGGCAACAAAGAAGTCAAGGACTGGGATTTTGTCAGAGATACTGACGGAAATATCGTGGTTGATGAATCCCACCCGGACTGGTGGCAGGATAAGAAAAATCCTGACCGTCATGGAATCCGCATTCCGGTACTTGATGAAAACGGAGTACAGAAAGTCGGGGCAAGAAACAGAAAACAATGGAAACGGGTTCTGACTGACGCTACCGGATGGAACAATCCAAAGAATTGTGAGTTATGGCGAAGCGAATGGGCTGGGATGTGTAACCGGCATTTATCCATAGACAATCAGATTGACCACCGCTCTTATGAAAGACAGGGCAAATTAAAAGTCCCTATGATTCATGAGGGTGCGGATGCAAGAAAGATTGACGAAAAATATCTCACCGGACAGATAAGGAAAGGTTCATGGAAGGTTGAGGAAAACCGGATGATTAAAAAACAAAATGCACTGTTACAAAAGGTAATTGCAACCTTTGGTAAGGTATCCGGTGCATTGTCAATGTGGAGGGAGTGTTTGAATGACATTAGAAGAAAGCAAAGAAGTAATTCCCATGATGGAAGCAATGATTACACAGATAGAGGAACAGCAGAATATCATGGCAGAGATGCTTCAGGAGATACAGGAAAAGGACGAGAAGCTGATGTGCTTTCAGGAGCAGGAAGAACGATTGCAGCAATTAGAGAAAGAATTGTCAGAGCTGCTACAAATCTTACCGGATACAGAAGAACTGTTGATGCTTCTGGAAGAAAAGACAGACCAGATACAGAAACTCACAGACGAAAATCAGCAATGGCAGGAATTGGCACAGAAATTAAACAGCGAGAACCGGCTATTGCAGAAACAGAACAGCGAATTACTGAACTTGAACAGCAATTAGAGAAAGGAAGGTTGATTGATGAACGAATTAAGAAACTCAAAGAGCGACGATCAACTGGAAGAGTTACTTATGCTGACAGAGCAGATGCAGGAAGAACTCGACCAGAAAGACCGGACTATCCGGGAACTGAAAGTGCAGCTCGACGAATCGCTGACCTTGAACGAGAGGTTAAACAGCGAGAACAGAGCAGGGAACATTCAAGCCTTAAAGAACGACTTGAGGAAAACAAAAGAATTATTGCAGAGCGAGAAAGAGAAAACGCACGCTGCCGAAATCATGACAGAGGAATGTCAAGATAAGCTAAGGCAGGCAGAACAGGAACGGGATTATGCACTCTCCCATCAGAAAAAAATAGAGATACCGGTTGAAAAGTCGGTGCTCTATCAAAAGTGCAGGAATTGTAACCACACAGCTTATCTGAAAGCGAAGGAAAGGTATGATACGCAGAGAGAAAAAATGGCAGGCAGATATAAAGCAAAAACAGCTATGTATGAAGCATTGATGTTTCTGCTGATATGGTATTCCGCATCAACTACTCTTTTTCAGATGATACAGTCAAAGGTATTTGTTTCTGATTGCGGAATATTCTTTGATGCAATCGGAACTTTCACACAGACTATTGCTGGCTGGATTGCACTGATAGGAAAGAATGTGGCACAGATTAGTAATGGAATATCCAATCCTGTCATTGCCGGAATTATATACTGGCTGATAAGAATATTGATTTGCGGTGGATGTCTGGTGGGTGCGGGAATATTTTTGGCATTCATCGGAATAAAGATTGTAGGTCTATATAAGAAATACTGTTGGGACATGATTACCATAATGGTAATACTTATAAGCATGGCAACAGCTATCTACTTTGGGAATTGGATAAAGACAGCATTGCCAATCAATCTGCTATTTCTCTTATTATTCGTGCAACTGGTATATGTTGGAATCAGGTGGTATGTAAAGGGATGGCGGGAAGCAAGAGGATATTATTAAAAATCCGATTGTAAACACACAATTTTATGTGCTTAATCACATCTCTTTGCATTTTAATAAAATCCTACAAAATCCTTGAAAACAAAGGATTCATTGTAATGTGTTCGCTTTATCCCTTTATATGATTTCACACTATGTTCCCCTTGCCCTGACTGTTCATAATGGTAAAAGCAAGGGCTGGAAAAACGCATAACGCAATACAACAAAGTGTAGCAATTGGGATATTATGAACGAAGAAATCATCTTTTCATAAGCAGTCAATAAGGCTGAAGGAATTAATCTCTGCCGCCTTATTGACTTTCAGGTGGGCTTCAATTATAATTAAATCAGCTGATTTAAAACAAGCGATTTAGTAAAAGGAGAGATAAAGTATGCCACCAAAAGCCAAATTTACAAAAGCAGAAATTATTGAAGCCGCATTAAATATTGTCAGGGCAGACGGATATGAGGCTTTGACTTCAAGAGCGTTAGGAACATATCTCGGTAGTTCGGCAAGACCCATTTTTACTGTATTTAAAAATATGGAGGAGGTTCAGCAGGATATGATTAAATCTGCTAAAGCTCTGTATAAAGAATATGTCAATAAAGGACTAACAACAGAGCACCCGTTTAAAGGGGTGGGTACACAATATATTCTCTTCGCTGTTAATGAGCCTAAGCTTTTTCAACTCCTCTTTATGACGGAGCAAAAACAAATTCCTGACTTATCTGGTGTACTTCCGCTGATAGATGAAAGTTATGAGCAAATTCTATTGTCAATTCAAGATGATTACAAAATTTGCAAGGCAGCTGGGAAAAAACTGTATCATCATCTTTGGATATATACACACGGAATTGCAACGCTTTGTGCCACAAAAATGTGCCGATTTACAGACGAAGAAATCAGTACAATGATTACTGAGGTATGTATGAGTATTTTGAAAAAGCTGAAGGAAGGAGAAAATAATGATTAAAGCGAGAAATATAATAAAATCCTACCAAAACGGAGAAAGCCGATTCCAAGTATTAAAGGACATCAGTCTTGATATTGAGGATAATGATTTTGTGGTTATTCTCGGCGCATCTGGTTCTGGCAAGTCAACCTTTTTGAATGTAATTTCAGGTCTTGAACGCCCTGACAGCGGTAAAGTGTTTTATGACGGAAAGGATATTACAGCACTTTCTGATAATGAATTAACTTCATTTCGTAAGGAAAATGTCGGATTTATTTTTCAGCAGTATTATTTGCTACCCAATATGAGCGTTGATAAAAATGTAAAAATGGGTGCTGATTTAGCAAATAATAAAGATTATAAAAACGTCATTAGAGCGGTTGGACTCGGAGAAAAACTACATAAATATCCCAGCGAACTTTCGGGTGGCGAACAGCAAAGAGTATCTATTGCAAGAGCTTTGGCAAAAAGACCGAGAGTATTATTTCTTGACGAACCGACAGGAGCATTAGACGAACAAACAGGACGACAGGTTCTTGATTATATATGTAAACTTCAAAAGGAATATGGTTTTACGATTGTAATGGTAACGCACAATTTGAATATTGTGGAAATGGCAAACACAGTTATAAAAATGAATAGCGGAAAAATATCTGAAATTTACACAAATGAAGCACAAAAGACTGCTTATGAGATAGGGTGGTGATGGTATGCTCGTTGGAATAAAAAATGTTTCAAAACTCATCGGTATTTCCATTATAGCCTGTTGTGCTGTTCTTGTTTGTACAATGTTTCTGAACTTTTATTTTGATATTCGATTAATTGAGAGTGAAATTACATCTGAATTATCAATGTTTTTTTATAATGCTCAGGTTTCTACCGCAAAAGTCGTTTGCCTTGTAAGTGGCGGATGCTTGCTTTTAACTGCGATTGTTATGTTGTTGTTTTATATTAAGCATTATATTGACACGCATAAGAAGGAACTTGGGATATTAAAGGCGTTGGGATATTCAAATATCAAAATTGCAAAAAGCTTTTGGGTATTCGGAATTAGTATATTTATTGGAACTGTAACCGGATATGCAGGAGCATTTCTTATAATGCCGTGGTTTTACGCTCTACAAAATGAAGATAAAATGCTTCCTGAGATAACTATCAATTTTCATCCAAGCATTTTATTTTATTTTGTGGTATTGCCGACTGTGTGTTTTTCGGCACTTTCAGTTTATTATGCCTGGTACAAATTCAAAAAACCTGTGTTGCTGCTTTTGAAAGATAATATGCAAACTGCTTCTAAAACACCAAATCATAGAATCGAAAAAAGCAGTGAATTGTCGTTTGTAGAGTATTTGAAAAGGAATACCTTGAAATCTAAAAAGGCACTTGTATTCTTCATTATTTTTGCTTCGTTTTGCTTTTCAGCTATGACACAAATGTCGTTTAGTATGAAAGATTTATCAAGTGAAATGATGGGTGTGATGATGTTGGTCATCGGACTTGTATTAGCGTTTACAACTCTGTTTCTTGCTATAACTACAGTAATAAACGGAAATACAAAAACTATTGCTATGATGAGAGTATTCGGCTATTCACAGAAAGAATGTTGCAGGGCAATTTTAGGAGGATACAGACCGCTGTCCTATATTGGTTTTATAATCGGAACAGTATATCAGTATGGATTGCTTCGGCTTATGGTGGATATTGTATTTAAGGATGTCGAGGGTGTACCTACGTATAAATTTGACTTTCCTACTATGCTTATTTCTCTTGCTTGTTTTATCACGATTTATGAAATTATGATGTATATATATTCTGAAAAAATTAAGAAGATTTCTATCAAGGAAATTATGATTGAGTAACAGGGGAAAATACATACAAACAATATGGATACAGTGCCCTGTCTGGTGAAAAAAACTGAACAATGATACTGGAAAATACCAAATTTAAAAGTTTCATCTGCATTGTCAGAAGTGAAAAAATATAGAATAATAGGGACAAATAAATCTAAAAGGGTTATTTGTCCCTTATTTATCTTTGAATTAAATTTCTAAGGAATCTTCCGCATCTACCCACATTTGCATCGTTCCATCAAGATACAATCTTGCATATTCAAGTGGTTCATCAATAGCAAGTGCATTTAATGCACAATCTGATCCAGGTGTTGTTTTTAAATTCTTTTCTGCTTCCCAGCAGTCAATGCGGAGCATATAGCCAGCACTGGTATATACATCAATGCTGTTTCTGTGTGGATTGTATTCTGCAAATATCGTTCTCATCGTATCAAATCTCCTTATCGTTCAATCAATCATTCGTTAAAAAAATAGAAGCATTTCAATCAGTTCACCATGTCGTTTTAATTTTGTGTTATACTGTTTTATAGGATTTTCTTGCCCTTGTATTTGCCCTTATCAGAGTTCGTAAACACTGGTGGGACAATATAATACAAGGGAAACAATAAGGGAAAGCTCACCTGCGATAAACTTAGTGTTTTCAAGGGCTTGAGAGATATTTGATAATAAAATATAACAATTATTAAATTCCTTGGAATACATGAAATTTCAATTCAAGTTTGTGATGGTAGATAATATGGAATGGTTTAATGTTTTTGGACTGATTTTTATTGCAGTCATTATGATACCCAATGTTGTATTTGCGATTAAGTGCAAAGATGGATTTGATAATAAGTGGAACAATGTTGAGGTCACAGAACAAGTAGGGAGATTGTGTTGTTTCGGATTCATGATAATCAATATTCCGGGAACTTGGTTCGGGTGGTGGTCTGACGAAGCATTTGCACTATATCTGATTGTAGATACCATATTGGTAATGCTTTATTGTGCTATTTGGATTATATGTTTTAAGAAAAACAGCGTTTTCAGAGCATTAACACTTTCTATTATTCCTTCAATGTTGTTCTTATTTAGTGGGATTATGAGTAGGTCAGTGCTATTGATTATTGCATCAGTATTATTTGCACCAAGTCATATTGTGATTTCATATAAAAATGTAAAATGATATTTACAAATTCTTATTTACAGAACGGATGCGCAGGGCAAGATTATCCCGTGCGCGATTCATAAGGAGGGTGATTTTTTTGAAAAATGAAATTGTTTTATTTACAGATGGCGATATAAATATTGAAGTTGAGCTAAGTCCAGAATTAGAAACAGTTTGGCTAACACAGAAACAAATGGGAGAATTGTTTGAAGTAAAACAGGCAACGTTAAGTGAACATATCAATAATATTATATCGTCAGGCGAGTTGGATGAGACTTCTATCGGTTTTTCCGATAAAAGTTCCGGAGGACGAAAACCTAAGATATATAATCTTGATATGATATTATCTGTGGGATATCGTGTTAATTCAAAACGAGGCATCGCATTTCGTAGATGGGCTAATTCTGTTTTAAAGAAATATGTGATTCAAGGTTATGCTATTAATGAAAAACGCTTGCAAGCACTTGAAAGAACTGTTGATATTCAAACAAAGATGCTTGCAAGCACATTGGAGGTTGAAGAATCGGACATTTTAAAGGCTGTTACCTCGTATACAGATGCATTAATGCTTTTAGACCAATATGATCATCAATCTCTTAAAAAACCAGTGGGAAACAGGCCTATATATAAAATAACATATGAGGAATGTAAAAAAATGGTTTCACACATGGAGGATTTCATTTAAATCGGATATATTTGGTGTGGAGAAAGAAAAAGGTAAAGTTGAGGGTATTTTGGCAGCAGTTTATCAGAGTGTGTTTGGTGGAGATGTATACCCGTCATTAGAGGAAAAAGCTGCTAATTTATTATATTTTATGATTAAGGATCATCCATATGCAGATGGATGTAAACGAATTGCAGCATCTTTGTTTTTGGAATTCCTTGCTCGGAATAATGCCTTGTATAGAGATGATAGTAAGATAATCAGTGATGGAGCATTGGTTGCGATTACACTTATGATTGCAGAGTCAAGACCAGAAGAAAAAGATATAATGGTGAATCTTGTAATGAATTTTTTGACAATGTAGTTAGTTCGTGAAATTTATTATTTAATGAAATTGGTAAATCGGTATTTGTCGACTTGATAATTTCCAATTTTTAGTGATAGGGAGATACACAATGAATGGTTTGATTATAAAGGTACTCAGCATAAGTATTGCGGTAGTAACCGTAGTATACTTGATTATTTATAAAGGAAATACCATGATTACGAAGATATTTAGCGTGTGTATTATAGCAGCAATGGTAATATACTGGATTGTTTATGAAAGAAATACAAGAAAGCGAAAAAAACAGGAATTACAGCGTGATGACTATTTATTTGCGAAAGAAAACGATTTGCCGTTACAGATAAATTGGAATGAGATAAATGACTTTTTGTCAGATTCCGGATATGGTGTAAATATGCCAATGGAGAATTGGTTTATGATGGATTGGGCGATACAGCCCTGTGTGGAGAATGGTATAAAAGAAGGAAAGTTTTCTATGAAAGGGTTTCGCGTGTTACAAGCTTTAAGTAACGATATGAAACACATTTTTTATGATGTGAGGTTTAATTATGACCGTGGTCCGGATATAGAAGATAAAAATAGGAAGTACGAAGCCGTAAAAAAGGTGTTGGATACAAAATACGCCGGTTTGTCAGAAGAAGTACGGAAGAATATATATGACCAATTTGTTAAGATATATGAAAGAAAAATCTAATTACAATACAAAGGAGGAAGCCGTTGAGTTTTTAGGGAATGAAACAAATTTTACATATGAAGAATGTTCTAAAGCCAACGATTTCCATATTAGACTAAATAAGAAAAATTAATATACAATTCCAGTTTAACGAGGAGGTGATTTACATGAAAAAAAGTATATCAAGGATTATCGGTGTGATAATGCTGATTGTAGCTATTGTATTTATAATGTTTGCATTAAACCATCCAGAAAAGAGTTTCCCTTGGAACAATACAATTACGTGGTTACTGTATGGTGTATATTTTCTTGTGGCAGTAGTGCTGCTTATTGCTCCTAAAATAAAGAAGTGAGAAATTCCAGTTTGATGGAGTGACAAATATGAGTTTATTGATGCGATGCCGGTATGCCTCGACCTGAAGACCGCGAATGCGGTTGGTTTCATTGGAAGCCGGACAAAGTTGTATCAGATGGAGAAAAATCTGATCATAGGATTTGCAGCTTCGCATTTTTATAAGGATATCAAGCTGTTTTTGATTATGGATAAAGTAGATGTTCCCTTGTTCTCATGGGCGAGATGGCTGCCAATCACCTACAATGAGCAAAATAAATTGCGCAATTTTATGTATGATGGCGAAAGTGCAAAAAGCACGTTGGAATTTCTGTATTCTGAACTTTCCCGTCGAGAATCAATGGGTGGAGTGACGGAACAGATGCAGGAGTATGTTGTGCTGGTATTCCGGTCAGCTATGCTTCGCAATCATCCGGTGTCCGGTTACATAGAGAAAGCAAAAGATCTCGGCTTTCATTTTGTGTTTTTTGAGGAGTATGAGGAGTTCCTGAATCCTGCGTGTACAAGCAGGATCTTTCTGGAGGAAGACTTCTACAAAGGATATATTCAGGATACGGACAATGGTGATCAGATACAGGCGTTTGAATATGAATATGTGTCACGTGAACGCGCGGAGATCGCGGCAAAGAAACTGGCATGTGTGTATGTCGATGAGGTGAATCTGGAGAATACACTGACAAAAAACATAACATTATTTCAGCTGTTACATATTATGAGTCCGTATGATCTGGATCTGGAAAGCCGCTGGTCAAACTCAAAAATATATAAGACAATGGCGGCTCCGATTGGAGTTAAGAGCGGGGATGAAATCGTATATTTGGATCTGCATGAAAAGTATCATGGACCGCATGGGTTGGTAGCGGGAACTACCGGATCGGGAAAATCTGAGATCCTGCAGACATATATTTTGTCCATGGCGACCTTGTTTCATCCATATGAGGTTGGGTTTATCATCATCGATTTTAAGGGAGGAGGAATGGTAAATCAGTTTAAGGATCTGCCACATCTGAATGGTGCAATCACCAATATAGATGGTAACGAAATTGAGCGGTCGCTGTTATCAATCAAGGCAGAGCTTGTCAAGCGGCAGGAGCTTTTTGCGAAATTAGAGGTAAATCATATTGATGATTATATTAAGGCATATAAAGATGGAAAGGCCAAAATCCCTCTTCCACATCTGATTTTGATTGTAGATGAGTTTGCCGAGTTGAAGAGTGAACAGCCGGAATTTATGAAAGAACTGATATCAGCTGCACGAATCGGACGAAGTCTGGGTGTACATCTGATTCTTGCAACACAGAAGCCTTCGGGCGTAGTAAGTGATCAGATATGGAGTAATTCGAAATTCAAACTGTGTCTCAAAGTGCAGAACAAGAATGATAGTAATGAAGTATTGAAATCACCATTGGCGGCAGAAATCAAGGAACCGGGCAGGGCATATCTGCAGGTGGGAAATAATGAGATTTTTCAGTTGTTCCAGTCAGCATATAGCGGAGTTACTGCAAAAACAGATGGGATATCTGCACAGAAGAAGTTTGCGTTGACAAGTGTTGCATTGTCGGGAAAAAGATCTGTGATATATGAGCAAAAGCCAAACGAGGACGATGCAGGCGAGACGCAGTTGAAAGCAATCGTTAATTATGTGAATGAATTTTGTGAGAAAAAGGGAATATCCAGATTACCGAACATCTGCCTTCCTGCTTTACCGGAGAAATTGCCATTTACGTTGGATGGCTTTTCTTACACGGGAACCGATATTGTTGTTCCTGTGGGCGTGGTGGATGATCCGTCAAGACAGCGGCAGTATGTGGAAACGTGGAACATCTCGCAGAATAATTTCTATATATTGGGATCTGCGCAGTCTGGAAAGACGAATCTGTTACAGACAATGATCTGTGGGCTGGCAATGCGTTATTCTCCAAAGGATGTCCAGATGTATATTCTGGATTTTGCATCTATGATTCTTCGTAATTTTGAGACATTGAATCATGTTGGAGGAGTTATTACGTCTACAGATGAACAACGTCTCAAAGGATTCCTGAAGATGATGCAGGAAACTGTGCAGGTGCGAAAAAAGTATTTTTCCCAGCTTGGGTTAAGTTCGTATAGTGCATATCGGGAATCCGGACAGACGGAGCTGCCACAGATAGTGATCTTTCTGGATAACTGGGTTGCATTTCGGGGGTATTATCCGGACTATGAGGATCAGATTATAAGTATCAGCAGAGAGAGCGTGGCAGCAGGTATCTCTTTTGTCGTGACCGCCGGTCAGGCAGGAGGAGCCGGATTCAAGCTGTTATCAAACTTTTCGAAGAGAACTGCTTTGTATTGCAATGATTCCAGCGATTATGGCGTGGTCTTTGAGGCATGCCGCAAGAAGCTGCATGATATCGCGGGAAGAGGACTTGTTGAGGCAGATAAAATGTATTATGAGATACAGTATTATCTGGCTTTTGCAGCAGAAAAAGAGTTTGAGAAGATTACGCTTATGAAGGCGTTTATTGATCAGATTCATGATCAGTACGGTGATATGTATGTACCGGGGATTCCGGAGATACCACAGAAGGTAACGGAAGCATATATGGCGAAGCAGTTTGGAACAAGCTATAAATCATATGAAATTCCGCTCGGCATGGAGTTTGAGACGATAGGCAGACGGACATTGGATCTGGGGCAGACACCGCTGCTGGCTTTTGTTGGAGCAAAAGACAGCAGCAAACACCAATATGTAGAGTATTTGCTTGACAGGGCTCTCAGGAATCAGGACAAGGCACCTGTGGATGTGTATCTCATGGATGATACAGCAGGTGAGTATAGGAGGTTTGAGTCAGATGTGAGTGGATATACGCAGACAACAGAGGGTGCAGCGGAGCTGTTGAATATAGCGTGGCAGAAGCTTCAGAAACAGGAAACACCAGCGAGTCTGCAGATAATCGTAGTCAATTCACCAGAGATAATGAAGCAGATCGGTACGGACAAAGCGATGGTAGATCTATACAGGCAGATAAGTATGGCATTTAAGTCAGCAAAAGGATGTTTCCTGTTGACGGATGTTGAAAATGCTATGATTTCCTTCTCGGCAGGCGAGCTCTTGAAGCAGGTGCGTGATACAAAATCATTTATTATATTTGATAATATTAAGAACATTAAAGTGACAGATATATCGATGGGAGTTGCCCGTACATTCAAGAAAGAACTGGATGTAAATGATGCGTATGTGATACAAGGCGATAAGATCGAGAGAGTTCGGGTTGTGCAGAAAGGATAGAGGTGGAATATGGCACAAAAATCTAAAGAAAAGCAGCAGATTCAACAGGAAATATTGGATAATCGCAGAGCAATCCAGCGCTATGAGGTGCAGATGAGCGGTGTCAGAACTTTAATCGCAAGGTATGAGGATGAGTATGATGATCTGCGTTCTGCAATTGGAAATCTGAGTACCGTTATACAAAATATAGAAGGAATTCAAACCTATTATAATCATGTAATCTGCACATATACGGGAGAAATACATCAATGGTGGGGCAGTGAGTATAATTATGCGGATCTTGAGTTTGGACATATAGATACCGATGTCGAAAACTGTCAGACACAGGTAGAAGATATGCAGACTCAGATGCGGGAAAAAAGAACATGGTTAGAAGGAGAGATAGAAGCCTTGAATCAACAAATAAGAACATATCAAAACGAGATAGACACGCTCGTAAGTGCGAACAAAGATTTACGAAAAAAACTGTAGGAGGAGCTATCATGGGAAGTTTACATATTGATTTAGATACGTTGCAGTTGGGAATGAAGGAGGTTACAGATGCAATCGGAGATATACATAAAGTCAATACGGAGTATAAACAGGAAGGTGTTACCAGTCTTCCATCCTATCAAGCATTACAGGAACAATTAGAAATGTTGGATAAACTATCTGATAGTATGAAAAACATCATGATGTTGGTGACACAGAGCGTAACGAATGCATATACAGCACTTTTGGGCGTAGATGCGCAAGCGGCGGAGGATATGAATAAATAGGGGGAACTATGGGACTTACAGCAGATATTTATGATATATTTGGTTTTACAAACCATGTGATAAGTGAGGCTGCTGCGCTGCAGGCGAGTATAACGGATGTGACAACGGCAGTGAATCATTTTGCAGCATTGCTTGATAATCAGTCCGGGGCAACTGTCGTGTCTATGCGGAATTACATAACCGGATTTGCAAGCAGTATACAGGCAATCGCAGATGCCGTAAATATGGCGTTTACGCAGATACTGATGGTGTATCAGGGTGCGTATGCTCTGCTTGATTCGGATGCATATGCCGTTATCGATGAAGATACGATCAGTGAGGTATTGAATGCTTATCGAAACTCATATCTGTGGATGGATGATGAGCTTGATATTGTCAAAGAAATGTATTATCGGGTGTGTGGATTCACAGATGTGACCATGCCATCTTTCGAAAATGCATTTACCCGTATCGAAGAATTTGAAGCCAGAGAGAGGGAGTATCGACAGGCGCTTCTTGATACGGAGGAGAGCTTTGATGCAAATGAACTGGTGCTATTACAGAATCTTACAGAAAGCTCGCTGACATATTTGACCGGACTGATGCCGCAGGGGTATAATGCGGTTACAGCACCGCCGAACGTGAAAATAAACGGCGTGACGGATATTAGTGCGAGTCTGGCGGAAAGAGAACAGCAGATACAGGATGTATGGGCGCATGGCTTTGTGGCAGGTGCGAACAATACAGCCTGTTTGCAGATAACAAATAATCCGGAGCTGTATAACAGTATTCTTGGCATCTATGGATATATGATGCAAAATGAAGAGACAATCAATGGTCTTTCTGAGATTAGCAGGGATACATGCGAGACATATATCACGGATGCAAAGTGGGAGGAGGGATGGAAGAAGATAGCAACGGGTGCTTTTGCGTTAATGAGTGGCGCAGGCGCATTAGGGGTAGCAATTGGTGAAGCAGGAACACTGCTTACAGTGCTTGGATTTGCGAGCGGGGGATCTTCCCTTTTGTTTGGAACATCGGAACTGTTTGAGGGAACGCAGGATGTATCAATTTCTGTTCAGGGATTGAAGTACACAGATGCCATAAATCCGCTCAAAGACCTTATGGGAGAGGAGGCATATAATAAGGCTTTGGCAATCAGTACCACGACGGCAGATGTGGTGTGTCTGGCTGGAGCAGTTAAGAATACCGTAAAGGGAATTCGAGATGCAAAGGCAGCCAAAGGGATGCCGGAAGAGGTGCCGAAGATAGAGAAAACGGATTTGGCGGAAATAGAGAAACAAGCAGATCTGGAAGGTGAATTTTATGAAGATATATTTGAGAGCCAACGAGCAGATATTCCGGAATATGAAGATTATCTAAGTAATCTGGCAGAAGCACAAAGTGATTATGTGAAGCCGGCTGGAGGCAGGCGTGGTGATTATTCCAATTTAGGAAATATGTCATTTGAGGATGGAAAACAGTATTCATCATGGAATTCACTTAGGGAAGAGGGATTGTCATATGAACAAGTAGAAAAAATTAAGTTTACTCCAAAAGGGAAAAAACCATTACCAGAGACTTATTTAAGCAATGATTATATTAATAACCATTTGCAATCCTTTAAGGAAAGCGGTGCAGTTAAAATAATGCCTAATGAGCCAACAGGAACTATTGGCGGCAAGGGTGGAACTTTTGTGATGTCAGGTGACGAGTTAAATGAAATAATACAGTATGCAGACGGAGACGTGTCCAAAATAGAAACAATATTAGGGCTAGACCAAGGTTATTTAGGGGAAAATCCTGTCGTAGTAACAATCGAAGATATATCAAGTATAAGAATTCCATCTGGAAATGAGCTAGGAGCATGGCCGGAATATTGGGAGCCAGGTGGGTATACAAGTGGTGGAGTAAAAGAAGCAGTTGTTAATCCAGCGGCAGAAGGAACATATACATATGAACATTTATTTGAATAGAGGTGACTATAGTTGAAGCGGATTTTAGAAGATGAAGGTATTGAATTATTAAAAGATGCAGGAAGATATTTTCTACAGTATGATGCAGGAGCACATATGGTAAAGAAAAAAAGAATTAGTATTACAGCAGATGAAGCAGAATTATGTCAATTAGATGTTGATGAAATGTACAATATTATTTTACAATATCAAAATGATGGCATATATGGAGAAGATATAGTTGATTAATATTTATTACAAACTAAAACTTCCCACACCATATATTGGTGTGTTGAACCTTGAAAATTCAATATTTCAGTGGAGGGATATATTGTACCCAAGTAAGGAAGAGGTGTAAGATGTTATCGACAGAAGAATTAAAAAATTATGTATATAATGAAGTTCAAACGCGGTTAGGAGAAGTTTCTTGTGGAAATTTGTTCTTTGCTGAAGGAACAGATAATAGTGTAGAAGGAACATATATATTTAATAAGAACAATGAATATCATATTCTTTTTACTGAAAAAGGGAAAATAAGAAGTGATATTGTTACAGATAAAAAAAGAGAAGTCTTATGGAATGCAGTAAACATAATTTCCGCTAATATCATAATAAATTTTGCGATATGCAATAGAGAAAAGGGAAAGGATTTTCGCCGAGCTCTTTTTGCAAAAGAAAAAGAAATTTTTTCATTGTTTGGACAAGATTTTCAGAAAAGAAAAGATGAAGAAATAGAAGAAATTCTTAAAAAAAATCCGTATAACGATATTTGATTTGCGCTTGATAAGAGGTTCGTACATACCAGTTCTACAAGGAATGATGTAAAACTGATTTACGAGACAAATGAAAAAACGGGTAAACCTCAAATTATAAAAGAATTTCCTGCGACAGCTCAAGCGCACGGCTTTAATGATTTAGTTGATAATTATGCTGGATATGCAACATTGTATCGGTTAGAGGGTTCATTAAATGGAGTAGCAATAAAATCATGATAAAAATAGCAGACATTAAAGGACTTAAGTTAAATATAACCTGGAAATTGTTATATAGGGGATTATTAGAAAAGCAAATTTCTATAAATGAAATAGTAGAATATGCGAAAGAACAACTGGAAAAAGGAGAGGATAGAATTGAAATATGTGAGTTGGCAGGCTCTGGTGACTATGATTTAGAGGATGTTATGGATACTCTTTATGAGTTGGCAAATGAAGAAGAAAATCCAGATGATATAGAAGATAGAAAAATAAGGGCTGCTCGAGTTAATAAATTCCTAAAAGATAAAAATACAAATTGTATTGATGGCTTAATGGGACTAACGGAGCTATGGCTTGAATTAGGATACACTGCTGATTCTCCACATATTATTCAGGGTAAAGATAACAGCATATCTCCAATGGAATATTATACAGATGCGAATTATAACTATCTTTATGAAAAGAACAAACATTGGCTTAAGGATGAAGTATATTTTCTGATACATAATGAAAAATAGTATCCGAGTACAGCTACGACATTTTTGGGGGAGCAGAAGAATGATTAATTAGAGAGGCAAAAAAGTGAAGTTTGAAAAAGTATTTAATAACAAAAAATATATTCGAAAAATAGAAGGTATGGGTGAGGGGCTTGTTTTATTTGAAATATCAGTTGTTGATAAAAGAATAGGACAAAATTACCATTTGTTTTATGAGGATAAGCGCAAGCCTCCGTTGGACATAGCAATTAATCCAGAAGATGGAATGATAGAGTATATTAGCTATTTTGTTCAGGATGAAATAATAAATAATATTAGTGATACTCCCGTAATTATAGATGAAGGTATGGGAATTAGTATATATAATCAGGATTTCGATGAGAACAATATGAATGTTACCGTAGATGGGAAATTTAAATTTTGGAAGTCAGAAAATGCAATTTTAATATTAAAAGATGATATTGAAGAGCGTGTTCTAAATGCATATAGGATTAATGATTTAAATAATTTATTGTTTCTAGAAGATGATTTCGTTGGGATAGAATTTAAAAATTTGAATCAAGAAGAAATGATAGAAATTAAGAATTCGAAATGTTTACTATAAAATATTGTTTTTAAATTATTAGATCAGAAATTCATTTCCAATACAGATTAGTGGATAATGCGGAAAAGTTTTGTAGGCAGGTCAAAATCCACTATAAATTTAAGAACTTTCGATTGACGGAAAAAACTTTCGTTTGGCGGATTCATACTAGACAAGTTTGTAGGATTTATTTAAAATAAATACGATTAATAATTTTTAGTTATCCGTTAGTTTAGGTGGACAATATGAGATTATCGGTCAGAT